>OKRV01002236.1_pt1 | contig 10444 bp, 8 predicted proteins | sample 1601201 | NCBI WGS metagenome assembly OKRV01 (sample SAMEA3541540, study PRJEB24748) | human gut metagenome | biome: human gut; feature: human-associated habitat; material: faeces | place: China | collected 2012 | reverse complement strand
CGGACAGATGGTGAAAGCCCAAGAGCTGCGAGGCGGTGCGGCACTTGTGATCGCTGCTCTGATGGCACAGGGGATCACCCGCGTATACGGAAGTGCTTTTATCGAACGCGGATATGAAGATCTGGCAGGAGATTTAAGAAAGCTTGGAGCGGTTATTTCGAAGAAAAAAGCAGAAAGGTGAAACTGTGAAGAACAAAAAGAAGAACAGAAGAAAGCAAAGAAGAAAAGTGATCTTGATTCTGCTGGCCGTGCTGGTGCTTGGTCTGGTGGTGATTTTTGGGCTGTTTCGGGTGCGGAAACTGGTAATTTCAGGAAATAAGCAATATAAAGCGGAGGAGATACAGGAGGCCATCATGCAGGATGGTCTCTGCAAGAATTCGCTTTATCTGCTCTGGAAATTCAGCGATCAGGCAAAAGTAAAGGAGTCCATTCCGTTCCTGAACGGAGCAGAGGCAAAGCTGAGAACACCATTTGAAGTGCAGGTGACCGTAAAAGAAAAACAGCAGATCGGATATCTCCTGAATCAGGGAAGCTATATTTATTTCGATAAAGACGGCATGATCGTGGAGATCTCTGATCAGCCAAGCGAAGATGTTCCACTGATCACCGGGCTGGATGTTGAAAAAGCAGAATTATATGAAAAACTTCCGGTGAAGGATGAAGGAATGTACAATACGATCGTAACTCTGACCAAGACACTGAACAAAGACGGTCTGGTACCAAATGAGATCCGTTTTAATACAAGAGATACGATCACACTGGTGTTCGAGGATATCAAGGTCAACCTTGGAGATGATACGGATCTGGAGGATAAGATGTCGGCACTCAACTCCATATACGCACAGCTTGACGGCAGACATGGAACACTGTACATGGAATCCTACAGTGAAAACAGCGGACAGGTGACCTTTAAAAACGAGAGCGGTGGTACGGAAGATCTGGCCTCGACTGACGGAAGCAGCGAGTCTGAAACTTCCACGCAGGAAACACAGGAAGGCGGAGGCAGAATGTACTCAAAAACAGACGGTACTTTTTCGACCGATGCCGATGGAAACAAGACCTATACCGATGCTGCCGGAGTCACGACGACGCAGTGTGATGAGTATAATTATACCGATGAAAATGGCAATATTATTACCGATGGATACGGCTATATTGATCCATATACAGGCTCTTACATCAATTAGTGACACGGATGATGGGAATATTGCACAGTTCCGGCCGTGGTTCGATGGGCGAAACTAGCTTTTTAATAAGAAATTTTAAAATTGTCTTGATTATTTGGGCAAATAACTATATTATAGAAGAATAGAGATGCATATGCGAAGGAGGAAATACCCTTGTTAGAAATTATGACAAACGAAGCTGAGTCTGCGGCTAAGATCATCGTAATCGGTGTGGGCGGTGCAGGCAATAACGCTGTGAATAGAATGGTTGATGAAGCGATCGCAGGTGTAGAGTTTATTGGTGTCAATACCGATAAGCAGGCACTGCAGCTTTGCAAAGCACCGAACACAATTCAGATCGGTGAAAAAGTAACAAAAGGACTTGGTGCAGGTGCACAGCCGGAGGTTGGCCGTCAGGCAGCCGAAGAAAGCTCCGAAGAGCTCAGACAGGCTATGCAGGGTGCAGACATGGTATTCGTTACCTGTGGTATGGGCGGCGGTACCGGAACAGGTGCTTCCCCGGTAGTTGCAGGTATTGCAAAAGAGATGGGCATCCTGACTGTCGGCGTTGTGACAAAACCTTTCCGTTTTGAAGCAAGAACCCGCATGAATAACGCACTTGCAGGTATTGAAAACCTCAAGAAAAATGTAGATACACTGATCGTAATTCCAAATGACAAGCTGCTTGAGATCGTAGACCGCCGTACCACGATGCCGGAAGCTCTCAAGAAAGCAGACGAAGTTCTGCAGCAGGCAGTACAGGGTATTACCGACCTGATCAATGTTCCGGGTCTTATCAATCTTGACTTTGCAGATGTTCAGACCGTTATGGTGGACAAGGGTATCGCTCATATCGGTATCGGTCATGCGAAGGGTGATGACAAAGCACTTGAGGCTGTTAAGCAGGCTGTATCCAGCCCGCTGCTTGAGACAACCATCGAGGGTGCAAGCCACGTTATCATCAATATTTCCGGCGATATCAGCCTGATCGAGGCAAATGACGCAGCCAGCTATGTACAGGAGCTTGCAGGCGACGATGCCAATATCATCTTCGGTGCGATGTACGATGAGAATGCACAGGATGAGGCGACGATCACTGTTATTGCGACTGGACTGGATTCCCACGGTGTGAACACACCGGTCGCAAAAGCGATGACTGAGTTCAAGACTCCGTTCAAGGCAAAGACGACTGGCAATACATACGCTCAGCCGGCAGCACAGACTGCAGCGGCAGCGCAGCCGACCTACAAGGCACCGACCTTCCGTGCACCATCTGCAGCAGCACCGGCACAGCCAGTCGCTCCGAAGGAAGCACCGCAGTCGGCACCGGCACAGCCGTTCCGCCCGATGCGCCAGGAAACACAGATCAATATTCCGGATTTTCTGAGAAATAAGAAATAATATAAGAGTGAGAGATGAACTGCTCTTGCTTTAGCAAAAATACAAAATATATACAGAAGCAGTTGTTTTTGGAAGAGACACGCATTAGAAGTAAAAATTTCTGATGCGTGTTTTTTTGTGTAATAGGAAATTCCTTGGAATCCCCTATTACACAAAAAGGCACATTCTTTTTTATCGTCGATTCAGACCTTCGACTTATGTCGAATCTATTCAAATTTTACGTTTTTCCCCCGATTTTTGGCGATCAAAACAGGCGTTTTGCACCCTCGGTTTGACAAATTTTGCGGAACTTTTTTCTTATAATATCCCGTGTCGGACAGAAAGGTGGGAAGAGACAGTGACCTATCGTGTGTATGCGGATGTCATCCTGCTGCAAAATCTGGCAGCGGATTTCCTGCTTCTGTCGGTGGTGAAGAATTGCCTGCGTCTGCCGGAACGCCGGTATGGGCGGTTGGCAGGGAGTCTTCTGGGAGCCGTGTATGCGTTAGGAATGGTGTTAGCTCCGGTTCCGCTGGGATATGCCGGGCGGATGCTCCTAAGCGCCACGATGAGCGTGCTGATGGCATGGACGGCATTTTCCATCCGTAGGAAGTCGGAGGCGGCAGAAGCTGCGATCGGGCTTTACATAGCATCTATGCTGGCGGCTGGCTGCATGGAACTGGTTCAGCCGCTTGGAATACGGGCGAATCTTCTGTTCTGGCTGTTTACCGCGGGGGGCAGTTTTCTGATTCCATCTGCGGTGTGGCGGTTTGGTATGCAGCGGTGTATGAAGCTGGAACACCAGTACGCGGTAACGCTTTTTAACAAAGGCAGGGAGCGGCATGTGCAGGCGATTCTCGACACAGGCAACCATCTGACGATGCCGCTTTCGGGGCGTCCGGTGCAGGTGCTGGATGCGTGTGCGGCAGAGAGATTTTTTTCCTGGGAGGACGGTGTCCAATACATCCCATTTCGGAGTGTCGGAAAGGGCGGCGGCGTGATTCCGGCATATCAGGCGGAGCGGATGGAAGTGTCCGGTCAGGGCGGTATGCGGGTGATTGAGAAGCCGTGGATTGCCATTTCACAGGAGGCGCTGTCGCAGAAGGGCGAGTATCAGATGCTGCTCAATGAAAAATATTGGTTGTGAAGAAAACCATGCAGACAATCGAACCATAGCGAACAACATAAGGGGGAAAGCGTATGTTTATAAAAGTTTCAGTTCCAGGTCAGTTTCGTTTAAAAATGATGCCGTCGTTCCGGTCATTTCTGATGCACCGGGACGGGGAAGTTCATTATATCGGGGGAACCGATATCCTTCCGGCACCGTTTGACAGTGTGCGGGAGGCGGAGGTTTTAAGAAAATTTGGAACCAGTGAGGATAAAGAGGCGCGTTCGGCGCTGATCGAACACAACCTGCGCCTGGTGGTCTACATAGCAAGAAAGTTTGACAACACCAGCGTGGGCGTGGAAGATCTGATTTCGATCGGGACGATCGGTCTCATCAAGGCGATCAACACGTTTGACGTGGATAAAAATATTAAGCTGGCAACCTATGCATCCCGTTGTATTGAAAATGAGATTCTGATGTATCTCCGGAGAAATAATAAGACGAAGCTCGAGGTTTCGATCGATGAGCCGTTGAATGTGGACTGGGATGGAAATGAATTGCTTCTGTCGGATATTTTGGGAACGGATGAGGATATTATTTACCGGGATCTGGAGGATGAGACAGAGCGGAAACTGTTGAATGCGGCGATCGACCGCCTGAATCCGCGGGAACAGAAAATCGTGAAGCTGCGCTTTGGTCTGGGGAGAGAGCAGGAAGATGAAATGACCCAGAAGGAGGTTGCCGACCTTCTGGGTATCTCGCAGTCATACATATCGAGGCTGGAAAAGAAGATTATGAAACGCCTCAAGAAAGAAATTTCGCAGCAATGCGGTCTATACACCAGCCGATAAGTGCTGGAAGAAACAGACCGATCAGGATGTAAAACGGACCCATTTCATAGCGGAAGGAGACCGGGAAGTTGGAAAGCGTTTCCGGTATTTCCTTCAAAATGAAGCGGGCATAGGCAAAATCGATCAGCTTGAACAGCGTGAAATGAATCGCCATAATGTCAAAGGAATGGCGTCCTAAAAAGGCAAGGACCTTTGCCAGCGGTCTGATGCGCTCGGACAGGTCGGAGAGCGAAAGAACGAAGTAAATTCCAATGATGGAGATCGGATAAAATAAGACGCCCGGAATGTGCATGCTTGCCAGATCGATGAAAATGTGAAGCTTTGTGTTTGTCAGGTGCAGAAGCAGGGCGCTTATCAGGCAGCCGTACCAGACCGTATAGTGGCGGAAATTGGAGAAAAACTGCTGCATCAGCCAGGCGATGAGATAGACCGGAACAACGAGCAGCGCCGCCTGCAGATTGTAAGGGAGCGGGCAGCTTCTCATATTTAAGAAGACACCGGCAAGGCCAATCAGGATGCATGCAAATGCACATACAGGAAGCTTGACATTATCTTTCCGGGTAAAGCGGGCAGCTGCGCGTCCAAACCAGACGCATCCGGCAAAGAGTCCGGAGGACACCAGCCAGACCGGCAGAAACCAGAGGGCACCCTGAACCTGTTCCGGGGAGTTGAAGGAAAGACTGCTCATCCATGCCGTAAGCATTCTGGTATGGTTGTAAAGTTCCTGTCCCGCATAGAGCCTGTGCGTCACAAAAAAGTTGTGGAGCAGGACAAAAAACAGCGTGTAGAACATATACCTGGGCCATGCACCGGCGAGACGGGAGCCGAAGTAGAGAAACGGCGTATCCCCGTATTTCGTTTCATTATAAAAATAGCCTGTGATAAAGAAAAACAGCGCCAGGTGGAACAGATAGACGAACGCACCGGCGAAATATCCGGTATGCCCCAGCACGATCGCAATAATGCCCCATCCCTTTACGATATCCCAGTAGAGGGAACGGGCTTTTTTTTGTGTGTTCATGAATGGATCTCCTTGTGGTTGAATTCTATTTTCTATAAATAATATTGATCGTAAAACCCCTGAAAATATATTTTACTATGGAACGGCAGAAAAGGCAAGAAATTGGAATGAGTGAAAACGGTTCTCATTTGTCCGGGTATAAATGAGCTTTGAATTGTCCATTCTAATGTATAGGTGACAAAACAAAAATCAAAACGATTCAACCGTTTGCGTTGATCGTCCATCATACGGAGGGAATGGAAATGCCGGTCTATAAAGTGGAAATCTGCGGGGTCAATACATCCAAGCTGCCTCTTTTAAGTAATGAGGAGAAAGAAGAACTGTTTCGCCGGATTCTAAAGGGCGATCGGGAGGCAAGAGAACAGTATATCAAGGGGAATCTGCGGCTGGTGCTCAGTGTAATACAGCGCTTTTCGGGCAGTCGGGAAAATGTGGACGATCTGTTCCAGATTGGCTGTATCGGCCTCATCAAGGCGATTGATAATTTTGATATTACCCAGAATGTCCGTTTTTCGACGTATGCGGTTCCGATGATCCTGGGGGAGGTGAAACGGTATTTGAGGGATAACAATTCAATCCGGGTCAGCCGGTCGCTCCGCGATACGGCATACAAAGCGATCTATACCCGTGAAAATCTGCTGAAAAAGCAGTCAAAGGAGCCGACACTCTGCGAGATTGCCAAAGAATTGGGAGTCAGCAAAGAGGAGATTGCGTATGCGCTCGATGCTATCCAGAGCCCGGTCAGCCTGTACGAACCGGTCTATACGGACGGCGGCGATCCGCTCTACGTGATGGATCAGCTCAGTGACAAGAAAAATTCAGAGGAACATTGGGTCGAGGATCTGTCGCTGGGGGAGGCGATGCAGCGCCTGCCGGACCGGGAACGCCGCATTATTGATATGCGCTTTTTTGAGGGAAAGACCCAGACAGAGGTTGCCGAAGAAATCCATATTTCGCAGGCGCAGGTGTCACGGCTGGAGAAGAGTGCGTTAAAAAGCATGAAGCATTATTTGAGCTGAATGTTGATAGGGATTGTGTTATAGGGATTGTGTGAGATTCTTCTGATTGATTGTTTGGCGGCTCTGTGTTAAAATATAGGAGATATAGTCTGCAAAAAGAATCTGAAAATCAAGCAGATGACTGTTATCTGAACTGGGGTTGAGCGGAGTATTCCATCTGATATAGTGATAAAGGCAGCTTGGCGATGCGACACTCAGGCAGTCATGGACAGCAGACAGAGTAGAAAAGACAGGCGCAGGCGGATTGAGCCTCGCGCATGATAAAATGTACTCTCGGAGTCTTTTCTGCACTCGCTTTTGTGGCTGATTTTCCGCCAGCCGTACCCGAATTTCATCAACGTACGCACCGCGTACGCCTCAGAAATTTGGGCACAGCTGACAAAAAATCATCTCACAAAATCAAGCACAGAAAGATTCCGAGAGTACATTAAAAAGAGCCGGAGGAATTCAAATGGAGAAATTACGTAAGCTGATGAAAGAACATCAGGATAAAGCAGATAAAAAAGTGATGGGAGAGGTTCTGGAGCTGCTTCAGAGAGAGCCGGGACTGTTTGTTGTGACTGTCCATGCGACGAAAAACTTCTTCCTGGGTGCAGAGAACGGCAAGGCGGCTGCTTTCCTTTACACCAGCCGCGAGTATGCAGATGAGTTCGTGAAAGGGCTGGAGATGGTCGGTGTAGAGACGAAGGTACTGGAGATCCGCCCATTACAGCGTATTTCCTTTTTCAACGACCTCTACCGCAGCGGTTTTGAGGCAGTTGTGATCGACAAGGGACAGGAAAATCATATGTCCATGTCGCTGTTCAGCATCATCGAGAAACCAAAGGATACATCCGAGATCGTGATGAACCCGTCCCTGGTCCGTTCTGCAAATCAGTTCTATCAGGCACTGGTACAGCACCAGGCATTCCCACAGATGCAGGATCTGATGTGCAAAGAGCTTTACGGTGCGCGTCTGCTGGTTCCGGTTGCTGACCCGCAGAAGACGACGGCAGTACCGGTTCTGACCACCGGAAAGGGTGTACGCTATTACCCGGCATTTACGGATTTAGTAGAATTTGGCAAATTTGACCGTAAACATCAGTTTGGAGCAATGGAAGTCCGCTTCCGCGATCTGAAAAAATATCTGGATTACGTGAATGGAATCGTGGTAAATCCGTTTGGATTTGCACTCCGTCTGGACGGCGAGAAGCTGGATCGGATTGAGAAAGAGAATATGAAGCTGAAGGTTGTAAAATAAATGCTGCTGTGACCGTGACCGGTAATGAATAGATGTCAGCATAATAAACTGTGATAAAAAGGCTGTCTCCCATCAGAATGTATCATATAGATGCATCTGCCGAGAGACAGCCTTTTTGATTATTCGGTTCTTCTGTTTTTTTCATATAAATGTAGTAATCCCTTCATCAACAGCGCCCCATCATACGTGATCGTATGCGAACAGAGCGGCAGGACAATCTTGGAGATGCCGCCGGTGGCGATGATGGAAGTTTTCTCTCCGAGTTCTTCCTCGATGCGATCCAGCATACCGTCGATCATCGCGGCATTGCCAAATATGACGCCGCTTCTCATGCAGTCTATGGTATTTTTGCCAATGACACGGCGCGGCGTATCGAGGCTGATGCGCGGCAGCTGGGCAGTGCTGGCGCTCATGCTGTCGAGGGAAACGCGAAGTCCCGGCAGGATCGCGCCGCCGACATAGCGTCCGTTTTTGTCGATGACAGACATGGTCGTAGCGGTTCCCATTTCGATGATGATGATTGGCGGTTCATGCTCTGCAAGGGCACCGACTGCGTTTACGATCATATCGCTGCCGACGGATTTCGGGTTGTCCATCAGGATGTTTAAGCCGGTTTTCATGCCGGAACCGACCAGCATTGCGTTTAGTCCCGTTATTTTACGGATGGCGGCAAGAATCGTCCGGTTAAGCGGCGGAACGACCGAGGAGACGATCGCACCATCAAGCTGATCTGGGGCGATATGGTAAATTTCAAGAATACTTTTCAGCGCCACGGCATATTCCAGATTCGGTTTTCCGATGGTGGTCGTGATGCGTTCTACAAAATACGTTTTTTTTGCGTCGATCACGCCGATAATAATGTTGGTGTTTCCAACGTCGATAGCTAGAATCATAAAATAACTCCTTTATATCTCCTGCATCTCTACAATAATCAACATCTCTTATAAAATGTTGATTGTATAGTTATCGCAACGGTTTCATATGTTCAACTGTTACTATTTATTATATATCCACGTTAATAGTATGATTATATGTTTTTTAAAGAAAAGGATCAAGAAGAAGATGAAAAATGTTTTTAAGATCTGTTACCGATCGCGCGTGAGTGAACCGTAACTTGGACTTGCGTATTCGTTTAAAATAATATAGAATAAATACGTTTAGACAAAGTTGAAGAATGGTAGTAAGTTTGGAGGAAGATTTTTTTGGAAAATATAGCGGAGCAGATCAAAAAACGGCGTACATTCGCCATTATTTCCCACCCGGATGCTGGTAAGACAACCCTGACGGAGAAGTTTCTTCTCTACGGAGGCGCGATCAACCTGGCTGGTACGGTCAAGGGAAGAAAAGCGGCCAAGCACGCGGTTTCTGACTGGATGGAGATAGAGAAGGAGAGAGGTATTTCGGTTACCTCTTCCGTATTACAGTTTAATTATGAGGGATTTTGCATCAATATCCTGGATACACCGGGACATCAGGATTTCTCGGAGGATACCTACCGTACTCTGATGGCAGCCGATTCGGCGGTCATGGTCATCGATGGTTCTAAGGGTGTCGAGGCGCAGACGATCAAGCTTTTCAAGGTTTGCGTTATGCGCCACATCCCGATTTTTACCTTTATCAACAAGATGGACCGCGAGGCGCGCGATCCGTTTGAGTTGATGGATGAGATCGAGAGCGTGCTCGGTATCCGTACCTGTCCGGTCAACTGGCCGATCGGCTGCGGTAAGAATTTTAAGGGCGTGTATGACCGTGCCACAAAGAAGATCACAACTTTCACAGCAGCAATGGGCGGACAGAAGGAGGTCGCATCTCAGGAGTTCTCGTTAGAGGGCGATGAGGTTAACTCCATCATCGGTCCAGACTACCATCGGCAGCTGATGGATGATATCGAGCTTCTGGACGGCGCATGCGATGAGCTGGATATGGAGCGTGTCAGCCGCGGAAATTTATCCCCGGTATTCTTTGGTTCGGCGCTGACAAACTTTGGTGTAGAGACATTCCTGGAGCATTTCCTGAAAATGACAACCTCGCCGCTGCCGAGAAATACGACAACCGGCATGGTGGATCCGTTCTCTCCGAATTTCAGCGCGTTTGTCTTCAAGATTCAGGCAAATATGAACAAGGCGCACCGCGACCGTATCGCATTTATGCGTATCTGTTCCGGCAAATTTGAGGCAGGCATGGAAGTAACGCATGTGCAGGGCGGACGCAAGATCCGTCTCTCCCAGCCACAGCAGATGATGGCGCAGGATCGAAAGATCGTCGAGGAGGCATATGCGGGCGATATCATCGGTGTATTCGATCCGGGTATTTTCTCGATCGGTGATACACTCTGTACAGGTGAAAAGGTAGAATTTGAAGGCATTCCTACGTTCGCACCGGAACATTTTGCACGCGTGCGCCAGATGGACACGATGAAGCGCAAGCAGTTCATCAAGGGCATCAGCCAGATCGCCCAGGAAGGTGCGATCCAGATCTTCCAGGAGTTCAACACAGGTATGGAAGAGATCATCGTCGGCGTAGTCGGCGTCCTCCAGTTCGAGGTACTGACCTACCGTCTGGAAAATGAGTACAATGTAGAAGTCAAGCTGGAAAAGCTTCCATACGAGTACATCCGCTGGGTAGAAAACGCTGACGAAATCGACGTTGCCAAGATTCA
>OKRV01002234.1_pt1 | contig 10447 bp, 8 predicted proteins | sample 1601201 | NCBI WGS metagenome assembly OKRV01 (sample SAMEA3541540, study PRJEB24748) | human gut metagenome | biome: human gut; feature: human-associated habitat; material: faeces | place: China | collected 2012 | reverse complement strand
AAATATGCGAAAACAACGTATAGATACCGTCCGTTTAAAACTGCTGAAAATTGCTGTCAGAGTAGCTCATTCAGCAAGATATATAACATTCAAGCTGTGTAGCAGCAGCCCTTATAAGAATGAGTTCTATGAAACTCTTTCTAATATCAGCAGACTGTCGGTACAACTAGAATAACAACTATTAACGAACCTTGATAGCTCAAAACGATTTAAAAGTCTGATATAGGGATATTATACCCTTTTTTATAGAAATTTTGATTGTTTTAAACTATAAAGGAATAATTTTTTATTCATGGTACATGGTTTTATTATTAAAAATTGCTCCATGAATAATTCAGGATAAATATACAAACTGATTTTATTGACAAAGAAAATGGTAAGAAACAAAGTTTATTCTGTGTTAAAAATTTGATAAATGTAAGTATGGATACAATTTTAATTGGTACATTTTATTATGAAAATGAAATAAAAGAAAATATATAAAACCAGAATATGAGGTTTTTTCATAAAAAAATGATTTCGGTTACTATAAGACTTAAAATGTTTATTGTAAAATAAATAATATTGGAGAAAAGTAATGTCAAAGATTTCAATTAATATCAAATGTGATGATAAAATATTAATAATAGCTCCACATCCAGATGATGAGTGCATAGGATGTGGAGGTCTATTATCATTATATCCTGAGAAATGTAGTGTTGTTGTAATGACTGATGGCTCACAGGGGAATATTAATGTAGCGCCTGAGCAAGAAGCAATCATTAGAAAAAATCAATTTATTAACGAAATGAAATTTGCTGGAATAGATGATTATACTTGGTTGGGATTTGCAGATGGAACGTTGATGAGTATAAAAGATTGTACACAAAATATACAGTTTGAGAATTATACCAAAATTTTTTTGCCATGGCGAGATGATAATCATCCAGATCACACAGCGGCATTTTTATATTCATTAGAATTTATTAAAAAAAAATGTGGTAAAAATACTGAAGTATATGAATATGAAGTTCACGTTCCATTTCATGATGTGACACATTATTTAGATATAACAGATGTTATACAAATTAAAGAAAAGTTAATATGCTGTCATAAAGATCAGATTGAATTATTACCATATGATAAACAAGTGAACAGTTTAGCTATGTACAGAGCATGCCAGATGAATAAAGCAGGGCGTTTTTTTGAAACATACAGAAAAATTGATATGAATTTAGAAGATGAATCTTATCAGGATATTACGATACGTGAAACAACATTTCAGAAATATAAGCAATTTTATAGTTTATTTGCAAAATGGATTAGATGTTATCAGGAGAGAAAATATATTTCTTCGTGGCTTTATAAAAATAATGTCAAAAATATTTCTATATACGGATATGGAATGGTTGGAAAAGTGTTTTTAAATGAAATAATAACTAGCTGCAAAAATATTAATATTGTAGAGATATTAGATAGAGGAAGTGTGGAGTGTAGTTATGAAATAGATATTGTAAAACCAGAAAACGGTAAAAAGACGGTTGATCTGGTGATTATTACGGTATTATATGAAAATGAGAATATAAAAAAAGAATTGAAGGAAATGGGATATTTAAATGTAATATCAGTACAGACAATTATTGAAAATCTATAGGGAGATTAGCAATGTCATCAATTGAACTAAAAAAATATAGTGACAAATATTTGAATGGTATTATATCATGCTTAAAAAGAAATTATAGTAGATTTGGCTGCATGCAGGACTTAGATGTATATAAATTTATTAAACCTTTGATTACATATGATTTTAGTGAGGAATATTCATATAAAAAAGGTGATTATGGATATGTACTTTTAGAAGAAGATAATGTAGTTGGATTTTTTGGTATGATATATTACCGCGTAAAGTCAAAAAATGGGAAAATTTATTCAGTAGCGAATCCAACGACATGGGCAATAGATAACAAGTATAGAATTTATATTTTTCAAGTAACAGAATTATTATGCAAGGAAACAGATGTTGTTATTGATGTTACGCCAAGTTATAAGGAATTAATAATAGAAAAGAATATGTTTGGATTCCAGGATTTGAGCTTAAAAAAGATAAGATTTTTTAGTATGAAAATTGTAGACGGAAAAAAGTGTTTTATTAAAAAAGTCAACAGTTCAAGCGATATAATTGATAAGGAAGTGTGCAAGAAATATTTAGACAATGTAAAATATGAGATTAAATGTATAGAAATGGTGAATGAAATTAATAGAAGATGTTATGTAATGTATAATGTTGTTTTTGCAAAAAATCACCAAAAGGAAAGAGATGTAATTAAAATTGCTAGAGTGCTAGGAGTTTCTGATTGTAATATATTTAATGAAAATTTTTCGTTCTTTTTTAATAACATAAAGAAAAATGAAAATGTAACATCAGTGGAAATTGACAGTATGTTTATAAATGAAAATAAAATATATATGAGCAGCGTAGAAAAAGAAGAAATACAATATACAAGAATTATAAGATTTAATAAAAAATGTGACATAGAATACTGGGATTGGTTATATACAGAAATAGCATTAAGAAACGAGAGTTAATTAAATAAATGTGGAGAAGAATTTATGAATCAAATAAAAGTTTCCGTTATAATACCAATATATAATACTGAAGAATATTTAGCTAAATGCCTTGAGAGCGTATTAAAACAATCTCTTAAGGAAATTGAAATAATATGCATAAATGATTGTTCGAAAGATGAAAGTGAAAAAATAATTAATAGATATAAAGAACAAGATGAAAGAATTATATATAAGATAAATGAAAAAAACATGGGTTTATCTTATTCGCGTAACATAGGGATACAGTGTGCAAAAGGAGAATATATATTTTTTTTGGATTCCGATGATTATATTAAAAAAAATACATTATATGAATTGTATAATTATTCAAAAAAAATGGAGATGGATATATTGTATTTTGGATATTATGATATTCAAATTAATGGTTTGTGTATAAAGAAAGATAGAGAAAGTATTTATCCGAATATAATGGGAGGAAAGGAATTTTTTTGTGATAGCATTGAAAAGAATAATGCTTATGTAATGTCTTGGTCAGCATTTTATAATAAAAATTTTATTGTGAAAAATGAAATTTCATTTGAGAATGATATGATATTTGAGGATAATATATTTTATTTTCAAACTTTGATGAAGGCTAAAAGGGTTTCAAGTTTGGAAAAATGTTATTATTATTATAAAAGAAGAAATAATTCTATTATTTCATCAAATGAAAATTTGCAAAAAAAATTAATGTCAGAATGTAGATTGATAAATATATTATATAAATATATAGAACAAGAACAAGATGAAAGATTAGTTATTGATATAGATAAATTGATAGAAAACGAATCGGTTTGTTTAATTGATTTCTATAAAAATATTGATTATTTTGACATGTCAGAAGTTGATAGAAATATTAAGGATTATATTATTTTATCTATTGTTAAGGGGAAAATATATAATGGATATTTTAAGTATAAATTACCTAGAGATGTGTTGGAAAAAATAAAAAATTATGATAATGTAGTAATATATGGTGCTGGGAAAATTGGACAGGGTTTATATGAATTATTGCTTGAACGGAATATAAAAGTTTCTTGTTTTTCAGAAACAAAGAATACAGGTAATAAAAAAATTAAAGATATTTTAATCAAACCAATTGATGAAATTAATAGAAATAGTTTAATATTAATAGCTATTTCAAAAAAAAGGAGTAGTGAATTAATAAATTATGCTAATGAGTTAGAATTTAAATATATTTTAGATGTAAGTCTGTATGCATAATTTTATAGATGTAATAAAGATAAGTTAGAAAATAAAAAAAGTTAAGAACTAGTTAGGATGTTTCAAAATGAAAAATACACAAGAAAATTTCAAAGTAAGCATAATAATCCCTATATATAATTCACAAGAATATTTAGAAGAATGTATAAAAAGTGTGTTGAGCCAATCTTATAAAAATATAGAAATAATTCTTGTGAATGATGGATCTGTTGATGATAGTTTTTTAATATGTAAAAAATATGAAAAGCTAAATAGCAATGTATTAGTTAAAAATCAAAATAATTTAGGGGCTGTATTAGCAAGAAAAACTGGAATTGAAAATGCTACTGGTGATTATATAACTTTTGTTGATTCCGATGATTATATAGGCTTGAGCCATATTGCGAATCTTGTTAAGGCTCTTAAAGTATATCCAGAAGCAGATCTTGTGATTACAGGAGCAACGAGGTTTTTTGAAGGACATCAATGATGGTATTCTGCCAGGAGCTTATGATGTTAATATTAATAGTCCTGTAATAAAAAATATGATATATGCGAAAGATAATGTAAATATTGGAATATTAACAAACATGTGTGGAAAAATGTTCAAGACTGATTTGGTAAAAAAAATCATACAAGAAGTGGATGCTGGTATTTATTATGGTGAAGATGGAGAGTTTGTTTATAAATATGTATTGCTATGCAAGAAAGTATATATCTCAGAATATTGTGGGTATCATTATAGGTTAAATAATGCCTCGGTAACTCATAAAATACATGAAGATTTTTTGATTAATGTAAATAAATTATATTTGTCTCTGAAAAAAACATTTGAAAAAAGTGAATACAAAGAAATTTTATTATCACAATTAGAGCATTGGATTAGCGTTCATATTAGAATGGCAGAGAATAAGATGGGATTTAGTCATTACGAAAAAAGTATTAGATATATAATTTCATGTAAGAAGGAAATTGCTAATAAAAATATTGTTATATATGGCGCAGGAAATGTCGGAAAAGATTATATAAGACAAATAATAAAAGAAGATTTGTGTAATAGTATAAAATGGGTTGATAAAAATTGGAAAGAAAAAAATAGTATTTATAATATAGAAGTGGAGAATCCATCAATTATAGAAGTATTTAATTATGATTATATTGTTCTGGCAATATGTAATGAGAAAATTATTGATGAAATAGTAAAGTGTTTAAAAGAATTAAATGTTGATGAAAAAAAAATAATTATAAAAAAGCCATTATATATTGAAGAATTTTATTCTTAAGATAAGGAAAAGCAAATGAATAAATTAACGATAATCTTACCATCTCTAATTGTAGCCAATTATATACACACTAGTATTAACAGTGTAATATCATAGACATTATATGATATAGAGATAGGTCAGTTTTAAGTATAAAATATGATGTGCGTTTATAACAGAGGAAAGTGTTTATGAAGAAATGTTTAATTTGGGGAACAGTAACTTTTTTTAATAAAAATTATTATTTGATAAAATATTATGAATTAATAAATTAAATTACAATAGTAGGTGTAACATCTAAGGATAAATATTATAAGTCTTTTTATGGATATAAATTTATTGATGAAAAATTAATAAAAACTGTTGAGTTTGATTATTTGATTATAATGTCTGCGACTACAAGTACTGTAAGAGCAATCGAAAAAGAGATACGTAATTTAGATATTCCAGAATCAAAGATTATTCCAATTAAAACAATGCAGTTGTATGGTTTTGATTTTGATAAGTATATAAGAATAAAAGAAGATGTACCAACGATATTTGCACCTAATTGTTGGGGGGGATTTTTATATAATAGTATGGGATTAGAATTTAATTCTCCGATGATAAATATGTTCGAAGAACATAAAGATTATTTGAAATTTCTAAGTAATCCTAAATATTATATAGAACAAAAGTTGATTTTAGCTGAAATTGGATATGATGAAAATTCAGATACACAGTATCCCGTAGCTAATTGTGGAGATATTAAATTATATTTTAATCATTATGGTTCATTTGAGGAAGCCAATGAGTGTTGGAATCGTAGAAAAGCGAGAATTAATTGGGATAATATTATTGTTATGTTTTATGATGAAGATAAACAGCTTGTAGATGAGTTTTTACAATTACATTATAAGAATAAAATATGTTTTACCACGGTCGATACTTCTATGATTTTGCATGATGAAAATAATATTGTCTCAATTCCTTATAATGAAGAATTAAGTGATAGACCGTTTTGGTCTTTTGTAAATGGAATTTCTAATGGAAGAAATTATTGTATAGACTTATTTGAATTAATGTCGAATAAACGAATTAAGTGGATAAATGGAACTAGTTTGTTTTAAGATAAATGACTTAAAAATCAACCTAAATTATTCACGCAGTAGCTGAAAAAAACTGCTTCCTTAACATTCAAATTGTAAAAAATATTAAATATTGAAGAGTTTTATTTATAAAACAAGAGATAAAATTACTCGGATTATTATTATGAAATAAAATAGGGGGGACTCATATGGATTTATTAATGCAGAAATATAATGAATTAATAAAATTATATAATATAGATGAGGATGTTGACCGGAAACATACCAGTTTAGCAATACGTAACATTTTAAACAAATTTTGTTACAGTCATAATAATGTTGCAATATGGTGTAATGGTGAACATACACGTATGTTGATGACAGACTATATGGACGAATTGAGAAATATAAATATAATTATAGATAATCAATTAAATGGTTACGGTGATGGGTTTAATGTTATAAAAGAAAGTGAAATTAGAGATAATAGGATAGAAGGGATAATTATTTCATCTTATAGATATAAAGATGAAATAAAGAAAAATTTAGAGAAAAATTTTAAAGATATTCCTTATTTGGACATTTATGATGAATTACAAAAAAAAGGAATATGTCTGGAAGCAGAATATTATAAATATAGTCATCCTAATAATACTTATTTTGTAATAAATAAATATCGCAATAATATTAGATTAGGTATTGATTTAGAAGAATCATATATACAATTGATTAACAAATTGATTGTTATAAAAGATTTCTTTACTGCAACGGAAGTCGCAAAGCAGTTCTTAAAAATAACTTCAGAACCGGAAAAAGTTAAGAATGTTATAATGATTTTATCAGATTTATGCGAGTACATAAAATATAATATTAGTAAAATAAATAAAAATAATATATTAATGATATGTATAGATACTATGAGAAAACAAGACTTTTATAATAGATTTAATAATACTATAAAGGCGGTTAATAATAAGGCTTGTTGTTTTTATAATGCATATTCGGTATCTACATCTACATATGAAAGCTTGATACCTACGTATGGAGAATATAAATCAGTAAAACAAGTTGGGACTATTGTAAAAGAAAAAGATTGTAGATTCATATGTGAATCAATAAAAAATAAAAGAAAAATATATTTTTATACTGATGGAGATAAATTTATAGAAAGTGATGAAATAAAATATTCAGGTTGCTTTCAAACAATAACAGAAAAATTATGGAATTTTTTAATAGACGTAAGTAATGAGAAACATGGATTATTTTATATTCATGTGTTACAAGAAAGCCATTTTTGGTATGCGAATGCATACACGGAAGTTCCATTTGTGTCAGGTATTAGTACAGATATAATTGATTTAAAGAATAGTGATATGATAGATAAGTTAAAAAATCAGAAGATAGACGCTGATAGATACTTAGATAATATATTATCATTTCTTTTAGGTAATATAAATAGTAATTTTGTAGTATATGCAGATCATGGTTATTTAATGCCAGATGAATATAAAATTAATGAAGAAGATAATAGCATATATTCATATCACAATAGTTTGATACAAATTCCGTTAATAATCAAACAAAATGAAAATAATTTAATGATAGGCGATAGATATGAATTAATTTCATTAATGCAGTTGAATGAGATGTTATGTAATATTATAAATAACAGAATAGTGACACCAAAGCAATATGATTATATAAAAGTACAAAGAACTGCTATATATAATCCTAAATTAAAGAAAATATATAGAGAAAAAGGTCGTGAAAGAGAATTGATGGCATTTGAGTTATTCGTTTTTGTAGATGGTTATAAATTATGTGTATATGAGGATGGGAAAATAATTTTATTGCATAAAGATGAAATTGTAGATAGCAATAAATTGACAAAAAAATATTATAATACAGTATTAAATAATGTAACAGTTTATTAGACAAGTATAAATTTAGGAATGAAAGTAAAATTATGTATAAGATAAGCATAATTCTACCATCTCTAAATGTAGCCAATTATATACACACCTGTATTAACAGCGTATTATCACAGACATTACGTGATATTGAAATAATATGTGTAGATGCAGGTTCAACGGATGGGACATTAGAGATATTGAGAGAATACGAAAAGAAAGACAACAGAATAAAAGTTATTGTATCTGATATTAAAAGCTATGGATACCAGATGAATCTGGGCATTCAGGCGGCGAATGGTAAATATATAGGAATAGTAGAAACAGATGATTTTGTTGATAAAAATATGTTTTACTGTTTGTATGCTCTAGCTGAAAAATATGATGTTGATTTTGTGAAGAGCAGTTATATACAATTTGTTTCTAATGGAATAAGAGGCATTATCAATTATGAAAAAGTAAGAATATTATCAGAGGAGTATGTAAATAAAAAAATAGACTTAGTCAATAACATAAAAGCAAGATTTATAGATACAGTACATATCTGGTCAGGAATATATAAAAAGGATTTTCTTGTCAGCAAGAATATTATATTTAATGAAACTAGAGGAGCATCATTTCAGGATACAAGTTTTTCTATTCTTGTTGGATTACTTGCTGATAGCTGTATATATACAAATGATGCTTTTTATTGTTATAGGGTAGATAATGAAAGTTCTTCAGTTAAGTCCGACAGTAAAATCAATTGCATAATTGATGAATTTAATTACCTTAATAGGTTTATTAATAAAGATACAAGTGAGGTTGTTAAATTTGAAATAAATAAAGAAAAAATAAGAGCATACAGTTGGAATTATAACAGACTAAGCATAGAATCAGGTCAACAATTCAGAAGACAAATATTAGATGAGATGAAAGCATTTAAAACAAATAAGATATTTTATCATTGGCTTGATAGCTGTAATCGATGTATTTTGGATGATTTAATAAGTGATACCAGGAATGTTGCTGATATTGATGAGGAAAAAGAAAGTATGGCACAAGTGCTTATTGATATATTGAGAGAAGGACATAGATACAGCGTAGTTAGTGCAGGTACATATGCTAACAGGATTATGTTATTAATGCAGTATATGAATATAAAAGCAACTGCCGTGTATGATAATTCTGACGCTAAAATAGGCACAGTATTCAATGGATATACAATAGAGCCGATAGACAATATAAGCAATAATGATATGGATGATATTTATATTATAGCTAATAAAAATCATTCAGATGAATTGAAGAAGCAATTAGAGTTATTGGAAATAAAGGAGGAGAATATAAAGATTTTTGATAATCTTTATGATTGGACAAGGCTTGTAGATATCTTTAAAAACAATTAAATTTGCAATTAATAAAGCCTGTAGAGTATAATATCTCTAAAGGCTTTATTTAATTCATGGAGGAATTATTATAATGGAACGTGATGAGGATGTATCAGATTATAAAGAAATAGTAAGAGAGTTTTCCAAGGGGGCTATAGTCTGGTATGAATTCAGGAAGAATAGTGACATATTATATGTATATAATGATAAAGTTGATGAGTCAGTTGTTGAATTTCTTGAAAGTAAAGGCAGCGTAGACAAGTATTTGTTATGTACGTTGTGTGGACGTGGAGAATATGCTGCAGTGGGTAAGTCAGATGATAATCTGTCAGTTAACAATGAAAGTGAATATAATATTTCTAATGTTAATGATAATGTCAATGAATCAGAAGAGACACATTTATATGATTATATAGTTGGTATAGATGTTATAGAACAATGTGAAGATTATCAGCAGTTGTTAAATATATTCTACAGTCACTTGAAAACTGATGGAAGATTAATTATAGGTGCGGAGAATCGTTATGCTATCAAGTATTTCTGTGGAGACAGGGATCCTTATACGAATCATAGTTTTGATGGTATAGAGAATTATAGAAGGCTGATGGCAGCAGATAAAGGATATATAAAAGGACGTTGTTATTCGCAGGTGGAACTTGATAAGATATTATGTGATGCAGGATTCAAGAGCAGGTTCTACTCTGTTATGCCATCATTACAGGAAACACAACTTGTATATGCAGATGATTATACACCTGTTGAGGAACTGTCCATGAGATATTTTCCGCTGTACAATCACCCAGAGAGTGTGTTCATGGATGAGCAGTATCTGTATACGGATCTTATTAAGAATGGCTTGTTTCATAAGATGGCGAATGCATATATAATAGAATGTGAAAAAAGTAGTGCAGTTGATAAGCACAATAATATTGTTCATGCAACTATCTCTATGGATCGAGGTATGAATAATGCTATGGTTACTGTCATATCAGAATGTAACAAGTCAGATAATGATATTCAGGAGAATAAATCAAATTATAGTTTAAATG
>OKRV01002231.1_pt1 | contig 10459 bp, 10 predicted proteins | sample 1601201 | NCBI WGS metagenome assembly OKRV01 (sample SAMEA3541540, study PRJEB24748) | human gut metagenome | biome: human gut; feature: human-associated habitat; material: faeces | place: China | collected 2012 | reverse complement strand
TACCAATTCGGCGTCGATCGCCCGTCACCTGAACAATGCGGGCATCGTCGTCTGGGAGCGCACATCGGTCGGCGACCAGCGCGAGCAGATCACCGAGGCCGTAAAACGGGCCATGAACCAGAGCGACGTAGTCATCCTGACCGGCGGCCTCGGCCCCACCAAGGACGACATCACGAAAAAGACCCTCGCCGAGCTCTTCGGCTCCCGGCTCGTATGCGATCAAACCGTCGCCGACCACGTACGGCGCATGCTCGAAGCGCGCGGAATCGAATACAACCGCCTGAACCGCGATCAGGCGCTCGTCCCGGCGTGCTGCACCGTGCTTTTCAACGCCCACGGCACAGCCCCCGGCATGTGGTTCGAACAGAACGGCAAAGTCGTGGTTTCGCTGCCGGGCGTTCCCTTCGAAATGGAGCACCTGATGACCGACGAGGTAATGCCTCGTCTGAAAGCCCGTTTCTCCCTGCGGCAGATCGTACACCGCACGCTGATCACGGCAGGTCTGGCCGAATCGATGCTGGCCGAAAAGATCGCCGACTGGGAAAATGCCCTGCCCCCGTACCTCCACCTGGCATATCTGCCCGCACCCGGCGTGGTGCGGCTGCGCCTGTCGGCTTACGAAGTCGAAGGCGAGAGCGTATCGCACGAAATCGACCGGCAATTCGCCGCCCTGCAACGCATCATTCCCCGCTACGTCCTCGGATTCGAGCGGGCGACCATGCAGGAGATCGTCCACAACCTGCTGACGCGGCGTCGGCAGACTCTCGCCACGGCCGAGAGCTGCACGGGCGGCAGCATCGCGGCCCGCTTCACGGCAATACCCGGAGCATCGGCCTATTTCCTGTGCGGAGTGGTGGCTTACAGCAACGAATCCAAAAGCAACCTGTTGGGTGTCGATCCCGAAACGATCGCCTGCCGGGGCGCCGTCAGCGAGGAGGTCGCACGGCAGATGGCCGAAGGAGCACGCCGCACCGCCGGAGCCGACTATGCCGTCGCAACCACCGGCATCGCAGGTCCTGCGGGCGGCACGGAACAGAAACCCGTCGGCACGGTCTGGATGGCCGTAGCCGGCCCGCACCGTACCGTGACCCTGCTCAAACAATGCGGCACCGACCGGGGACAAATCATCGACCGGGCGAGCGCCTTCGCACTCGCGCTCCTGCGCGACGAAATCGAACGGGATGCCGCCGGAGAATAACCCGGTTTCGACACTTCCCAAAGCCCCCTGACTTCCGGAGCCTCGAAAGGTTCCGGAAGTCTTCATATCCCCGTCTCTGGAACAAGCCCCGTTCCTCCCGGAACGCATCCAACCCTTTCCGATACGCTGTCCGGCCGGACGCCCCCGAAAATCGCGAAACAAAAGCCCGATACGATCACTAGCACCGTCCGATGAAATTCAAAGGCGGATCATTGAACACACCCCGTCGAAAAGAGTTAATTCTCCGACCGTAATTACGGGCACCTCATACCGCTATATATCAAACATTCGCCTTCCAAAACCGAAATTCGAAGCTATTCCCGAACAGATTCTTCCTCCCGGTCAGCGACAAAATCACCCAGTTATTCCCACCGCCCCTCTATCCGCACGATTTTCGGAAACACGGGAACGGCCTTGAAAACGGGATCTTTCGACAAATATACTTTTTGAGAAATGATATAAACGAAATGAGAGAGCAATATACGCCTGCTCCCTTCATCTTTGCTGCAACAAAATAGCATCCGTATTCCCGACCGTCAAAAGCCCCGAACGAAAGTCCTCCCGGCAAACAGATTTCGAGGCCGATCGAACGACACCGGAAAGCCGATCGATACGGACCGGCGCACACCGCCCCGAAATGATCCGAGCACATGATATACATCGGTTATTCCCGAAAAGAAAAACCGACAAGTCTAACCATCAAAAAACAAAACCCATGAAAAGATTCTTACATTTGCTCACAGGGATTTGCACCCTCGCCCTGGCTCTTCAGGCCTGTACCAAGTCTCCGGCCGAAAACCCGGGAAGAACGGACGATCCCGGAAACGACGAACAAAACAGCAAGGTAACCCTTACTCTCTCGACGCCCCGCACCCGCACGACGCTCGTCAGCGAAACCTACGTCCACTGGAGCGAAGAGGATATTGTACAAATCAACGGCACGAATTTGCCCGTAATCCCCGATCCGAATGATCCGACACGCGCAACGATCTCCAATGTGGACACCGCCGAAGAGTACGTGGCTCTCTACTCTCCGGACAACGGCGGATATATCCCGGAGCGAGAGGTCGTCGAAGCCTACTTCCGCCCCGAAGTGCCCCATACTCCCGACTCGTTTTACACGACAGGAGGCAATCCGATGGTGGCATACAGCACATCCACCTCGCTGGAATTCAAAAATATCGGCGGATTACTCCGCATAGGAGTGACCGGCGATGCGTCGATCGCGTCGGTTATGCTGTCGGGCAATGCGGGAGAACCCATTGCCGGACACTTCGAAATCTCGAAAAGCGATCTGGCTTCCGGCAGCCTCGATTTCGCTCCCGGCGAAGGTTCCGCACAATTCGTCAGCACCTCCGTCACGATGACCTGCACGGAGAATGTACGACTCGATGCGAACTCTCCGACCTATTTCTACTTCGCGCTGCCGGCAGCCGAATACACGGAAGGATTCACCGTAACGCTTACCGACAGCGAAGGCAACACCTGCCTCCGGCAAACGCATAACTCCGTCTCGATCGAGCGTGCGACCCTCAAGTCGATGGAACCGATTGCGTTCGAAAAGGACAAAGCGCTTACGGTCACTTTAGGAGAAATCGCGGCGAACTCCGTTACCTGGAATATCGAAGGTAATCCCTCGACCGACCTGCGGACCCTGCTCGTCACCAAAGCGATGTGGGATCATTTCATCGCACAGGAATATTACCTCGACAATCCGCAAAAACTCACGTCCGAAATCCTCGCGGCCTATTCCGCCACCATTCCGACCGACGACAACGGCCGTTACGAAGAGACTGCAACCCAGGCAAGAGCCGTAAACTCGATGCAGCCCGTACAGGAAGACAACGACTACCTCGTCTTGGCCGCCTATTTCTCCGGCACCCAATCCGTCGGCGTAATCCCCGCCCCGGTTCCCGTTCACACTCCGGCCGCCACAGGCCCGGCTCCCGAAGTGAATGTCACCGTCTCTTCGGCCGGCAGCACTACGATCGATGTACTTACCACCACCAGCAACGCATCCGGCATCCTTACCGCACTCTTCTTCAAAAGCGATTACGACAATGTATTCAGCCGGGAGGGAATAGACGAAGAGTTGATCGCAAAGTACGGCAATGCATGGACGGCAGAGCAGGTAGAGCAGGCCAACAACGGAGGATATACACTCCAATACATTTCGCTTCCGCCGGAAACGGAATTCGTTATGCTAATTTCGGTCTCCAGCGCAGCAGGCAAAGCTACGCTCAAGAAAGAAATAATTGCGACCGAACCGTACGTCGATCCTTCTGCCGAATGGATCACCGTTTCCTCCGAAGCCACGTTCGTTTGCGGCTTCTTCTTCAACCAAAGCATCCCCTCCTTGTCGAACGTGATCAATATTACGAACCTTAAAGTCGAAAAACTCGCCGATCGCGACCTCTTCCGTCTGACCGACGCCTTCTCCGTCTCCCGGATCCCCGAACTTGCGGCCAGCGGCATATACAGCGATCTGTCCGGCAGTCCGTATTATTTCTATATGGATGCGACCGACCCGAACAATGTAAAAGTCGTCAATGAAGTGTGCCAACTCGGCATCGTTCACAACGAATACGGAGCAATGAGCGTCGGCAACGACTTCAACATCCAAGGCGGCGAAGAGTACCAGCACGGTACGTACAACCGAGCGGAAGGCACGATCCGAATCGGCGTGCTCATTTGCTATGCCGACAGCCAACAACTCTTCGTCACGCCATTCAACAGTACGCTATATCTGAATCCCGAAACGCCCGGAAACAGTGTTTCGACCGAAAATTTCAAGAAAGACCCTGTCGCAATTCCCTGGTAAGTCAGGACCCCCGAAAACAGAGACACCGGCCCTTTTTCAGGCCGGTGTTTTGTTATTTGGCCAAAAGATTGTATATTTGCACTCCCCGAAATGGGATTACAATTAAATTTTAACCAAAATGAAAGTTTGCGAAATTACAGGCAAGGTAGCGGTGATCGGCAACAATGTTTCCCACTCGCACCACAAGACCAAACGCAAGTTCAGCCCCAATCTGAAGAACAAGCGCTTCTGGTCTGAAGAGGAAGGCCGCTGGATCACCCTCAAGGTATCTGCCGCCGGAATCAAAACAATCAACAAGAAGGGCCTCGCAGTAGCGCTCCGCGAAGCTGCCGCACCCAAAAAGGTTTACTAAAACTCAAGTGACAAATGGCAAAGAAAGGCAACAGAGTGCAGGTGATTCTCGAATGCACGGAACAGAAAGCTAGCGGTGTTCCGGGAATGTCCCGCTACATCACGACCAAGAACAAGAAAAACACCCCCGACCGTCTGGAGCGCAAGAAATACAACCCGTTCCTGAAGAAGGTGACCATTCATCGTGAAATCAAATAATTTTAGTGCTATATGGCAAAGAAAGTAGTCGCAACGCTGAAAACCGGTACGGGCAAACAGTTCACCAAATGTATCAAAATGGTGAAATCCGACAAAACCGGTGCATACATCTTCAAAGAGGGCATCATCGCCAACGACCAGGTGAAAGACTTTTTCGCCGAGAAGAAATAAATGCAATGCATTAGGCGAAACGAATGTTTTCGGATCGCAAGGCCGGAAAGAATCATCCGCCGGACCGGATTCGGAAAACAACCTAAAAATTCGATTCCGCTTAATACAAAGGGCATCCTCAACGGATGCCCTTTGTATTTTCACCGACCCGCAACCCGGCAGAACAGCACCGATCATCGAGGAATCATTCGTACCTTCGTTCCTCTTGCGGTTCTTCGCCTCGACAAAACGGGAATAAATTCGCTTTGCACCACCCGATTTATCCGTATCTCTAACTTTGCCTAAATACTCCAACGCGGCAACGCTCAAAAAAATTTGGCTCCGCCGGCTGGTTGTACTATCTTTGCAGAAGACAGGAAGCGATTCGGCAATCTTTGCGTGCAAGCCCACACGATTGCTTTTATCTTTCACTATCTTTGACGTAGTCTTAAAATGTTCTCGGAAAACTGGCAACAAGTTCCCGTTTTCTCTGGGCTTTTCGTATTTTTGCAACATTACTAATATAACAATATTTTATGGGATTCTTCGATCTTTTCAAGAAAAAACAGAATACACAGCCGACGACTCCGGCGGAACGATCTCAACCGACTTCTCCGGAAAACCACCGGCCGGCTGCGGTCGAAAATACGACGAAGCAGGAAAATACCTCTCCCCAGCCGGCTGCCCGAACCGCTGACCGGGAGCAGGCGGAACTCAACTCCGGTCTGGAGAAGACCAAAACGGGCCTCTTCTCGAAACTGGCGCGGGCCGTTGCCGGTCGATCGACCATCGATACACAGGTGCTCGACGATCTGGAGGAGGTGCTCATCACCTCCGACGTAGGCGTGGAAACCACCGTGAAGATCATCGAACGCATCGAAGCCCGCGTCGCACGGGACAAGTATATGAACACCTCGGAGTTGCAATCGATCCTGCGCGACGAGATCGCCCAACCGACGCCACAAAGCCGGCCACCATGCTGTCCCCTGCGCCGACACTGTTGACAACCTTGCCCTTGGGGCAGCCGATGCGATGCACGCCGCCCTGCTCATCCAGCAGCAGGGCGCCGTCCCCCGCCATGCTGACCAGTACATTGCGCGCACCTTTATCCTGCATCATCTTTGCCGCCGCTGCGATCTCCCTGTCGGTGGTCAGCTTTACACCGGTGATCTCGCTCAACTCATGGTTGTTTGGCTTGATGAGGAACGGACGGTAGCGCAGCACATTCACGAGCAGGTCGCGGGTGGCATCCACGACCGCGCGGACGCCGCGGCCTTCGAGCCGGGCCAGAATCCGCTCATAGGTGGTCTGCTCCAGACTTGCGGGAATGCTGCCTGCCAGCACCAGAATATCGTCCTGCTGCAGACGGTCGAGCTTTTCCTCCAGCGCCCGCATTGCGTCCTCGGGGATGTCGGGACCGGCGCCGTTCAGCTCGGTCTCCTGCCCCGCCTTGATCTTGACATTGATGCGGGTCATTCCCTGTGCAAGGCGGACAAAGTCTGTTTTCAGCCCCTGCGCAGCAAGGCCGCGCTCCAGCCAAGCGCCGGTCTCACCCGCCACAAAGCCGAGCGCCACGCTCTCACAGCCAAGCTGTGCCAGCACACCGGACACATTGATGCCCTTGCCGCCCAGCACGCAGTCCTCACCGCTGGCGCGGTTCACATCGCCGACCCGCAGCTCTCTGTCGAGCCGCACAACATAGTCGATCGCCGGGTTGAAGGTTACGGTGTAGATCATCGCTCTGTCTCCTTTACAAGTGTCAGTTGGCCGTATTTCGGATCAGGGCAGCGATTGGTCAGGATCGCGGCATCGCCAAGCGCGCTGATAACGGCCGGATAGATACGCCCGAACTTTGAATCATCCGTCAGGAACCAAATCTGCCGGGCGCGGCGGATCGCGGCGGCCTTGACGGCGGCCTCCTCGGGGTCAGGGGTCGTAAAGCCCGCCTCCATCGCCACGCCGTTGGCCCCCATAAATGCCTTGGTAAAATTGAACTGCTGCAGCGCCGTGACAGCCGCTGCGCCGATGATGGCCTCGGTTCTGGGGCGCAGCAGCCCGCCCGGCAGGCAGACATGGCAGCTTTTCTGCGCCAGCAGCCGCGCATGGGCAATGCCGTTGGTCACATAATGCGCCTCGAGCGCAGGGCCGTTCAGCGCCCGGACCATCGCAAGCGTTGAGGTGCCTGCGTCAACATAGACGAAATCCTCGGCAGTGATCAGCGCTGCCGCTGCCTCAGCAATGCTCTGCTTCTGGCTGACGGCCAGCGACTCCTTGGTAGCCATCGTCGGCTCGTCCGCCAAAAACTGGCCGTTCGGCAGCGTTGCGCCGCCGTGGACCTTATTCAGCCGGCCCTGCCGGTCAAGTTCGGTCAAATCGCGGCGGATGGTGGATTCACTGGCGTTCAGCGCCTCACAAAGCTCCTGAACGGTGGCAGTGCGTTTTTCTGTCAGGAGATCTAAAATCAGTGCAAAGCGTTCTTCTGCTAACATGGGCAGCCCCCTTTCCGGTCTTATGCGTGACTGTTTTTGGTGTTTTGTGATGTTTTCTGATTGATTGTATCTGTATTATACCACACATTTCGTCAAAATCAATCATTTTCAGTCATTTTTACTCACCAAAAATCACGGCTGTATTTTGTGCACCCTGCACAAAACAAAAAGCCTCCCTCTGTGAGGGAGGCATCGCGTGTTGAAAAGCCGTCTTGCTTGCTGATGGTCCGGCTTACACAAACAGCTCAATGACAAACACCAGTGCGCAGCAGATGACCGACACAGGGAACAGCCCTGCACCGCACCATGCTGCGATGATACCTGCCGCCAGAGCAGCCGCACCCGAAATCGGCGTCTGGGTAGCGCGGATGATGGCCGGAAAGGTCATGACCGCCAGCGTCACATAGGGCACATAGTACAAAAACGACTGGATAAAGCGATTTTTGATAGGCTTGCGGATCAGCGTAAGCGGCAGGATGCGGATGGCATAGGATACCAGTGCCATAACGGCAATGTAAATGTAGTTATTCATTGTCGCCCACCTCCTCCTGTGCCGGCACCGGGAACAGCACCGCCGCTGCGCCGGAGATCAGCACCGTCAGCAGGATCGTGCGGGTGCCGTCAGACAGGGCCGCAACGCCCGGCAGGTAGCTGCAGGCGAAGCTGAGCACAAAGCTGAGCAGCACCAGCGCCGCCACAACGCGGTCCTTGCGCGCCGGGGGAATGATGATGGCCAGAAACATGCCGTAAAGCGCCACGCTCAGCGCACTGACGACCCGCAGCGGCAGGGCGTTGCCTGCCACGATGCCCAGCGCCGTGCCGATCGCCCACGCCGGGGCTGCCAGCAGGATCGCGCCGTAGGTGTAGCAGGGGTTTAAGTATCCGGGCCGCGCGATCGTGATGCCGAACAGCTCATCCGTGACATCGTACCCGATGAGCAGCCGATGAAAAAACGGTGTCTCGGGCGAAAAGCGCTGAGCCAGCGCACAGCTCATCAAAAGATACCGTGCGTTGGCGATCAGGGTGATGATGGCCACCTCCAGATAGGTAGCCTTGGCGGCGATCAGCGTAAAAGCCGCATACTCCCCCGCCGAGGCATTGTTCAAAAGGCTGGCCCAAAAGCCCTGCATCGGCGTCAGGCCCGCATTCCGGGCCGCAATGCCCAGTGAGAACGAAACCGCAAAATATCCCAGCGCAATCGGAAACCCGTCCCGTATACCGTCACAGAATACCCTGCGGCTGAACTGTATGGATTCCTTCATCTTATATACCTTCCTTTCACCGGATTTTATTATAGCGCAGGGCCAAGGGAAAAGAAAGGGCTGCGCAAATTTTTTCTGCTTTGCAATGTTGACCCCTGCTGCCTCGTACTCTACAATGAAAGTGAAGGGGGGCTTTTCCATGAACCGCGATGCCATCAAAATGCTTGCCATGTTCACCATGCTGTTCAATCACATTGCAAACGCCCTTCTGCCCGCTGGGCAGCCGCTGACGAACCTGTTTTTGTTCATCGGCTACTTTACCGCCGTGACGATGTGCTATTTCCTTGTGGAGGGGTACGGCTACACCCGCTCCAAGCGGAACTACGCTGCGCGGCTGCTGGTTTTTGCACTTCTTTCGCAGCTGCCCTACCAGCTGGCTTTTCCGGACTACGGCATGGCGGGGTTTGTGCAGCTCAATATGCTGTTCACGCTGCTGCTCTGCTTTTTGGTGCTGCTGGTGCAGGAGAAGGTACACGACCGTGTGCTGCGCGGCGTCTGTATTGTCCTGCTGATCTGCGCCTCTCTTTTCTGTGACTGGGCCCTGCTGGCACCTATCTTTACGCTGCTGTTCTCGTGGGCAAAGGACACGCCCGCGCGCAAAAAAGCCGCCTTTGCCGCAGCGGCGCTGCTGTACGGCGGCATGGCCGGGCTGGGCAGCGGTTCTCTGGCAGATGCCCTCGGCTGCGCAGTGCCGATCTTAGTGTCCGGCTTCGTCATCCTGTACCTTTATAACGGAAAGCGGGCCGTCAGGGGCCGCACCTTTTATAAGTGGTTTTTCTATGCGTTTTATCCCACCCATCTGTTGATTCTGGGGCTTCTCCGCCTCCTTGCGTGATATTTGCCGTATGCGCCGCAGCCTACCGCTGTTGGGGCTTGACGCCTGCACCCTTCGTGTATTATAATAGGTAAGCTATAAGAACGAGGTGTTGCGCAGTTGGTAGCGCGCGTGGTTTGGGACCACGAGGCCGCAGGTTCGAGTCCTGTCACCTCGATACTAAGAGTGTGAGCCTACAATACACCCCCTGTCTGTAAGCCATGGAAAAGCAACTTCTATGATTTCCAGACGGTCGAAGCCGGTGCTTCACACTCCATTGCCCGTTTTGCATGAAAATGCAGAGCGGGCGTTTTTATTTGCATGGCAGAAAAGCCGTATTTTACCCCTCCCCTCCCTGTGCAGTATTTCCTGTTGTGTTTTCCCTGCAAAAAAGCTATAATAATTTCAAATTTTTCTTTTTTTCGGGAGGGCTTATGGAAAGGATCAAGCGTCATCTTCGCAGTGCCGCCGGGTATCTGCTTGTCTGTGCCAAATGGCTGGCGCTGGCCGCGCTGGTCGGCTGTGTTGTGGGGCCGCTGGGGGCGGCGTTCGGGCTGGCTCTGAACTGGGCCAACGCCACCCGCGCCGCGCAGCCGTGGCTGCTGTATCTGCTGCCTGTGGCGGGCCTTGTCATCGTATTTCTGTACGAGCATCTTGACCCGGACGGCGGCGGCTCGACCAATCAGGTCTTTGTGTCCGTGCGGGAGCATAAGCCCCTGACCCTGCGTACAGCACCGCTGATCTTCGCCTCCACCGTCATGACCCATCTGTTCGGCGGTTCCAGCGGCCGCGAGGGTGCCGCGCTGCTGCTGGGCGGCTCGGTATCCGGGCAGCTCGGCAAGGTGCTGCACCTCGAAAACCGCGACTGCCGCCTGATGACGATGTGCGGCATGGCGGGCGCGTTCTCGGCCATCTTCGGCACGCCGCTGGCCGCAACGATCTTCACGCTGGAGGTCGTCGATGTCGGCTCCATGCAGTACGCGGCACTGCTCCCCTGTCTGGTGTCGGCGCTGCTGGGCGTTTTCATCAGCGGCAAAATGGGGCTGGCTCCCGAGGCGTTCGTCTTACAGGCCGAGGCTGCCCCCACGCCGGACAATCTCGTCCGCGTTATCATCCTGGGTGCGCTGCTGGCCGCGCTGAGCATCTTCTTCTGTGAGCTGCTCCACGTCACGCCGA
>OKRV01002218.1_pt1 | contig 10507 bp, 9 predicted proteins | sample 1601201 | NCBI WGS metagenome assembly OKRV01 (sample SAMEA3541540, study PRJEB24748) | human gut metagenome | biome: human gut; feature: human-associated habitat; material: faeces | place: China | collected 2012 | reverse complement strand
GGTCACGCTGCAGGACAAGCTCCGGGAAAAAGATGTGCCGCCTGAAATTTCAAGTCTGGAGTTTATCCGCGACCTGATTACGGCGGTGCCGACTTCTGCCAATGTAAAATATTATGCCGGGATCGTTGCGGAAAAATCCACACTGCGCAAGCTGATTCGACTGAATGAGGAAATCGCGAACACCTGCTATGCAGGCAAGGAGGGTCTGGAAGAAATCCTTGAGACGACGGAGAAAAAGGTCTTTGATCTGGTTCAGCGCCGAAACACGGGTGATTTTGTCCCGATCCGTCAGGTCGTTATGAACGCGATGGATCGAATCGAAAAGGCTTCCCGCAATAAAGGAAACGTAACGGGAATCCCGACAGGTTTTATTGACCTGGACTATAAGACAGCGGGACTGCAGCCCTCCGACCTGATTCTGATTGCGGCGCGTCCTTCCATGGGCAAAACCGCGTTTGTCCTGAATATCGCACAGAATGTGGCGTTCAAGCAGGGAATGACGGTAGCAATGTTCAGCCTGGAAATGAGTAAGGAACAGTTCGTGAACCGACTGTTCTCCCTCGAATCCAAGGTGGACTCCCAGCATCTGCGTACCGGTAACCTGACCGATGCAGAATGGGAGAGCCTGATCGAAAGTGCCGGCGTGATCGGAAAATCCAATCTGATCATTGATGACACGCCGGGCATCACGATTGCAGAGTTACGTTCCAAATGCCGGAAATATAAGCTGGAATATGATTTGAAGCTGATCATCATCGACTATTTACAGCTGATGAGCGGCAGCGGCGGACGGTCTTCGGATTCCCGACAGCAGGAGATTTCCGATATTTCCCGTTCCTTAAAGGCACTTGCGAGAGAACTGCAGGTTCCGGTTATCGCCCTTTCCCAGCTGTCCCGTGCGGTAGAGCAGCGTCCGGAGCACAGACCGATGCTGTCCGACCTGCGTGAATCGGGAGCCATCGAGCAGGATGCCGACGTCGTAATGTTTTTGTACCGCGACGATTATTACAATCCGGACACGGAGAAAAAAGGCATCGCAGAAGTCATTATCGCAAAACAGAGAAACGGCCCGATCGGTACGATAGAGCTGGTATGGCTGCCGGATTATACAAAATTTGCCAATTTACAAAAGTAAACAGACGTGCGCACACTGCTTAAGCAGTGCGGCGGTACGTTTTAAAATCAGAACGACGAAAGAGAACAGAAGGCGGAAAAGATTTTATCCGCGTCTGTTCTTTTTTTACAGTTGCTTGTCAAGCAGGGAATGGAGGTTAAGATGACGGCAGAGGGAATGTATACGATTAAAGAAGCGGCAAAAAAGGTTCATGTCGAGGCGCATGCGCTGCGCTACTGGGAGGAAGAGCTGGGGCTTTCAATCAGCAGGAACGATCAGGGCTACCGACAGTACAGCGAGGAGGATATGGAGCTGCTTGAACGGATTCGCCAGTGGAAGGAGAAGGGAATGCAGCTCAAAGCGATCCGCCTGATGCTGTCGGAAAATGGCAGACTTTCCGTTCCGCAGGAAATCGTGCGGGAGGCACAGTCGATGCTGGAGAAGGGGGATGCAGGCGCTGCAGCAGCGCAGCAGGAACACGCACAGTGTGCGTTTACATCAGACAATTCGGATACGCTTCATTCGCAGCATGCGCTCCCAACGGGCGGTGCCGATACGGTGGAGAACATCCTTCTGGATGAACGCAGCAGCAAGGCTGCAAAACTTCAGTATCTTCTGGAAAATCTCGTTTCCCGCGCAGTACAGGAGAGCAATGAGATGGTGTTAAAAGAGCTGGATTACCGGTTTCGGCAGATGGAAGAAAATGCGCAGGAGCGGGAACAGAAGCGGATGGAGCGGGAAGAGGAGCATTATCGGAAGCTGGACGAGCTGCTTTGCCAGAAAGGAAGAAGAAAGGGCAGACGGAGACGGTAGAAGGACGGGAAAGATTTGTGTCTGCGCACACTTGACACAAACCCGGTATGCGCAAAAAGCGTGCGCGAAAATGGGAAGACGCAAAAAAATAAGCGGAAGCCGATGAAAATCAACCTCCGCTTATTTTATGTGTTTTGCTTGTGTGGCTTAGACTCAGCCCTCAGAGATAGCGCCAACAGGACACTGACCTGCGCAGGAACCGCAGTCAACGCATTTAGCAGCGTCGATTTCGAACTTGCCTTCTCCCATAGAGATAGCGCCAACAGGACACTGGCCTTCACAAGAACCACATGAGATACAGGAATCACCAATTACGTATGCCATGATATAAATCCTCCTTTGAAATTTCTTTTTCTTATTTTAGCTCAAAAAGACAAAATAGACAAGTACCAAATGGGGTACAAAACGGAAATTTAAAAACCCGCAAACCCGCATAAATACTGGGAAAACAGTAAGTTGAAACGAACTAAAGTAAGAGATGAGCAACTACTTCCGGGACGGGAAAAAACAGGGGCAGAACGGAAGAAAAATGGACCGACCGGTTGCCAGATGAATGGGAATGTATTATACTGGTAAAGCTGATAAAGCGGCAGAAAACTGCCGACGGAAGAAAAAAGGAGGTTTGCCGGATGAGTAAATTCAATAAGGATATGACAATTGGTGAAGTACTGCGCATCGATATGAATGCCGCATCTGTCCTGATGGAAATCGGTATGCACTGCCTTGGCTGTCCTGCTTCTCAGGGTGAGACACTGGAAGAGGCTGCTATGGTGCATGGGATTCCGATCGAGAATCTGATGGAAATGCTGGATGAGCTGTAAAGCATTCAAAAATGCAGCTATTTTAAACAATAATATGTTTTTTCAGAGGGACTGACGCAGGACTTGTGCACAGTTCCTCCTGTTGTTTTTTGGCAATGTGCAAGGAAGAAAAAAGAAAATGTATAAAACAATGTACATTGCGCAAAACTGTTGACACTTTTCGCGTTGGGAAGTAGAATTGGTACATAAAGAACAGCATGGGAATCATAAAAGAGGGATTCCTTGTTGATATTATTTATCATTTTTTTTCATGTTACCAAAAGGAGGTAAATTTTCATGGCAGAAGCATGGAGAGGCTTTAAAAAAGATGGCCACTGGGATGTAGACGTCAACGTACGTAACTTTATCCAGACCAACTACACTCCCTATGATGGAGATGAGAGCTTCCTGGAAGGTCCTACCGAAGCTACAGATAAGCTTTGGGGCAGACTGCAGGAGCTGCAGAAGGAAGAGCGTGAGCACAACGGCGTTCTGGATTGCGAAACTGAGGTTGTATCCGGTCTGACCGCTTATGGCCCTGGCTATATCGATGAGTCTATGAAAGATCTGGAGCAGATCGTTGGTCTGCAGACAGACAAGCCTTTAAAGAGAGCATTCATGCCTTATGGCGGTATCAAAATGGCTCAGCAGGCTGCAAGCACATACGGCTTTGAAGTAAACCCGAAATATGACAAGATCTTCAATGAGTATCATAAGACTCATAACCAGGCTGTATTTGATGCTTATACAGATGAGATGAAGGTTGCTCGTCATACCCATATCGTTACAGGTCTGCCGGATACTTACGGCCGTGGCCGTATCGTAGGCGACTACAGAAGAGTTGCTCTGTACGGTATCGATTTCCTGATCCAGAAGAAACAGGAAGATAAGAAGAACTGCGGCGTAGGCGTTATGGATGAAGAGACCATTCGTCTGAGAGAAGAGATCGCTGAACAGATCAAAGCTCTGCAGGGCATGAAGAAGATGGCAGCTGTTTACGGCTACGATATCTCCGGCCCGGCTACAACCGCTAAGGAAGCTGTACAGTGGTTATACTTCGGTTACCTTGCAGCAATCAAGACCCAGAACGGTGCAGCTATGTCCGTTGGACGTATCTCCACATTCCTTGATATCTATATTGAAAGAGACTTAAAGGAAGGCACCCTGACCGAGAAAGAAGCTCAGGAGCTGATCGACCATCTGGTAATGAAATGCCGTATGGTTAAATTTGCAAGAATTCCGTCTTACAATCAGCTGTTCTCCGGTGACCCGGTATGGGCTACTCTGGAAGTTGCCGGTATGGGAATCGACGGACGTTCTATCGTTACAAAGAACGATTTCCGTTTCCTGCATACACTGGAAAACATGGGACCGTCCCCAGAGCCGAACCTTACTGTTCTGTACTCTGAGAATCTTCCGGAAGCTTTCAAGAAATATGCAGCTCATATTTCTGTACAGACAAGCTCCATCCAGTATGAGAACGATGATGTAATGCGTCCGGTATGGGGCGATGATTACTCCATCTGCTGCTGTGTATCTGCTACCGAGACCGGTAAGGAGATCCAGTTCTTCGGCGCTCGTGCAAACCTTGCAAAATGCCTTCTGTACGCTATCAACGGCGGTAAAGACGAGAAGACAAAACAGCAGGTTGCTCCGGAATATCAGCCGATCACCAGCGAGTATCTGGACTATGATGAGGTTATGAAGAAATACGACGTTATGATGGACTGGCTGGCTCATCTGTACGTTGGAACTCTGAACATGATCCATTACATGCATGACAAATACTACTATGAAGCAGCAGAGATGGCTCTGATCGACACCGATGTAAGACGTACCTTCGCAACCGGTATCGCAGGATTCTCTCACGTAGTAGACTCCTTAAGCGCAATCAAATACGCTAAAGTTAAAGTTATCCGTGACGAAGAAGGAATGGCTGTTGACTTCGAGACAACCGGTGACTTCCCAAGATACGGCAACGACGATGACAGAGCAGACGAGATCGCTGTATGGCTGCTTCGTACCTTCATGGACAAACTGAAATACTGCCATACCTATCGTGATTCCGAGCCGACTACCTCTATCCTTACCATTACTTCCAACGTTGTATATGGTAAAGCAACTGGTTCTCTGCCGGATGGAAGAAAAGCCGGTGAGCCTCTGTCTCCAGGAGCTAACCCGTCTTACGGCGCAGAGAAGAGCGGACTTCTTGCTTCCCTGAACTCTGTAGCAAAACTGCCGTATGAGGACGCTCTGGACGGAATCTCCAACACCCAGACCATCAACCCGGGCGCACTCGGCCACAACGACGAAGAGCGTACCGAGAACCTGGTACACGTTCTGGACGGATACTTCGAGCAGGGTGCACATCACCTGAACGTAAACGTATTCGGAACCGAAAAACTGATCGACGCAATGGAGCACCCGGAGAAACCGGAGTATGCAAACTTCACAATCCGTGTATCCGGCTATGCAGTTAAATTCATCGACCTGACAAAAGAGCAGCAGATGGACGTAATTGCACGTACCTGCCATGATCATATGTAATTTCTGAAAATGTTATTTCTAAAAGCCCCCGCGGCCGCAGCAATGCGGCTGTGGGGGCTTTTTGTATATCGGTGCTTGAATTCCAGTAAAATCCACTTGATTTAGAGTACATAAAATGAGAAAATTTATCAGATGCAGAACGCTAATTGAAAAACTTTTATCAAGTAATTCATAGCGTAAGTTACGAGTTAATGTTATAATACCAAAGTTAGAATTTCCTAACATAAGAAAAAATGGAGTTTTATTTATGAAAAAGAAAATTGTTGCAGCATTTTGTCTTGCCATGGTGATGACGGTCGGCGGATGTTCCGGTGCGGGGACAGCAGCGCAGCCGGAGAGCAGTGAAAGTCAGACACAGCCGGCGTCTGTTTCGGAGTCTTCGAGCAGTTCTGACGCTTCGGAAGAGAATTCCACGCAGAAATCCGCATCATCCACAGCTTCTTCCGATGCCGCAGATGCATCGAGCAGCCGAGATATTTTTGCGATGGATACGTACATGACGGTCACTGCCTATGGTCCGAATGCAGAAACGGCGGTGGATCAGGCGCAGCAGGAGATTGAGCGGCTGGATGCACTTCTGTCGACCGGAGAGGAGACGAGTGAAGTAGCGCAGATCAATGCAAACGGCGGCGGAACCTTATCGGAGGATACCACCTATCTGCTGGAACGCTCGTTGGATCTGTATGACAGCACAAACGGCGTTTTCGACATCGCAATTTATCCGATCATGGACGCCTGGGGTTTTACAACCGGAAATTATACGATTCCTTCGGATGAGACGATCGAAAGCCTCCTTCCGCTGACCGATGCCAATGATATCCTATACGACAAGGACAGCGCATCCATCAGCTTTGCCAAGGACGGCATGAAAATTGACTTCGGCGGAATCGCAAAGGGCTATACCTCCGGCAGAATCGCCGATATTTACCGGGAATGCGGTGTGACGAGCGGGCTCATCAACCTCGGCGGAAACGTTCAGGTTGTCGGCACGAAAACGGACGGCAGTAAATGGCGCGTTGCCGTGCAGAGTCCGGAGGTAGAGGATGATTATCTCGGCATTCTCTCGACGGCCAACCGGGCGGTTATTACTTCTGGCGGCTATGAGCGGTATTTCGAACAGGACGGCATGAAATATCATCACATCATCGATCCATCGACCGGTCATCCGGCAAATAACGGTCTGGTGTCGGTGACGATCGTAAGTGCTGACGGAACACTGGCGGATGGCCTTTCTACTTCTCTTTTCATCATGGGGAAGGACAAGGCGGCCGAATACTGGCGTGCACACAGCGATGAATTTGACACCATTCTGGAGGATGCGGACGGCGTTCTGTATGTAACCGAAGGAATTGCTGACGATTTCACATCCGATCACGAGACAAACATTATCAGGAAAGACGGTGATACATAACCATGGGAAAATGGAAAAAACTGACAGCATTTGCACCGGCTCTCGCGGCAGTTATCGTAGCAGCCTGTGCCGGTATTTCGCTGAACGGCTACACTGCACCGGTTTACGCCGTAGAGCAGCCGGAGGCACTGGTGACACCGGAGCCGGAACAGGATACCGATGCAGCGGAAAAGAAAGATGATACAAAAAAGAAGGACGATACCAAAAAGACAACCGATACCGAAGCAGAACTTGTCGCAGCCGTCGGTTCCGGCAGCTTTGAGCTGGCGGACGGAACGTACGAAGGAAGCGGAACAGGTTTTGGCGGTACGATTACAGTCTCTGTCGTATTGAAAGACAAAACGATTCAGTCGATCTCGATTGTAAGCGCTCCCGGCGAGGACGCAGCTTTCCTGAACCGTGCGAAGGGAGTTATCGACCGTATCATCGCATCCCAGAGTGTGGATGTGGACACGGTTTCCGGTGCAACTTTCAGTTCAAAAGGTATCCTTGCAGCCGTGAAAAATGCACTGACCGGTCAGGAGGACACTTCAGAACCGGAATCCGCATCAGGAGCGGCAGGCGGCGGAGCCTCTGCCGGCGGAACCGTTACAGTATCTAAAATCGAAGAACCGGCTGCCTACCGGGATGGAACGTATTACGGAACCGGAACGGGATTTGGCGGCACAATGAAAGTCTGTGTTGTTGTCAGCGGCGGAAAAATTGCTTCGATTGATATTGTGGAAAACAGCGATACGCCAAGCTACCTTTCCAGTGCTTCCTCTCTGATTTCGACGATTATCTCAACACAGAGTACGAATGTGGATACGGTCTCCGGCGCGACATACAGCTCCCGCGGTATTATTGAAGCTGTGCGGAGTGCCTTAAGTCAGGCGGCAGTGAACGGGTCTTCCAGTACAAACGGAGGAAGCCAGGGCAATACAAACAACGGAAACAACAGTCAGAATAACGGCCAGAACAATAACAACTCGTCTGCATCCAAGGGAAGTTTTCCTTATCAGGACGGAATTTATTACGGAACGGCCGCCGGTTTCCAGGGAGACATCAAAGTGGCGGTAGCCCTGCAGGATCAGACGATCAAAGCGGTACTGATTCTGGAAAACGAAGATGACGAGACATTCTTCAACCGTGCCAAAGTCGTAGCGGACCGCATCGTAGACGGACAGAAAACCGATGTGGATCTCGTATCCGGCGCAACGTACAGCTCCCGCGGCATCCAGAACGCAGTAAAACAGGCGCTGGAAAATGCGAAGAAGGCAACAAACGGCGAGACCGTTCCGGATAACGGAACGAGCAGCGGCGGAACCACAACGATTCCGGAAGGAAAATTCCCATACGAGGAAGGCATTTACTACGGAACCGGCGAGGGCTATCTGGGAGACATTACAACGGCAGTTGTCATTCAGGATGAGACGATCAAGGCAATTCTCGTGACCGAGAGTGAAGATGACGAAGCATTCTTAAAACGCGCAAAACAGACAGCAAAGGACGTTGTGAAAAACCAGACACTGGAAGTCGACACCGTTTCCGGCGCAACCTACAGCTCCAGGGGAATTCTTGCGGCAATCGAGGAAGCTTTAAAAGAGGCAGAACGCGTAACTGAGGAAAAGAAAAATCCAACCCCGACGCCAACGGTAACTCCGACACCGACGGAAACACCAACCCCGACCGAAACCCCGGAGCCAACTGAGACGCCAACACCAACCCCGACGGAAACTCCGGAACAAAAGATCTATCAGGACGGCGAATACACAGCGATTGCCGTCTGCGAACCGGATGAAGATGAAGATTTTACCGCTTATCAGCTTTCCGTGACGGTAACAATTGAAAACGATAAAATCGTAGCGTTAAGCAACATCACCGGTGACGGAGACAGTCAGAATGTCTCCTACATCCGCCGCGCATCCGAAGGAACCTCCAAAATCAAAGGCGTTTCCGCTCAGATTCTGGAAACCGGAACGCTTGAAAACATCGACACCGTTTCCCGTGCAACCTGCTCCTCAAAAGCCATTCTTGAGGCATGCCGGAATGCGCTGGATGCTGCGAAAGTAACGCAATAAAGGGGAAAACAGATGAGACAATTGATTGTTCGTTTTTTGAATGTCGCTGTCATTGCTGCTGTTCTGATCGGCTACAATACCGTACTCGATAAAAGAGACAAAGAGGATCAGATCGCGCGGCTCTCGGCAGAGCTTGAGACGACCCAGCTTCAGAAGGAAAATCTGCAGGCCGCAGCAGCTGCATCCAACACGGCGGATACGGCCGCAAGTGAAGCAGCAGAAGCAGAAGGGCAGTACATGGACGGTACGTATGACGGTGAAGCTGACGGCTTCGGCGGCACCATTGCAGTTGAAGTAACCGTAGAGGGCGGCCAGATTACCGATCTTGCCATCACATCCGCCGACGGCGAGGACAGTGCGTATCTGTCAAACGCGGAGGCGATCATTCCAAAGATTATTGAGGCACAGTCCGCCGATGTTGATACGATCAGCGGAGCAACATTCAGCTCCACCGGTATCAGAAATGCGGCGCAGGAAGCAATAGAAAAGGCGGAGAAATAACATGAAAAATTTAGACCTATCCACATTACCGGCAAAGAAGAGAAAAGAGATCGTTTCCTGCCTGCGTGCCGGAATCCAGCTTTTATATTTCCTGTTTCTTCCGTCAGTATTTACCGCTGCATTTAACGGAGTGAAATACATTTTTACGCAGCTTGGACAGGGTGAAAAAATTGAGATGACCGCGTTTGTGTCGGCTCTGCTCCTTGTCTGTGCATTTACGATCGTATTCGGAAGATTTTTCTGCGGTTTTGCATGCGCTTTTGGAAGTCTGGGGGATGCAATGCATGCAATTTATGGTATAATCTGTAAGAAACGTAAAAAGAAGCCCAGACGCATCAAACCGGAACTGGCAAAAAAACTGGCGCTGGTCAAATACGGCATTCTGCTTCTGATTGCTCTTTGCTGCTTTGCAGGAGTTTATCAGAAAGCAAGAGGAACAAGCCCATGGGATGTCTTTTCCATGCTGCATGCGGGAAATTTCCGACTTTCCTCTTATATTCCAGGCATTGTTCTTCTGGTGCTGATCCTGGTCGGCATGTTCTTTGAGGAGCGCTTTTTCTGCCGTTTCCTGTGCCCAATGGGAGCTGTCTTTTCTCTGCTTCCGATCCTGCCGTTCTTTACTCTGCACCGGAAACGCGAAAACTGCATCCGCGGCTGCAGCGCCTGCACGAGAAAGTGCCCGTCAGCGGTGGAACTGCCATCCGATGGATCCGTGGAGATCTCTGGCGACTGTTTCCAGTGCCAGAAATGCATCGATATGTGCCCGAAAGGCAATATCCGCTGCGGTGTAAAGGAACTTCATGGAAATGAAATCCTGTTTACTCTGTTCCGTGCCGTTCTTCTCCTGACACTGCTGTTATGGGCCGGAATCTAACCCAAAACAAGGAAAAATTTTTATGAAGAAAAAAGATCTGATTCTGGCAGGCATGGTTCTGTTGATTGCCGGAATTCTTGCCCTGGCGCTTCGGCTGCCGAAAACAGAAAGTGGAAATACCTTAAAAATCACGGTGGACGGCGAGACTTACGGAACGTATTCGCTCGCCCAAGATCAGACCGTGAAGATTGAGACAGATCACGGAACGAATACACTCGTGATTGAAAATGGAAGTGCCCATATGGAAGAGGCCGACTGTCCGGACGGCTACTGCAAACGACAGGGTACCATTTCCCGGGTCAATGAGACAATCGTCTGCCTGCCGCACAAGCTGGTGGTTCGCCTGGAGGGCGACAGCGCGCCGGACGGGCAGGACGATCTGGACGT
>OKRV01002205.1_pt1 | contig 10560 bp, 8 predicted proteins | sample 1601201 | NCBI WGS metagenome assembly OKRV01 (sample SAMEA3541540, study PRJEB24748) | human gut metagenome | biome: human gut; feature: human-associated habitat; material: faeces | place: China | collected 2012 | reverse complement strand
AAGTGTACCGGATAGAACCAGTAGAACATATATTTTAATTTCTTTGTTCCCGGTTTTTTGTTATAAAATGCTATGGGCAACACGCTTAACGCCCCCCACCACTGCACTCCAAATCCAAACATTCCAATGTTGAATACTAAGTTTGAAATTGCTCTTCCTATGTGATGATTATTAAACACATAAAAACATATAATAAGCATTACTCCACCGTATGAATATGATGTGTGGAGGAAGTATGCCATTCCAAAAGCTACTGCCATTGTTACTAATTCAAGTATTGTGTTAAGTCTTCCGGCTCCTATGTGTTTTAATATTTTGTCAGGATATGCAGCCCTAAACATTGATATGGACTGTAATGCCCAGATTGCCATATAACCTATAAATAAAGTGAAGATTACGTTCTGTCTTGCCATATCAAAAAATCTGCCATAAAGCATATCATAAGGAATCTCTGATACTAAGGCAAATATTCCAAGCCTGATTGCATGTTTTAATCTGTCTGATGTATGGAAAAATCCCTCAACCAAAACAAAACAGAATATTGGGAAGCTTATACGCCCAATAGATCTAAGTATTATATATGTCTGATGATTGTCCTGAAAAAATAAAAAACCTACGTGGTCAATAATCATTGTAATCATAGCAATTATTTTTAGGGTAAATGTACTAATCCCCCATTTATCAAGATTAATAAACACTCCAAGACCTTTTTCTTTTAATTCACTCATTTTCTCTTGTTTCCTTGTGTTTCCATTTATTGCATTTTCTTATTTAGCCATTAAAACTACAATGCTTCTTGGTGGCACCTGAAGCATTCTCTCAATGCCATCACTGGGTTCCTTAAATCCTGAATCTGTAGCAAAAACAACTTTCCACTGTCTTTTATTTCTTGCAGACGGAATGCCGAATTTAATCATCTCCCAAAACATATTGTAAGCTATGAATAAGTCTGCTTCATCTTCTTTTCCATCAATAGTTGCATATTTTCCGCAATACATAACAGAAAAATGTCTGTTAAAATGACTAAAATCTGCATACCATGCCTTAGAACCGTGATAAGACATATCCGGCAAACCATATGACTTATAATCCATAAGCCTTGGCTCGCTGCTTAAATGCAAAATCTTATGCTGTTTTCTAAACTGAATAAGCTTCTTTGTAAAGTCAAGAATCTCCTTTGCCATGGCTGTTGTATTCCAGTTAGTCCATGATATTTCATTATCAAGACAATAAGGGTTGTTATTTCCTTTCTGGCTGTTACACATTTCATCTCCGGCATAAATCATAGGTACTCCCTGACTTAGCAATACAAGTGAAAGAGCGTTTTTAATCTGATGCTTTCTTAACTCATTTATTTTACGTTTTCTTGTATCGCCCTCAGCGCCACAATTCCAACTATAATTATAAACTGCACCGTCCCTGTTATTTTCGCCATTTGCCTGATTGTATTTCTTATCGTAAGAAACCGCATCATATAATGTAAAAGTATTGTGGTTAGCCACATAATTAACTACTGCCACTGCCGGCGGATTAGCCTTAATCTTGTAAGATATGGTATTTAACATATCCTCATCGCCTTTAATGAACTTTCTTGCCGATACCATAAAATCGTCATTAAAGTTTGCCAAATTCTTATTTTCAACATTGGCATAAAAATCCGTATCCGTAGCAAAATTATAAGTAAAAATCTTTGTTGTAGACAAAAGATTGTCCGTCTGAATCATCTTCATGACTGCTTTTTCACAGTTAGCGTGAATACCGTCAATATGATATTCCATAACCCAATAATGAAGTGCATCCAAAATAAGTGTAGGATTAGTTCCTTCAGGGAAAAAGTATTCCATAGAAACTTCTATTCCGTTTCTATGAAGCTCTCTTACCATGTATTTGAACTCTTCAACTTCACTACCCGGCTTTGTGGCATAAGCATATGAAGCTTTCGGTGCAAAAGCATAACCGCTTGTATATCCCCAATAATTAAGCACAGGGTTCTCAATGCTAAACTGTCCCTTCATAGACGTTGCCACATGTGATTCCATTTCATTAAATTCATATGCCGGCATTAACTCTATCATAGTTATTCCAAGTTCCTTTAAATAAGGTATCTTATCTACAATTCCCAAATAAGTTCCCTTATGCTTAGCCTTTGAACTTACATGTTTTGTAAAGCCACGTACATGAAGTCTATATATAATTGTCTCATCATAAGGTCTTCTAAGTGGTGCGTCGTTTTGCCAGTCAAATTCACTGCTTACAATGCTTCCTCTTATATCAGTAGGAACAATTCCCCATTTTTCTTTTCCTGAAAGTGCCTTTGCATAAGCATCTGTCACAATCTTTCCATCAATAGAAAAATTATAATCATATTTCTTATAATCAAGCCCTTCAATGCTCATTGCAAAAACATTTCCTATAACCTGCGCATTTTCAAAAGGAATACGTGCCGCTTCATTGTTTTTTCCTTTTTCATATAAAACAAGTTCACATTTACTTCCTAACCTTGCTGTAATGGCAAAATTAACCGTGTTGCCTATTACAGTAGCCCCCATCATTAAAGGATTACCTCTGTATGCTTTTATTTTATTTAAATCCATTGTGTATCCTTTCCAGTCATTCTTAATATGCCCATATAGACACAATTTTGACATAAATTCTTATGCCCGAACTTTCGCATAGATAAATGAATTATAACATACCCTTTTGATTAAAGAAACAAAATCAACCTACAAAAATAGTTTTATTAATTTTTCCACATTATCTTTTCTGTACTTTTACACTACATTTATTAAACCTTTATTGCTTAAAATTCCCAAAACTGTTATACTAATCTGTACGGGTGCGATAGCCCACACACCATTATTAAATAAGAGAGGTAACGAAAAAAATGATAAGTACAAGCAATGTATCTTTACGATTTGGTAAAAAGGCATTATTTGAAGATGTAAATATAAAATTTGTTCCAGGTCACTGCTACGGCTTAATCGGAGCCAACGGTGCCGGAAAATCAACATTTTTAAAGATTCTTACAGGTGAAATCGAACCTACAAGCGGTGAGGTTATTATTACACCGGGTGAGCGTCTTTCATTCTTAAAGCAGGATCACTTCCAGTATGATGAATGTACTGTTCTTGATACTGTTATTATGGGTAATCAGAGACTTTACGATATTATGAAAGAGAAAGATGCCATTTATATGAAGGAAGACTTTAGCGATGAAGATGGTATCCGTGCTTCAGAATTAGAAGGTGAGTTTGCAGAAATGAACGGTTGGGAAGCAGAAAGTGATGCTGCTACTCTTCTTAATGGTCTTGGTGTTGATACTGAATATCATTACAACCTTATGAAAGACCTTAACGGTTCATTAAAAGTCAAAGTTTTGCTTGCACAGGCATTGTTTGGTAATCCTGACATTCTTTTACTTGACGAACCTACTAACCACTTAGACCTTGATGCCATTGAATGGCTTGAAGAGTTCTTAATCAATTTTGACAATACAGTTATTGTAGTATCCCATGACAGATACTTCCTTAACAAAGTTTGTACACAGATTGCGGACATTGATTATGCTAAGATTCAGTTATACGCAGGTAACTACGACTTCTGGTATGAATCAAGTCAGTTAATCGTTAAGCAGATGAAAGAAGCTAACCGTAAGAAAGAAGAAAAGATTAAGGAATTACAGGACTTTATCCAGCGATTTAGCGCCAATGCTTCTAAATCAAAACAGGCTACTTCAAGAAAACGTGCTCTTGAAAAAATCGAATTAGACGAAATTCGTCCATCAAGCCGTAAATATCCATACATCGACTTTAGACCTAACCGTGAAATCGGTAATGAGGTTCTTACTGTGGAACATCTTTCAAAAACTATTGACGGTGTTAAGGTTTTAGATGATATATCTTTCGTTGTAGGACGTGAAGATAAAATAGCTTTTGTAGGTTCTAACGGCCTTGCAAAAACTACATTATTCCAAATTCTTGCAGGACAGATGGAACCGGATGAAGGTTCATACAAATGGGGAATTACAACTTCACAGTCATACTTCCCTAAGGATAACACTAAGGACTTTGACAGTGATGATGCAATTGTTGACTGGCTTACACAGTACTCAGACAACAAAGACGCAACTTATGTTCGTCAGTTCCTTGGCAGAATGTTATTCCCTGGTGATGCAGGTGTTAAGAAAGTTCGCGTACTTTCCGGTGGTGAAAAAGTTAGAGTTATGCTTTCAAAACTTATGATTTCAGGTGCCAACGTTCTTATTGTTGATGAACCCACTGACCACTTAGATATGGAAAGTATTACAGCCCTTAACAACGGACTTATTAAGTTCCCTGGCGTACTTTTATTCTCTTCAAGAGATCATCAGGTTGTACAGACTACAGCCAACAGAATTATGGAAATCGTTAACGGTAAGTTAATTGACAAGATTACTACTTACGATGAATATCTTGAAAATGATGAAATGGCAAGAAAGAGAGCTGTTTACACAACTGACGGAATGGATGCAGATAACTAGAATCAAATATTTTGATTTGGTTTTTTGCTTAGATTAATACATTTTATTATTAACAGTTAATTTTATGGAGTATCTATGAGACCACATACTATTACCTATCCCCCTGACGGTGTTGAGCCAATTGGGGTTATTGAATTTGTTCACGGAATGTGCGAAACACGTAACCGTTATGCTACTCCAATGGAGTATTTCAGCCGACACGGATATATATGTGCCATTGCCGATATGCGTGGACACGGAGAAAACATATTAACAACTGATGACTTAGGCTATTTTGGCGAAGAAGGCTACAAAGGTCTTGTAAACGATGTTCAGGAATATACTATGTATCTTAAACGTGAATTTCCTAATTTACCTTTTATACTTCTAGGCCATAGTATGGGTTCATTGGTTGTAAGAACATATTTAAAGAAATATTCTCAGGAAGTTGATGCCGTTATACTTAGCGGTTCTCCTTCTGAAAACTCATTGGCTGCTGCCGGTAAGTTTTTAACCAAGTTTCTTGCATTTTTTAGAGGCTGGCATTATAGAAGCCCTTTTATTGAAAATATGGTTAACGGTCCATTTGAGAAACCTTTCCTTAAAGAAGGTATCGTTAACTCATGGCTTTCTACCGACAAGTTTATTGTTGAGGAATATAACAAGGATCCACTATGTGGTGTTCCTTTCACACTAAATGGGTACTACTGCCTTTTCTCATTAATGGAACAGGTTTATAGTAAGCTTGGCTGGACTAACAAGAACAAACAACTTCCTGTTATGTTTATGTCAGGTGGAGATGATCCCTGCCGTAAAAGTGATAAAGACTTTAAAAAAGCTGTTACCCACTTTAAACATTGTGGTTTTCCAAATACTTTTTCAAAGTTATATCCGGGAATGCGACATGAACTCTTTAATGAATTAAACAATGAAGAAGTCTACTATGATATTCTTAAATTCTTAGAAATAAAAGTTGGTATTGAACCACTGGAAGTTGATGAGGATTAATTATTATCTATAAATAAAAAGAATTGCGTATCCTTTAAGCAAAACACTTAAAAGCATACGCAATTCTTTTTTTTATTAATAATTTCCCAATATTTTCATATTAAGCGCTTCTGCATTAATTCCGCTAAGAGCATTTACAACTCCAGGCTGATTAGCCCTACCCTCAAATTCAACATAGAATCTGTACTCCCAGTTCTTATCCGGTACAGGTCTTGACTGAATACGTGTCATGTTAAGGTCATTGTAAATAATATGAGATAACATCTGATATAAAGTACCTGATGCGTGAGGCATTTCAAAACTAATACAAATCAAACCTGCATCTCTTCTTGCCACTCTCTGACGGCTGATAATAATAAACTGTGTTGTATTAGAATCATTAAAATTAATGCCTTTATGTAAAATATTAAGTCCATAAATATTTGCTGCATTTTCGCTGGCAATACAACCTCTGGACTTATCTGACTGTTCCGAAATATATCTTGCGCTTATTGCAGTATTGGCAAGATTAACCTTGCCCCAACCATGTTCTTCAATAAACTTATTGCTCTGCATAAATGCCTGTGGATGTGAATAAACATCCTTTATATCATCAATTGTAGCTCCCGAAATACCGCAAAGACAATGTTCGATTTTTACATCAAATGTGTCCACAATATAATTCTGAAATTCTACAAGCAAATCATATACATCTGTTACAATTCCCGCTGAAGAATTTTCAAAAGGAAGAACTGCATAGTCAGCCTTTCCATCTCTAACATATTTCATTGCTTCTCTAAAAGTTGTAACATTAACGTAGTTAACCTTATCCCCGAAATATTCTGTTGCCGCCTGCTGGCTGTAAGCTCCGGGAATTCCCTGATATACTACCGTTGCATCCTCTGTTGGAAGCTTATCTACAATATCAAACCCAATATCATTGTTTACGCCTTCTTCATTTAAAAGCTTATATTGCATCTTACGACTCATAGCCATAATCTGTTCAAACAATTCCTCTACGCCGTGAGCATAAAAATCGTCTGATGCTTTAGTCTTTAAAGTGGCTATTTTATCAAGCTCTCTTTGTCTGTCAAGAACTGGCTTACCTGTTCTAAGTTTATACTCTGCTACATTTTTGCAAACTTCCATTCTTTTTTCAAACAATCTAATAATGCTATCATCTATTTCATCTATTTCTTTTCTGCTTTCTAATAAATCCTTCATTGTATTCCTTATGCTTTCTTCAGTTTTTTCTTATTGTTCAAACATCTGTTTCATGCTACATCCACCACAACCTGCACATTTGTTATCCGGCTGTAACTCCTCTAACATCTGACTAACTGTTTTATTTAAAATCGGATGTACTGCATACGGTGCTATTTGTTTAAGAGGTTCCAAAACAAAAAGTCTCTTATGCATTTCCACATGAGGAATTAATAAATCCTTTTCATTAACTATATCATTATTATATAAAACAATATCTATATCCAAAGTTCTTGGTCCCCAGTGTATTTCACGGGTTCTGTTTGCCTCAGCCTCAATTCTGTTAACTGTAGCTAATAATTCTTTAGGTTCATACAATGTTTCTATTTCAACGCAACCATTTAAAAAATTGTCCTGTTCCACAGGTCCATAAGGTTCAGTTTCAATAAATTTAGATACCGCCAAAACTCTGCAATTTTCATCATCATAAAGACTATCAATTGCCTGATTAAGGTATCCCTCCTTGTCTCCTATATTTGAGCCAATACTTAAATAAGCCTTATTCCACTTTCTTGAAATTGAAACAGCTACATTTCCAAAAGGTAACTTAATAGGTGCATTAGGCTTATTAATAGTAAAATCAATAGCCTTAATCTTTGGAAACTCTTTCAAAAGTCCTCTTGTGGTCTGCTCTGCAACAGCTTCTATTAAGTCAAATCTATTTTCAGTCATAAACTTATTTATAAACTTGCACGCCTTTGCATAATTAACTGTATCCTCCAAATCATCGCTTAATCCCGGAGTTCTCACATCAGTATAAAGGTTAGCGTCTACATAAAACTTCTGACCGTTTATTTTTTCATCTTCATTGCAACCGTGGTATGCAAATATTTCTAACTGTCTAATCTTAATACAATCCATATTATTTCCTTTTTAGATAATATTTTTGTTTTTTAATCTTTAATAGCATTTTAACTTATGCTTTTAGAATCTTCTCAGCCATCATCATTGCCTGATAATTCTCTTTTACATCATGAACTCTAAAGATTCTGCATCCTCTTTCAAGTCCCATAACTGTTGTGGCAACTGTGCCTGCCATTCTGTCATTCTTATCCACATCGAGAGTTAAACCAATAACAGACTTTCTTGATGTACCAAGAAGTACAGGATAACCAAGTTCCAAAAGTTTGTCCACGTGCTTAATTATTAAAAGATTCTGTTCATAATCCTTTGCAAAACCAACTCCCGGATCTAATACAATCTGAGAATCCTTAACTCCTGCCTTGTGAGCTATCTCAACAGATTCCTTTAATTCATTAACTACATCATTAACAAAATCATTATAAGTTATAACATTCTTATTATGCATAACACAGGCTGCTACACCTGTTTTTGCCACAAGGTCTGCCATATCTCTTTCGCCATACTTAAATCCCCATACATCATTAATCATGTCACATCCGGCTTTAACTCCGGCTTCTGCAACTTTAGTCTTATATGTATCAAGTGATACAGCAATATCAAAATTCTTCTTAATTGCTTCAATTACAGGCACTACACGACCTATTTCTTCTTCGTCACTAATAAGTGTGTAACCTGGTCTTGTAGATTCGCCACCTACGTCTATAATCTTTGCTCCATCCTTAATCATTTCTTCTGTATGCTTTAATGCAGCATCTAAGTTGTTAAACTTACCTCCATCTGAAAATGAATCAGGTGTTACATTTAAAATTCCCATTATTACAGGTTCTTTTTCTAAATCAAAATTGTATTTTCCAATATTCATATCATACTCCAATCTTTCTACTGGCCATCCCTAAAAATTGACAAGACGTCACTTCTAAGATTTCTGTCCTCTTCAAAAACTCCTGTACTTGCAAAAGTAACCGTCTTACTTCCCGGCTTCTTAATTCCTCTTGCAGACATACACATATGCTCTGCCTGTGCCATAACAAGTACACCCTTTGCTCCCAGGTACTTCTCCAATGCCTTAGCTATCTGGTTAGTCATCTGCTCCTGAATCTGTAATCTTCTTGCATAAACTTCTACTGTTCTTGCAAGTTTACTGATTCCCACAACCTTGCCATTTGGAATGTACGCAATATGCACCTTTCCATAAAATGGCATAAGATGATGTTCACATGTTGAATAAAAAGTAATATCCTTTTCAATAACAACATTCTCATTATCACAAGTAAATGTTTTGGACAAATGTTCTTTAGGACTCCTATTCATACCGCTGCACAATTCTTCATACATTCTTGCCACACGGTCCGGAGTATCGTTTAGGCCTTCTCTATCCGGATTTTCACCGATTCCCTCTAATAAAAGTCTAATTCCTTCTTCTATTTTCTTCTTGTCAAACACGTCAATCTCTCCTTCCGGCTTTAACTGTTTGTTTAATGGTTACAGATTAATCTTACAACCTGTTTTAGCTCTCCTAAATAAGACAATGAACCAAACGCCAAAATCATATCGGCCCTGTTCTCTTTTATTGTATCTATTGATTCTTCCGCAGCCTGCTTCAAACTATCTGCAACCTGTACATTATGGTTATACTTCACCAAAGTTTCTGCAAGCTTGTGCCCGTCTAAACCTCGTGAATTGTTTGGCGTTATCGTAATAATTCTTTCTGCCCTGTCAGCAATAATTTCTGCTTCCTTGGAAAAATCTTTATCAGACAACACCCCCATTATAAATGTTATTCTCTTATTTGTAAAATATAAATCCAAAGTTTTCCTTAGTTCAAGCACTGCTCCCGGGTTATGAGCGCCATCAATTATAATTAACGGCTCCTTACTTATGACTTCCATACGTCCCGGCCAAACTGTTTTTTCTATGCCTTTTTTTATATTTTTCTCAATTGTATTTCCACTATTATTAATATTGTTTTTCATACCAGTGCCATTATTCTTATCTGACTCATCGCATATATTGGTCTTTTCTGTTAATGCTTTATCAAGCACTAATGCTACCTCAACTGCTGTTTTTGCATTTTTAATCTGATATGTACCAAGAGCCTGAAGGTTAAGAATATATTCTTTATTATTAGATGCTTTGTATGTAACCTTTGTTGTTAAACCATCTATTTCCACATTTTCAGAATCCTGCTCAGTAGGAATTATAAGTTCTGAATTCTTCTGCTTACAAACCTGTTTTATTACATTCTCAGCCTCCACTGTCTGTTTAGACATTACAACCGGACAGTTCTCTTTAATTATTCCTGATTTAACTTTTGTTATTTCTTCAATAGTACTGCCTAAAAACTGGGTATGGTCAAGACTAATTGTGGCAATAACACTGCAAAGAACTTTTTCAAATACATTTGTTGCATCCGTTTCTCCGCCCATTCCACATTCAATTAATGCTATATCACAGTTCTGCTCTTTAAAAAACATTAACGCCTCTGCTGTTTCTATTTCAAAGGATGTAGGATGTGGCAAACCTTCACTATACATACTGTCACATTTTTCTTTTATTCTTGTAAGCAAATCAGCAGATTGTTCCTCTGATATGTATTCGTCATTTATTCTTATAATCTCACGCTCATTAAAAACTGCAGGTGAACAATATCTTCCAACCTTATATCCTGATTCCATTAAAATGTTCTGAACAAAAGTCATAATGGAACCTTTCCCGTTAGTTCCTGCAATGTGAACTACTTTAAGTTCATTTTGTGGATTGCCCAATCTCTTAAGTAATTCCTTTATGGTATTAAGTCCCAGAATACTTCCCAACTTATTCACATTCTTCAAATACTCTCTTGCTTCACTATAATTCATTTCCATATCCTCAATCCTAATCTATTAAACAGTCAACTTTAATAATAAAATCTAATTATCACTTTAATAATGTAAAAGAAAGGCCTGAAC
>OKRV01002197.1_pt1 | contig 10593 bp, 6 predicted proteins | sample 1601201 | NCBI WGS metagenome assembly OKRV01 (sample SAMEA3541540, study PRJEB24748) | human gut metagenome | biome: human gut; feature: human-associated habitat; material: faeces | place: China | collected 2012 | reverse complement strand
TATCATGCACTCTTAAAATTTTCAGTACTGGTCTGAATTCACAGGCCCATTATAGCTATCGTCTATTTACGAAGATATAATATCAGCACTTTTACAATTTTTACGCACCTCAATGGGTTCCAAAGATGGTTTATACAAGGTCTGAACTAAATTTATTTTAAGAAGAGTTGTTACTTGGGACAAGAGATTTTGGTGAAGACAGAAAGTGTAAAAATAATTCGGCTGCAGTGAATCACTGGGCCGGATTGTTTGTTAAGAAAAATAGTCAAAAATACATGAAATATGGCATAAATATGGATTTAGTGTTAGAATAAAAACAATAAAGAAGCGTTTGATTGTAATTTCTAGTGATGAGGTCTCTTGTATGTGACAAATTAAATTGTCGTAGGAGATTTACAGAAGTCATCCATAGAATCGAAAATTTGAGATAAGATTAGCATCAGTGTACTGCAAATTTAAAGAAAGGAAATGATGATTTTGCTTCTGTAATTGTCATAAAAAATTCAAATGAATCGAAAACCGATACCTGAAAATGTTAAGCGTAGATTATGGGCTGAATCAATGGGACGTTGTATGAATCCAGCTTGTAGAGAAAATTTATTTATAGATGATAATGATATCATGGAAAAAGCGCATATTAATGCGTATTTTGAAACTGAAGATAATTCATATGAAAATTTAATAATATTATGCCCTAATTGTCATAAGAAATTTGATAAAACCAATCAGATCAGTATACAAACTGTTAAAGAGTGGAAAAAAATTAGACGAGAGGAGTTAGAAAGGTTTTTTTCTATTAAATTTAAATCTTTTGATAGACTAAAAGAAAAAGTAGAACCGATATTGAGGGAAAATTATGATATATACAAGAATTACTATTTAAATGCGAATAAAACTTTGTGGAAGAAATTCGAGCCTAAAATATTGGTGAATAATGAAATTCTAAAATCATTGTTTAAAAACAATTATAATTTATTTCAAGATCATCCAAATAAAGATTACTCAAACTTAGAAGTGATTCAAACCTTCATAACCCATGTCAATGAGTTTAAAAATACTAGAGGCGACGAAGAAAAACAAAGACAGGTGCTTTTTCCTCAAGAAATAAATTCTATTTTTGGTATTACGCCAGTAAGTGGCTCTATTATACTTGTTGCGGAATCATTGGAAGAATTAATAAAGGCATTAAGGAAAAAAGGGCGGTTTGAATCTATCATGTTAGGAATAGATAAGCCATATATATTACTGAAAAGTGGGGAAAAAATATTTGTAGATGATATACCAAGATTACGGCAATTGTATTTTAATAATTACTGCTTTAGAAAAACAGGGGTTAGATTACAGAACCTGAATTTTGCTTTGAGCTGTTTAAAATCTAGAAACGTGCCTTTTTCATATACTAATCCTAACTCATTGAGAGAAATCGAAGTGAATGGTACTAAGATAATTTTTGTTTATAAATATTGTTTGAGTAAAGCTTTTTTATTTAGAATGAATCCGGAACCTGGCTGTATAGTTGTAAATTTGTATAACTGGAATGGAGAAGCCTGTATATCTCAAGAAGCATTAAATTTCGCAGCGTCTCTTGACACTAGATTGTTTACAATAGAAGACTTTTTTAAATATATCAATGAAATTAGAAAAAAATAATATAATTAATCTGATTAAGCAAAATATGAACCTATTTGGGGCATTTGATGAAGTTTATGTTTTTGGCTCTATTTTAGACTCAGAGAAGTATTCAAATGATATTGATATTTTGTTATTATATTCCAATTTTTCATATGGGATTCTAGCAAGCATAAGTAGTATTATTAAATGTATAGAACACTTAACATCTTACCCAGTGGATATAACTGCTTTAAGTTTTGAAGAAGAAAAAGAGGTTGATTTTATAGGTAGATTAGATAAAAAATATATATGTATAAAGCGATGCCGATAGTTTATGTGTGGAAAGTGAGCCATGTGATTACGAATTTTTGAGTCACAATGATTATGGAAAATTAACTTTGATTAGGGCAGGTACTGATAAGAATATCAAGTTATTTGTAAAAATGGACATGCAGCAGAGGTATATGATGGAAAAGTATATTGATGAAGGATATAGGCAACTTGAAAAAGCTATTAAAAAATATGGTAGTTTTCATAAAGTTTTATTTCATTTGCATACACCAGCTTCCCATGATTATAAAATGTTGGAATTATCCGGCAATAAACGGAATGTGAAGGATTTTTCGAATGAAGAATTATTTGATATCTTTGCTCAAACTCAAATTCTTAATCGTGAACAGATTCAGGAATACTGGAGTCAAAATTATTTTGATATAGAAACTTTACCATATTACATTATTGCTGCGTATCTAATTATAAATGATATTGAAATGGTTGTTATTTCGGATCATAATACGATTTCTGGATTTGAACTTTTAGAAGAAGCTGTCTATAATTTATATAGAATGAGTGTGGTATGTCAGAAGCATAAATATCCAGAAATTATGTTGGGAATTGAGATTAGTTGTGCTGATAAAAATCATGTTGTTGCTATTTTTGATAAATTTAATAAGGATTCGTTAACTCAACTTAAAAATTATTTAGATGATAAGCTGATAAATGAGGAATTAGGTACTTATCAAACCAGTTATGATGTTATGAAATTTGTACTAGATAATGGAGGTATTAGTTATATTGCTCACGCTAATACGTCGGCTATGTTTACTGATGAAAGCTTTTTATCCATGGCATATAAGAAAAAACTATTTGAGTCAGAAGTAACGAATCTTTTGGGAATTAAACAAGCTGACCAGGATGTTGAGATTAGACAAATGATTTCGCGATATACCAAAAAAGATATTGCTTTTGTCTATGATTCAGATTCACATGGAATTGATACCATTAACAGGTTGTTTTTTTGGATAAAAGGGGATAAGTGTAATTTTAAAATGCTGAAAGCTGCTTTTACAGATCCAGATATTTCTATACGATTAAATAAACCAGAATCACCTAACGCCTATATTAAAGGAATTTTTATCAAGTCATCGAAACAAGCCTTTTTATATGATGAGCAGCTAGAGGAGGCTATGTGTATCCCTTTTTCAAAAGAGCTGAATTGCCTTATTGGAGGGCGGGGGTCTGGGAAAAGTACGATTATTAATATAATAGAAGCAGTGTTACGCCAACATTATAAATCACTTGATGTTATGAAGGCAATTTTAGAATATGATGTATTGGCTGTTTTTATTTATTTGGAAGGATATTCGTATTTGGTATCTTTTCAACCGCCAAAAGACGAAAAGAACATTGAAGTTCTAAATTATTTATGGCAATATGAAAATTCTGATAAAATTCCATATGGTCAATGGAAGAAAGGTTTGGGAATAGAAATAAAGAAAGAAAACACAAATTTAAGAAAAGAATTATTGAAATATGTACATTTATTTAAAATTCATGAGAAAAAATTAGTTAAAATGTCAATAGGACGTTATAGATATGTATTTGAAAAAATCCTTAGCCAATCTTATTCTATTAATGAACTTGTACAAATGGCAGATAAAAAAGATACGGTAGAGCAGTATGTAAAGACCGTATTGTTGTCAAATCCTAAGTTTAAGGCTATTCCACAGTTTACACGGGAAAAAGATAATGATATAAATTTTGATAAACTGAGAAAAATACAAGAAAGGAGAAAAAATCAAATTTTATCAATTATCGAAGAATTTAATAGTGATGAATACCAAAAGGATAAATTAAAAATTGTATATAAAATTCGATATTTGGGAACGGACTTTATCAATTTTAAAAAGATGTTAAAATCGATGCCTCAATTTTCCCATACTTTTTTTCGACTTCATAATAAAATATATAATATCACAATAGAGGAATTTTTGGCAGGGATTGATAACTGTTGTCGGCGGATAGGGATACTTGATTTTTTGCAGTTAATTATGAAGTCAGACTATGCTAACATAAAAGCGCAATTGAAAATAAAGCAATTCTGTAAAGAGATAACCCAGAAAGATATAGATAATGGTATTATTTCAATGGGTAAAGAAGATGAAATTAATATAATTAAAGAAGTTGTTGATTATATTAACCGAAATTACCATACTCAAATTATTGAAAAATTAGATAATGATTATTTAGAACATTGTGATTCATATACAATTGAATTTAATGTTTCAAATAGAGAGAATGTTGAAAAGCGTAAGCCTTGTTTTCGCGATATTACGACACTATCATTGGGGCAAAAAGTTGTTGCAATTTTATCTTTTATTTTAGGATATAGTAAATATGCAGAAGATTTCCGACCTTTGATTATTGACCAACCTGAAGATAATTTAGATAGTCAGTATATTTATAAGAATCTTGTTCAAGAGTTAAGGACAATGAAAGGGAAAAGGCAGGTTATTGTTGCGACACATAATGCAACTATTGTTACGAATGCTAAGGCTGATCAAGTTATAGTTATGGATTCAAATGGGGAACATGGGTGGTTAAAAAAATTTGGGTATTCAAATTCCCCCGTAATAAAAAAAGAAATCATAAATTATCTTGAAGGGGGCATAGAATCTTTTAAACACAAAGAAGCTATTTATAAGGATGTATTAATTAGGTGATACTATTTTATATTCACAGCACTTTACAACTTTTTCTCTGCTGACTGAGCGATGAACAGGCTTTTCGGTGGAACCGATTGTCATGATAGTTAAAGTAAGAGCGCAATGAATCGAAAAAACTCGATTGTTAGTAGATTCGAATGCAATCGATACAGATTTTTTGTTAGATGAGGTGGAAAAATGTCTGATACAGTAACTCCTAAAATTCTGCAAAATGTTCCTGTTGGCAAAGATGAATTTGCCAGCCAATCACAAGACCATATTGCAGAGTCAATTAAAAAATTGATTCTGAATATTGATAATGAAGAATCATCAATACGACTTATAGGTATTGAAGGCGGATGGGGAACTGGGAAAAGCAACTTAGTAAAGATCTTAGAAGATAAATTAAGTGATGAGGATTACTCTTTTTTTCTTTATGATGCGTGGGGGCATCAAGAAGATTTACATAGACGTGCTATCATTGAAGAACTTTCAGATTTTGTTGCTGAACAGAAAATTTGCACTGCTTATACAGCTAATTTAAATCAAATTAAAGAAGAAACATTAGGAACGGAAATTATAACCAATACTATTCAAAATCCAGATTTTTCATGGGCATTTTTTTTCTTAATGGTCAGTCTTATTTGTTTTTCAGCAAATAATTTTGTGAAAGATATTTATTTTAATTTAAGCTTTTACCTAGGCATAATATCTATCGGGGCTATTGGTTTATCGTTCTTTATCATTATTTTTCAATCATTACGGCAGGCTAAGGGAATCTGTTCATTTTTTTCTAATTTCAAAAATAAAACATTACAAATCTATAATAAAAAAGAAGAAAAAAATACGACGATGAAAAGAATCAATCAGTTAAATCCATCATCTAAATCTTTTGAAAGCTTCTTGCAAGTAATCGACAAAGGTCTTAATAATCACAAGCTTGTTATTGTTATAGATAATATTGATCGTATGAATAAAGATAAGGTTAAAGACATATGGGCTACAATTCATATGTGCTTTTCAAGTGCAGCTGAATTGCATAATATCCTTGTTTTAGTGCCGTTTGACAAGAATAAAATTAGAGATGCTTTTTATCAGGAAGAGGAGAATGAATCAAATATCGCGAATGATACTGATAAAAAAATGACTACATATGATACAGAAAAAATTAATCAATTGGCTTTGGTTGATGATTTTATACAAAAGACGTTTTCTTTAGTATTTCGTGTCTCGTTACCTGTTTTAAGCGATTGGGAAGCTTTTTTTAGAGAGCGTTGGACAGATGCTTTTAAATCCGTTCAAGATGAGATTGAATTTGACTATGTGAAAAGAATTTTCGATGCTTTTACCGAAGTGATTACACCTAGGAATATTATTGCATTTATTAATGAGTTTGCGACCATCAAGTTGTCGGGGGTTGATAATCAAATTAAATCAAGATATATTGCTATTTTTATTAAAAAGCAGAATTATATTTTATCTAACATTACAGACGCTTTGACTAAATTTGATTATTTAAAGCCATTAGATTATTTAGTTAATCAAGATGGAGGAGATGAATATTTTAAATCTATCGCATCCTTAATTTATCAAGTGCCTCTAGACAAGGGACTTCAAGTTGCCTTGTCTAGACCATTGAAGCAGGCATTGGAAAATCAAGATACGAATGAAGTTGAAAGAATCTCGGCTAATCCTAATTTTGATTCTATGTTAGGAGAAGTTTTAAATCATATAAATAATATGGGAAATGCTGTCATTGCATTATCTCAGTTAAGTCAGGATAAATTTCAGAGTGAGGACATCTATCAAAATAGATGGGATGATATTTTTAGCCGTATAATGAATTGGGATAAAGGACGAGCATATCATGAAGTTATGGATTATCAGTTAATATTGCTCGATAAAATAACGCAAGAAAAGAAAATCACATATACTAAAGAGATTGTTGAAAATTTATATAGTATTAGCAACGAAGAATTTGATCCTAATGTTTTTTCAGATAATATTGATAGACTAGATTTTATAATCAAAAAATACCAAATCAATGTTTTTGAACTTCTGCGTGAACGAAAATGTAGCATTAATCAATACAAAACTTTTATATCATCTGGGAAGCATTTACGCAATTATAAATTGGTTTGCGATGCAAAGCAAATCAATGATTATTTGGCTCAATATCCAATAGAAAATATAAGTGACATTGATTACATCGAAGAATTGTTAAAATGCCAGTATGATTTGTCGGAATATAAAACTTTTTTAGAGCAACATGTAGTAAATACTACCAATTATGATGACTTTAAAGGCTTTATTGGTGTTTTAAAGCAATTTCCAGATGTTGTAAAACTTGAAAATTTAGCATGGAGTACCTATGCTTCGATTTTTTCACAAGTGGATAAGCAAAATAATTTTTATTATGATTTAGTCGCTATAGGCTATTCTCATTTTTCGTATAGTCAATTAAATGGGTTGGGCAACTTTCTTTCTTCCAATGAAGAGGAGCAAAAGCGCCTTATTGAGCCTGTTCGGTCTGTAATTTTAGATTATATATCCTCAGCGGGTCTTTTTATGCAATTAGTAGATGATTCAGGTTTAGGCAATAGTGAGTTTTATAAAGCTATTTGTCATGCATTGATAGCATCAAATTGCAAAATTACGGAAATAAGGATTCTCCCTCATCTTAAAATGATAGAAGATGTTTTAGGGATTCAATTTAATCAATGGGAAGCGGCATTCAATGATCTTCCTGTTGCAGATATTAGTGATGATGCTATTATTTCATCACTACCCATTGATGTATTAAAAGAAATACAAACTGTTCCCAACAGCAAGCTGTATGATCACTGCAAAAGTAGAATTAAGAGTTATTTAGATACTAAGGATACCGGAAGTTGGAAATCTGTCATTAACAATGATTTAAATACGTATGATATTCAAGTTGGATTGCTTATCTCTTATCAGTGGCCTTCAAGAGCATATGAGGCTGTTAAAGCTTATTTGAAGGAAAAAGCAGAGAACAGGCAAACTCCTACGGATATAGAGAAATGGCATAATTTTATTGGCGTGTTAAAAAAATCTGGCCATGAATTAGCGCAATTAGTTTGCGATATATATGGCATTTTTCTTAAATCCAGTATTGATGCTCCATCGTTTAAATTTTGGATATCTTTTTTTGATGAATACATATTTAAAAAGGAAGGTCCTAAAAAGGATACACTGCGGTGCATTTTTCCGGTAATTTTGTTGGATGATGGAGAATGTTTGAAATGGATGAATGACCATAGCAGAACTATTTCAACCATATATGATGCTGCTGAAATTCAGCAAAGCGATTTTTATAGAGCACTTATGGAAAGAGCTACTGGAGAGAATGTTAATCCTGCTGCTAAACGATTAGCAGTACGAATGAACTTTTTACCTTCTGATGTTCTCAAAAAGAATTTACAGTCATAGTGGTTGGGGGAAAATATGCAGATTAACACGCAAAAGAAAGACATTATATGGAACTACTTGGGGATATTTTTCTCTCTGGGTTCTCAAGTTATATGGCTGCCCGTCCTGATTCACTATTTGCCGCCTGATATTTTAGGTTTGTGGTACGTATTCGTTAGTATTGGTGGTATGGTTGAACTTCTTGATAGTGGCTTTACGCCGACTCTGAGTCATTGCATGACTTATGCGTGGAGTGGAGCTATGGATTTAAAGAAGCAGGGCGTTGTCTTTTCTGGTGAACGAAGCGGCCCGAATTATGCTTTGGTTTATGGGATTTTGAGTACTTGCCGAGTCTTATATTTGGGCATTGCCTGTGTAGCTACCTTAGTTATGGTCAGTGCTGGCACGTTGTACGTACAGCGTATCGCCTCGGCCTATTTATCTTGGCAGGTTTATGCTACTTGGATGCTCTATGTGGCATCAACTTTTATCAATCTTTATATAGGGTACTATGCTGTCGTCCTCGTCGGTATCGGCGATATTTTTCATAAAAACCGGGCACAGATTTTATCGAAAGGTGCCTTTTTGATATTAGGAACACTCGGCCTTGTTTGTGGCTTTGGGATTCTCAGCCTTGGCGTAGCTTATTTTGCCAGTGGTTTTGTTTTACGCTTTTTGTGCAAGCATTATCTCATCAAGGCCCACAAGTTTGATGAATTATTCCGAAAATATCGCCATCAGACAGATTATTCCAAGCGCCATGTCTTAGCTATGATGTGGCCCAATGCCTGGCGAGATGGATTGGTTACGGTCACGGCTTATCTGACAGGGCAGGCTACCGTACTGATGAGTAGTGGTTTCCTGACTCTGTATGAAACGGGGATTTATTCTTTTTCCATGCAAGTCGTCAATGCCTTGATTAGTATTGCCTCTGGTATGTTTAGTGCCTATGTTCCGGCAATCCAGTCGGCCTACGTATCTCGTAACCGAAAAGTCATGAAAGATTTATACGCGAAGTCCATGGCCTGTGCTTTTCACCTCAGTTTCTGGGGCATCATCGTTTTTGCAGCGATAGGTATTCCCATCGTACAACTCCTGCGCCATGACTTCGTCATTGAACGACCGGCCTTCCTGGTGCTGGCACTGTCGATTTATCTCTTGAACCGTCATCGAAGCTCCGCCTGCTTTATCAGCACTATGAATAAGCTGCCATATACCTTCAGCTTTATTTTCTTTGGCGTCATCAGCATCAGTGCCACCTATATCGGACTAGCCTACTTCCATTTAGGATTATGGGGCCTCATCCTTATTCCCTTAGCGGTCCAGTCCATCTACAATAACTGGAAATGGAACCAAGTCGTCAATCGCTATCTGCATACCACAGAAATCAGATTGATGAGACAGGGAACGGCGGATCTTATGCGAATCGTAGGAAACAAACTATTTAAAACGAAATCATAAAAATAATCCGGCTTCGGTGAAATCACTGGGCCGGATTATTTGTTATGCTCTTATAGAGATATCTTGACACGGTATTTATTTTGCAATAGACTAAATATAAACTGACGAACATATTTTCTTGCTTTGCTGGTGTTATACAGTACTTTACATAATATCATTCAAAAAAATTACACTGGGTTAAGACTTACTAAATTGTGATAATACTTGACATAATGTCATTATTGAATTAAAATGATAATTTACAAAAGACATTAATTGAAGTATAATACAAGATATAAGACAAAAATAAATGATTTTCTGAAAGGAGGCTAGTACTATGAATATTCAAATGAGAAAAAATATTGACCGTTTAGCGAATACTATTCAAGATATTTACCATATTAACGTCCCGATTCAAGATATGAATGAAGTAGTGCAGACTCTGGGAGGGAAAATTAATTTTGATTCGAATATCATTGATGGCAAAATTCAAAAAAGTGGCAAGGGGTTTAATATTTTTCTTGGGTCTCAAGATGTTAATTCTTCACGTAACCGTTTTACCATTGCACATGAAATAGGTCATCTATTTTTGCATATGGGGTATAAAATTGACTTACAGCGGTGGGAAAGTGTCAATGAGTCAGTATACAATCGTTTAGGTTTTTCGGCTGAAGAATCTCAGGCCAATGAATTTGCCGCAGCTTTTTTGATGCCAGCTGAACAATTTTTGAAACAAGCGGAAATTACGTCGACAGATTCAGTCCTTGACATTCCTGCTTTAGCCGAATATTTTCATGTATCGCAGCTTGCTGCTATTAATCGGGCAAAATATTTAGGGTTAATAAGTTGGTGACTTATTTGGAAAAAGATGAGAAAAGATTAAAAGAGTTTAAATCTTTAGTTGATGAGGCTAACAACAATAGTAGTGATAGGCAAAAAATAGCAGCACATGTTGATGTGGTGTTATTTTTTTCATACGATATTGTTGGTTCAACAAAGTATAAAGAATTGCATCCAGATGATTGGGCAGGTAAGATTAAGAAAATTTTTGAGGCAATTAAGCAACGTGTTAGGGAGTGTAAAATAGTTTGTGTAAATCGGTATTGCATGAATCTACTTTATGCCC
>OKRV01002188.1_pt1 | contig 10627 bp, 9 predicted proteins | sample 1601201 | NCBI WGS metagenome assembly OKRV01 (sample SAMEA3541540, study PRJEB24748) | human gut metagenome | biome: human gut; feature: human-associated habitat; material: faeces | place: China | collected 2012 | reverse complement strand
GCAGCCTGGGCGACAAATCTGTCCCAGGCGATCTCGGCGGTGCTCTGCGCGGGATATATCTGGGTGAAGGTTCCATCCTTAAAGCCTGATAGGGAACACTGGAAGATCCACGGAAATGACACGAGAAACCAGCTTGCGGCCGGGATCCCGATGGCGTTCCAGTTCGTAAGATGTCGGTAGCCAGAAGAACATGTGGATACATCGGAACACAGTTCTGGAATCAGGGAAGAACACAGGAGATCAAGGAGCGTGTCCTCCATCTGTCTACTCGAAGTAGTGTGTCAATCGAAGATGGCACACAGGAGCCATCAGCCCTGTAAATACAAGGTTTGCGACATTTTGATGCAACACATGGCGTGTCAAACGTGTCAAAACTTTTGTGACAAAAGTAAATAGGAAACATTCAGGGGCTGGTTTCCAAGAACCAGCCTTTGATAAATTTGGAGGATGCAATATGAACTACGCCCAAGTATTCATTTGCGATATCGCAAATGGTCCCGGATGCCGTACCAGCCTGTTCGTTTCAGGATGCACACATCATTGCAAGGACTGCTTTAATGAAATGGCCTGGGACTTCAATTATGGAAAAGAATTCGATCAGCATGTGCAGGATACATTGATTGAGGAAAGCAATAGCTCTTATATTGATGGATTTACTTTCCTTGGTGGCGAACCAATGGAGATTGTGAATCAGAAAGTGCTGCGTCCGTTCATTGAGAGAATCAAGAAGGAACTTCCTGATAAGAATATCTGGATCTATTCTGGTTACACTTATGAGGAACTCTCAGACCCGAACAACAAGAGATGCCACGGTGAAGATACCGATGCCATCCTTGCAATGACCGACGTACTTGTTGATGGGGAATTTGACTGGAAGAAGAAAGATATCACTCTGAGATTCAGAGGTTCTTCAAACCAGCGTGTCATTGACATTCCAAGAACCAGAGAACAAGGTAGAGTCGTACTCAGCAAATACGGAGAAAAGGAAACCATCTAAAAAGGCGAGCCATCGGATGTAACCGGTGGCTCTTGTTATGTCCATATTTAGATTTAGTCATACGTTCATTCTGTTAGGGGATTCCCAAACAAAGCCGATATCAACCAGCCTTCGTTCACGTTCTGGCAACAGTTTACCCTTCTTCTTTAGTTGTCGCTGTTTAGCAACCCATGCACCAAGAAAACAGTGCGCTTGGGGAACATCTAAGGAACCATGTTCTTTTTCATATTCGAGAAGCATGTTAAATTTTTTATCCCACGATTGTTCGGCAGTATTATTTGGCTCCCAGTCAACGCCGAGTTCATCAAGAAGTTGTTCGCGGTCAGGTGATAACTTGCCGTTTCTGCGTGCAGTTCGCTGCCTGGTTAGCCAGGGACCGTACAGCTTATCATTTCTTCGAACAGTGGAGATTCCGCCGTTTTCAGCACAAAATTTCTTTAATGCATTATAATTTTCTATCCACTGTTCATCCAACTTAGCATTTGCTTTCTGCTGGCCTTTTGCGTGTGCTTCGTCCATGGCGGGTCCAAAGGATGTCTTACGGGAGCGGATTGCCTTTCCTTTATACTTGATTTCAAAACCAATACCTTTGAAGTCTATCCATACGCCTATGCGTTCGTTATGAAACGCCTCTTTTTTTCGAAGTGCAGAGTGGCCGGTTTCATCTGCATAGGCACAGCACAGATGTTTGAAATAATCATCATAATCAGTCAAAGCCCGTTTAAATAAATCTTTGGCTTCAGTTTCTTCGGGCAAAGTTGTCAGTTGCTTAGAAACCCCAAGCTCGGCTCCTAAGTAGTTAACTAGGGAAAGTACCGTACGTTCTTCGAAATCTTCCAAATAATAGTCAAACGATGTCAGAGCAATAGGGGTACATTCCATACTGCGGATACGAAATACATTCAAGTTATCTTTGGCTGCCGTATTATTCTGTGCAACTGGATTATTCGGGCTACGCCGTTCTTTGTCATCAGCTAAATCTACCGGGATGATCATGTTTTGATCCGGCAAATAGAGTGTATCGTACGCATTGTTAAGAATGCAGAAGGGCTTGATATTGAGCCCAAATAACTTTAAGGAAGCGAATATAACAGCACGTAAATTTTCTTTATTCATCAGTATCACCTCCAAACAAATCGGCAAACTGTTCTTTAAACGAGGATGCGTTGGTGCTTTCAATAACGGCCTGAGGACTCATATCTGGTAATGCGGCAATGATCTGGCTGTCAATCTGAGCTGTAAGTATTTTGATGTGTTCATCGCGTTCACGTAACTGTTTCTGAAGTGTTGTGGCGGTAGATTTCAATTTGGCAATATTCTCCTTGTTATTAGCCATCGTCAGTTTGATAATTTCATCAAGGAGTGATTGTACCATTTTAATAAGCTCTGCTTCGGTTTTACAACTTTTTATAAGTTGCTGAGCAGTAGGAAGTTCATTGTTCCCCTGCATGTCGATCACAACTGGTGTCTCATTAATAAGTTCAATTCTTTTGATGATGTCTTCATTTCTGTACCATGTATTTCTTGAAATACCCGAGAATGCGGCCAACTCCGTGATTGTGATTCTTTCGTGTGGATGGTTCTTAATATATTTTGTGATCCAACGATCAAGATCTTTTTTTGAATATGACATTTTTATACCTCCGCGTGTCGTTTGTTCTGTAATGCAGCCATCGTAGCGACATCACTGTTAATAGCGTTAATAGCGGTCATTCTATCACTATCTGATCCGAGTGAAGGGTTAGAAAGAACTCTTTTAAGAAAATCCACATGTTTGTGAATATCATCCTTATATTGCTTGAGTTTTTCTGGAATCATCTGTTGATGCTCTTCATCAATAATACTGTCAGGACAGTTCAGACAATCGTCGAACTCGCACTCATACGGAAAGTTCTCGGAAACACACCACCCGAACTCAATCTTACGCATCAGCTGAAGCTCGTTGTTGTTTGCGCTGGTCACAGCTTTACTGATTGCGTATTTCTCCCGGATATCAAATGCTCCTGCGGATACCTTAAGAGACATCCTGACCTCAGTAGCCATTGTATAGACCTTTGATGCAAGGTACGTTTCCAGGTGGTCGTAATAGTGCATTTGTTGGCGGATAGTCGTATGGCCGCCAATTTGAGCAATGGTATATGGTGAAAAGCCGGAAAGCAACAGGTTGAGGAATGCAATATGGCGGCTGTCTCCGAACTGAAAATACTCGATTTCGTTATCTCCAAGCTCCTCATTGTTACCTTTTTCTACAATTGTGTAGCCGTACTGTTTAACAACAATAACGTCTAAAAAGTCTCTAAATAATGTGTACATTTGTTGGCTTCCGATGTAACCAGTACGATCTAAAAATAACGCACGTGTACAATTCTGGAAAATGTCAACATTGAACAAGAAGCTATCTGGATTTGGAAGGTATTTTTCATTTGCTTCGATATACTGTGCAAACAAATCATAGATTTCTTTTGAAATTCCGATCTTGTCCAGCAAAGGAATCTCATACTGTTTGTTTCTAAGCTTGGCTCTCTTAACATTTATATAGCAACGGTTGTTATCAATAAAGAAACTGTTTTTGCGAAGCGTAAAGAACTCGATTGGACGTATCGGAATAACTTTAGTTAATTCCCACCAAAGTACAATAACTATAAAGGCATCATTCGTATTCACCTCAGACTTAAAATTGTCAATAAGCTTGTCAAACTTATATATACTGTTGAACGCAGGAATATCGCGAATTTTATCTTCGAATTTCAGTTCATTGAGGCGCTCGATATACTTTCGCGGCTGAATATCGATAAATTCAAAAAAGATAAGCAAATCTGCCCTTGTTTCTGCAGAGCAACAATAACGATATGGGTCATCGTCAAAATTTACGAAACAATCTTCCGAAAAATAGTCTGTCGATTTTATGAAGTTAACCAAATTCTTGATTCTTACTGCAGTACTAAATGGGTTGAGGTTTTTATCAAGTAAAAGCAACGTATAAACCTTTAATGAATCCTGCCATTTGTCAAGATCGTCCCAGTTTATAAAAATATGGCAGTCTCCGTATTCTGAAGGAGTACGCCAACGGGCGTCATTGTATTTCCCATTATCAAAAACATATCTATATTTTTCCCAAATCTGGTTTTTCCAAGCCTTATCAATATCTGCATACTGAACTGTCTTTTTAAGGGCTACGCGGCTGGTGGCGTCGCCCTCATTTTCGATTGTCTGCATGACCTTAATGCCTTTTTTACTCATGATATTCCTCCTCTAACTGAATAAATTTGTAGTCCGGAATAGCTGAAAGTGCTGCCTGAATTTTTGGAAGATCTACATATGCACTCAGAAATTTTGGATCGTACTTGTTATACCAGGATTTGGCATCCATCAGGATGAACAATAACTTCTGGATTTGAAAGGTCAGTTTCTGTCTTTCGGTGATGTTTGACAGTGTAATCTCATTCATTCTGCTGAGCAGAGTAGAAAGGTTCTTTCCAATCAATTCCAGTGTATAGTTTGTTTTTAATGAGCTATAACAATGAAGACATGCAGTAGGCTCCGTTCTGACCTTAGAACAGGATTTACCAAAAATGCAGTAGGTTTCTGGCAGGCTTGTAGCTGTGTTAGCTGTTCCAAGCTGCATCAGGAAGCTGGAAATATTTTCCCGGCTATATTTGCTTAATTGCTTTAAAATCGCTTTTTGTTCGCGCTCGGCGTTTTGCAAAAAGCCTGCAATGCACTCAGCCTGTTCAGGCTCAATGCGGCTCTTCAACAGTTCAACCTGCGTTGTTGCATTTTCCAGAGAAGGAACTTCTTTGTTAATGTATTTCAGCATAGCAATATAGAGCCATCCGAAAACGCCGCGACGACATACATAACGGGCAATTTCCTTAGGATCTCCTTCAAGCTTGGATTCCTGAAGGTAGATTGATGTAGTCTCGCTGAATCCATTATGCATTCTATGTGAGCGAGCGGCAGAAACCAGAAATAACGCGTTCGTCTGACCGTTTTCTTCAGCTTTGGCATGAATCATGGTTGCTAAGGTTTTGGTTGCCTTCGTGCTCTGGAACCTTACCGGAATTTCGTCAAATTTATCATCGATTCTGTCGCTGTCAGCAGCTTTGATTGTAAATAGACTGATATCATCTTCACGAATTCTGTGATACTCCAGAATGCACATTGCAGCGGCAATGGTAGGAGCAACCTCAATGACCGGATAGTAATGTTTCAGCTGATTAGTTTTTACGGTTGGGAGCAGTTCTATGTGATGACGAAATACATCTGTAATAGCCACCGCTTCATGCAGTTCGAGAGGTCGTTTGATCAGTTCGTTTGCCCGAACGTAACGTTCTCCTTCAAAATGAAGGCTTTTTAACGAGATGATGTCGCTGATTCTGATTAAACTTGTAAGATGTACCACCATTACCGCCCAGTACTGTGCATAAACACGATCTTCATAAGCTCTCACAATATGCATCTCGAGATCTGTCAGATAGTCGTAAAGTTCGCTCCATTCGTTATAAGAATAGATATCCGGGCGGGCGTTTTTCTGATACATGGCACGATAGACAAATGTAAGTCCAGATCCGAATCCGTTATCTACATTTTCTTTCACAAACTGTAAAAACTGCATCACTGTCTTGTTGTTGCACCATGGTTTCCCCAGAACGTCGGCCTTTAGCTCGGCTTCAGTAAAGTCATAGATTTCTTTCTTAAGGTGTTTGTATGCCTTATACAGAGATGATGCATACTGCATAGCTACGTCGTAGATATGAGGGCTGTCAGAAGCATTCATCTTATTATTATAGAATTTACGCATAAGAGCAATTGTGTTAATCATGGATGGTTTAAATGGCGATAACAAATTATCCAAGATATTTGCCAAACTGACTTTCGAACAGGACTCCAAGAGTATATCAATTGGAATGGAACAACGAACAGCTATGTTTCCGTGAATGCTAACCAAGGATTCAGCAGGGAACAGCATTCTTGCCATGCTCGTAGCAGGGTTGCGCCGTCCAAGAAGTTCTGTCTTCTGCTTATGTGCGTAGTGATACAATTCGTTGATATAGATTACAGACTCTCTACATGCCAGGCTGCAAAAATCTGATACTGGAAATAGTGAATTGTGAAGATTTGCCGCCAGCGCATCCACCTCCGCGCGCGGATAGAATACGATTCCGTCATATTCCATAGATGTAAATACCATACTTAAAAGAGCTTCATGAGAAGAAAGCGTATAGTCTGTAAGACCTGTTTTGACGATTGCTTCGGTGACGGAATAGCAACTCGTTTCATAAGTGGCAAGCTGGTCGATATAAATATAGTTTTCTTTATTGACGTAGTCTTTATCTCCGAAATGGATGACTTTGTCAATGATATTTGATTTTATTGCGTATGTGCTGGAAAGGTGGTACTTCTCGATAATGTCACTGAGGTAGTACAGATCCTCTCCGTGTAAATTGATTCGTTTAATCATTTATTTCACCAAGTTTTGTGGGTCTTTCATTAATCAGTTTCTGAACATTCTCGATAATAAGTGTTCTTGTTTTACTATTATCGGACAGATACGGCAAGGAGGAATCCTGACTGGAGTCACCCCTGGCACGTGCAATCTCAGCGCTTGTTTTGGCAACTTCCGCAACAAGATTTGAATATATGCCACGTCCAATATGGGTTCCCCATTCAATGGATTCAAGCGATATTCCGTAATTTCTCACTCTGAAATCAGAATCCTTTTTCAAAGAATCTATCAGATGCTTCTTCAGTTTTCTGAAATATCCGGCATAGGAAGCCTCTGTCATTGCGTTTCCATTGGCATTTATAAAAACAGCGTTCGAGAATCCTTTAGCTGTAAGTTTTATATTTAACTCATAAAGCTGATCAAATAATTCCGGAATGTAAATAATCTGCTGTTTACGGTTTTTTTGGCTCTCGATAGAAATCCTCGTCTGAGATCAGGTCTTAAATCGGTGTCCGCAATGTCAACGTACACCGCGTTTGCATTATCGCCCAGATTAAAATGGATTTTGTTATAGTCAAGTGACACCACCTCTGCATAGCGGAGACCACCAAATATCTGAAAATACAGTCCGAGGGCGATGCGAGGGGTGTATCTGATTGCCAAATCAAACATTCTTAGGACGGTTTTTGTGTCCATATCATGAAGTCTGTTCCGGGCCTTTGATGGTGGCAGGGTATAGCAATTTTTGACATCTTTAAGGTACACCGTTGTGCCTCTTGGAGTTTCAACCACTGCGAAATCGGATTCTTTAAACCCGGTTGCTATTCCATGCATCCAAAGATAATAGAGTGCTTTATTTACATTGTCTTCAGAAGCACGGACATAGTTTCGCCCTGATGTCATTGAAATATCTGTAAAGTAGCTAAGTACTATACCAGGCTTGATATCAGCAATTGTTTTCACTGGAGATTCATACTCAAAGAAGCAATAGTTGAGAAAACGCACGAACCGAGTCATGTAGGTGTTGAGAGGCTGCAATTTTACTGACGGCCATGCTTTAGCAACTATAGATATCGGCTGAGCTTTTGTTTCGCACTTGGTATCCTCGTCATAAAGACAAATTCCGACAGTGCTCCTGTTTTCGATAGCCCCATTTATATGAGCTTTTTTATATTTTATTATGATTGGTTTAAAACGTATTTTACTCATACTTATCCTCATTCAAGCTGTATAAATATATGTAATGAAACAAAAAATGGAACAAATTTCTATCTGGAGTTGACAGGCTACTAAGAAGTGGCATAAGGCCTATAAAACAAAAAAACAACGCATTTATATGAACATTGACGACAAGAGTTAATCAATATTTGATGCTTGTTATTGTGTTAAACTATATTTAGAAACATACATTAGAGTATTTATTACGATTTGATATAATATTAACACATATTATTCAAAAATGCAAATTATGCACACCATATTACATATATTAAATATAAAAGGAATAAGTGGATGATATCGAGAATCCAACATCCTCTATGTATTCTTAATATGGGTTATTTTAAGTTTATTGTGGGTTTTATTCTTAACGTGAATAAAGCTGTCAAAATTTTCATGGCGATATGTGTAGCTATTTCTACATGTTTGCGGTAAGATATAGTAAGGTATGTTAGAAATGGTGATTCTATGTCAACACAAATCAAATCATGTAAACGAGTAACAGATTTTGGTGAAGTCTATACTGTGCAAAAGCAGGTTGATGATATGCTGTCACTCATACCAGATGATATTTTAATGTGAATGTAACGGGACGGATGAAACCGAGAAATGAGGGAAATGGATCATGAAAACAATTGATTTGTGCTGCGGGATCGGAGGAATCAGGAGGGGATTTGAACTGACCGGAGACTTCGAGAACGTGCTTTCTGCGGAAAAAGATGAATATGCGTGCAGGACGTACCAGCATCTGTTCGGTGATGATCCCAGACATGATGTGACGGATGAAACATTCAAGGAACTGGTGACGCGGACGGAATATGACGTGCTGCTTGCAGGTTTCCCGTGTCAGGCATTCAGTAAAATCGGTCTCAGAAAGGGATTTCGTGATGTCACGAAGGGAACCATATTTTTCGACATAGCGGAAATCATTGACCGTACAATGCCGAAGGTTGTTTTTCTGGAAAACGTGGAGAATCTGGTAAGCCATGACAAGGGGCAGACTTTTAAAATCATCGTAAATACCCTGGAGAATGAGCTGAACTACCGTGTCATCGGTGTGGAAAGGGATGAAAAAGGCGAACTGAAGTATGACAAAAAATCATTCATAAGGAACACGAAGAATTTCGGGCTTCCTCAGAACCGGCCGAGAGTGTACATGGTGGCATTCAGCAGGGATTATTTCGGAAAACACCTGGATATTTTGCCGAAGGAGACTCCGACAGAGGGACGGAAAGAAATATTCCACTCGGTTCTGGACATTCTGGACACCGAGGTTTCGGAAAGATTCTTCCTTTCATCCGGGCTCCTGGAAACACTGGAAAAGCACAGGGTCAGACAGAAAAGCAACGGAAACGGGTTCGGTTATCGGATCGTCAATGACGCTTCCATTACCAGACCGCTTGCACATACCATTCTTGCGACTGGAGGTTCTGGTAAGGAAAGAAATCTGATTTATGATCCAGGCAACGGCCGCGACATTGCCGGAAGGAACGTGCCGGGGAAGAAGACTCCCATAAATGAAAAATGCATCAGAACCATGACCCCGGAAGAGTGGGGACGCCTTCAGGGATTCATCGGCTATGCGTTTCTTGATAAGAACGGGAATGAGACTTTTTCGTTCCCGGAAAAAATGTCAAATCAGCAGAAATTCAAGCAGTTCGGTAATTCCGTTTCGATACCGCTCATTGAGGAAATGGCACTGTTCATAAGAGACTGCGTGACACGGATGGAAGCGGAATTCTCGGAAGCGGAGAGGGAACGTTATGAAATTCCCGGAGCACTGCTCAAGGTGCAGAACGATATTCGGAAACTGCTGAAGGATGAGAAGCCGAAGACGGTTGAAAAATGCTGTCGGCTCGTTTCGGAAATCGGACTGAGCAACGGCTTCCGCGCTGAGGACATCGGGGCTGCGCTCGGGCAGTCCAATGTTACAGCCTATAATTATCTGCACAGACTGGAACGCGCAAAATGTGTGGAATTTGACAGTAATGGCTATAAACTGAGGGCGGAAAAGAAAAAATTTTCGGCGGGAATGTAACGTGAAAGGAGGGAAGTTCGATGGATGTTGAAAGCCTGAAAAAGATCATGAAAAAATGCGACATTTATTTTGAGGATCGGCTCATTTCTGGAGAGCTGCTCCTGCGATCCTTTATGGAATTTTTAACCAATGAGGCCAGTAAGACGGAAAACAACGGAAGTATCGTGCTGCATCTGGCTTCATCGTGTTTTGACGCAATCACGGTTGCATGGGCGGCTCTGGCCGTCATAGCCGGGAATGAAACGGATGTTGAGTCCATCGTCAGAAACCTTAGACTGGGAGACACGGTCCTTTATGACCGCAAAAGAGCGGAATTTATCGGTCTGAATATGGACGAGGACGGTGTGGAACGGGTAAGCATCCGCTGCGGAGGCGGCATGACAAGAATAGGAAGAAAAGGTCAAAGTTGCCTACAGGAGTAAGCACACCTGTTCTGCCGACACCGTATTACGGTCAGTCGAAGAGTTACGATGGGCGAGGAATCCGGCGTGGGAACCGTGTCCGGGAAGAATTCCTGTCGGCGCTGCTTGAATGCGATAAAAAGGACATCCCTTCCGTGACGGATGCTTCCGTCATCATTGTCATGGACCGTCAGCGAGCAAACCGCTGCATGGACGGTCTGGTTCTGCAGGCGGGGAATCTGAAAATACGCCTTCAGGATCTGGTGACCGCATCGTATTTCACGGAAGGAAACGAGTATCCGTACGGCGGCAATGCCGGGAAGAACGAAGCGATGATTAAATTCGCGTCAAAAATATCCGTCGGTCTGGATATGACATGGGAATCGGACGGAAACGAATATATCGGAATGTTTGTCTGCGGGAACGGTCTGATTGAAAGAGGAATCACGGAACTTGGACAGGTCATGACCAGGGAATCCGTCGGTTTTTCGGTTGTGTCCGGCGGCATGGATCTGTCCTGTGCGGAA
>OKRV01002179.1_pt1 | contig 10658 bp, 6 predicted proteins | sample 1601201 | NCBI WGS metagenome assembly OKRV01 (sample SAMEA3541540, study PRJEB24748) | human gut metagenome | biome: human gut; feature: human-associated habitat; material: faeces | place: China | collected 2012 | reverse complement strand
CCGGTGACGGGAAGTATTTATCGATCGCCTGCAGCAAATATGCGAAGCCCTGTGCATTGACACCGGAACCCATCATAACCGGAACGATGTTGCCCTCACTTACGTGCTCACGCAGCGCCTGTGCGATCTCTTCCTGTGTAAATTCTTCACCGGAGAAATAGCGCTCCATATATTCTTCACTCGTCTCTGCCACTGCCTCGATCAGCGCATCACGGATGATGCCGAGGTTCTTCTTGGTGTACTCCGGAATCTCGCATTTCTCATATTCGCTTAAATGGGTGAAACGGCGGCCTTCCATCTTTACCGCATTGACAAAGCCGACAAATTTTTCATTTTCACGGATCGGCACCTGGAACGGCGCGATCTTACGGCCAAACTGTTTCTCCAGTTTTAAGATCAGCTCACGGAAGCTTGCCTGATCGTCATCCATGTTGGTAACGAAGAACAGGCGCGGCAGGTTGTACTCTTCACAGAGTTCCCATGCTTTCTCGGTTCCGACTTCGATGCCAGCCTTGCAGTTTACAACGATGATTGCTGCATCTGCTACACTGATAGCTTCCTCTACTTCTCCCACAAAATCAAAATAGCCAGGGGTATCTAACAGGTTAATCTTGATCGGTCCATCTTCTCCCTGATACTCCAACGGAATCAGCGTGGTGGAGATAGAGAACTGTCTCTTGATTTCTTCTTTATCATAATCGCTGATGGTGGTTCCTTCCGGAACTTTTCCCATTCTCTTGGTAGTACCTGTTACCAGTGCCAGCGCCTCTGCTACCGTTGTCTTGCCGGCACCGCCGTGCCCCAGTAACACTACATTGCGGATTTGTTTTGTCCCATACACGTTCATAGTTAAGTCCTCCCGTCTATTTATTTTGATGTTTTCTTCTTGTATTTTAACCTCTGTTCATATTGTACAAGAAAATAGAGAAAATTTCAAGTAAAACAACACCTTTATACAAAATTTATTCGTTTTATTTTGAAAAGCATTGAAAATGCGACAATTTCCCTGTTCAAAGGCGGTGAAATCAATCGCATTTTCGCAAATTTAGTAATAAACAGATGCAAAAAAATTTCTTTTTCACTTCAACGCGTAAAATCGTTGACAAGTGACTTGTTCTATTCTACAATAATTTCTAGTTTCATTTTTTTACTATACTACTTATGAAAGAGAGCGTAATTGCTATGAATACACCGATTAATCATCTTACCGCCGGTTTCATCGGACTCGGTCTGATCGGCGGCTCTATCGCCAGAGGTTTGAAACGCAGTGCCCCGGATATTCAGATCATGGCTTATATGCGGACCCGCGAAAAATTGGAACAGGCACATGCAGACGGCATTGTTGACCTGATTCTGGACGGCGTGGACGAGCATTTAAGCAAGTGCGACATCATTTTCCTGTGCACACCGGTTGAATTTAATGAATCCTATCTGCGCCAGATCCGACCGTTCTTAAAGGAAGGCGCGATTGTGACTGACGTCGGAAGCACCAAGACCAGCATTCATGAGACCGTTGCCGCGCTTGGCATGGAAAGCTGCTTCGTCGGCGGACACCCGATGGCTGGCTCGGAAAAGACCGGCTACGAGAGTTCAACCGACCATTTGCTGGAAAATGCATACTATATCATTACCCCGACACCGCACACCCCAGCTTCCCACACTGACCGTATGGTGAATGTGGCAAAGGCGATCGGTGCGCTGCCCCTGGTGCTGGATTACCATCGTCATGATTTCATTGTCGCGGCGATCAGCCATCTGCCGCACCTCATCGCCTCCAGCCTGGTCAACCTGGTACACGACTGCGACAGCGAGGATCAGATGATGAAACGGCTGGCTGCCGGAGGTTTCAAGGATATCACCCGTATTGCCTCCTCTTCTCCGGTCATGTGGGAACAGATCTGCATGACGAACACAGGCAATATCACTGAGGTGCTGGATCGCTACATTGATTCCCTGACGACATTGCGGGAAGAACTGTCCGACCACCAGTCCAGAGCCATCTACCAGCTGTTTGAGTCCTCCCGCGACTACCGGAATTCGTTTGCAGAAACTCCAAAAGGATCGATACAGCCGGAATACACCTTCTCCGCCGACGTGGTGGACGAGCCAGGTGCTATCTCCATCATTTCCTCGATCCTCTCTGGTAAAGGAATCAGTATCAAAAATATTGGCATCAGCCACAACCGTGAGCATGGCGAGGGCGCGCTGCGGATCAGCTTCTACGACAAGGCTTCGATGGAAGCGGCGTGGGCGCGTTTGAAGAAATACAATTACACGCTGTTCGCGTAGACTGCAATGTATGTTTCAAACTTAACTTTCAACATTAATGTTTAGGCAGGTACAACTATGAACTCAATGAAATTTACCCATACATCTTCTCTCCGGGGCGAACTGACCGTTCCGGGAGACAAGTCCATCTCCCACCGCAGCGTCATGTTCGGCGCTCTTGCGGACGGACTGACCGAAATCCACGGCTTCCTGCAGGGCGCAGACTGTCTCTCCACGATCTCCTGTTTTTCCAAAATGGGAATCTCGATCGAAAATCAGGGCGAGACCGTTCTCGTCCACGGACGTGGACTGCACGGGCTGACTGCCCCAGACTCCGTTTTAGACTGCGGCAACAGCGGCACCACAACGCGCCTGATCTCCGGCATTCTCTCGGCCCAGAAATTTGACACAACACTGACCGGCGACGCTTCCATCCAGAAACGTCCGATGAAGCGCATCATCGATCCTCTCTCTCAGATGGGCGCAAAGATCGAGAGTGTCAATGGAAATGGCTGCGCGCCGCTCCATATCACCGGCTCACCGCTGCACGGCATCCATTATAATTCTCCGGTTGCCTCCGCCCAGGTCAAATCCTCGATTCTGCTGGCAGGTCTGTATGCCGACGGAGAAACCCGCGTGACCGAACCGTACATCTCCCGCGATCACAGTGAACGGATGCTGTCCGCATTCGGCGCAGACATCCACACAGAAGGAACCACCGCGATTTTACAGCCGGCAAAACAGCTCTATGGACAGAAAATTCAGGTTCCGGGCGATATCTCCTCCGCTGCCTTTTTTATCGCAGCCGGACTCATCGTACCGGATTCAGAAATCTTAATTAAAAATGTCGGTATCAACCCGACCCGCGACGGCATCCTGCGCGTCTGCAAGGCGATGAACGCGGACATCGAACTTCTCAATGTAAACACCGCCTCCGGCGAACCGACCGCCGACCTGCTCGTCCGCTCCGGTAAGCTGACTGGAACCGCGATCGAGGGTGCGATCATCCCGACTCTCATCGACGAGCTTCCGGTGATCGCTGCGATGGCGTGCTATGCCGAGGGAACCACCGTCATACGCGATGCCGCGGAACTGAAGGTAAAAGAGTCAAACCGCATTGCTGTCATGGTAGAGAATTTAACCGCTATGGGCGCGGATGTGACCGAGACCGAAGATGGCATGATCATCCACGGAGGCAAGCCGCTGCACGGTGCTGTGATCGACAGCAAGAAGGATCACCGCATCGCCATGACCTTCGCCGTTGCCGCACTCGGCGCTTCCGGCGAGACCGAAATTCTGGATGCAGACTGCGTGAACATCTCCTATCCGGGATTCTATGGGGATCTGGAACGGCTGTGTAAATAAAATGTGACTATGCATATTTGAGACAAAAAGGGCAGGAAAAGCTTCAAATCGCTTTCCTGCCCTTTTCTTTTGTCCTACTGCCCATATTTCGCAAAATACCGATCCAGCACCTGTCTTGCGATCGGCGCAGCGACCGCACCGCCGGAACCGGACTCTTCTGCCAGCACGCAGATCGCCACCTTCGGCTTGTCCGCCGGAGCGAAACCGACAAACCAGGAATGTGTCTCCTTACCTGTCTCAAACTCGGCGGAACCGGTTTTTCCGGCCACCGTATAGGATGCCCCCCGCATCGCGGAACCTGTACCAATCTCGACCACCTGGCTCATGAGATGTGTCAGAAACTGTGCGTCATTCGCAGACATCAGGGCTCCATAGGCGGACGGAAGGAACTTCTTGACCGTCTGACCACCCACATTTTCAACATGATCGATCATATATGGCTTCATCAGCGTGCCGCCGTTGGCGATCGCCGATACGATCATCAGGTTATGCAGCGGCGTAATCTGGGTTTTTCCCTGTCCGATCGCGGTCTGAAGCTTTTCCCAGTCATCCGAACTGCCGTCGAGCGAAAACGTGCTCTGGTTGTACGGAAGTGTGTACGGAAGCTCCGAATTAAAGAGCATCTGATTTGCCAGCGCCCGGAATTTTTCTGAATTAATCTGCATTCCAATCTCCGCAAACGCACCGTTGCAGGAATTGGCAAATGCCTGAATCAGGTTCTGCGCCCCGTGTGCCGTCCCGTGGTAACATTTAATCGTATAATCGCCATTCTGGTAAGAGCCATTACAATTATACACATAGTCCTGCCAGGTATTCGGGTTCTCTTTCATATATTCCAGCACCGTCAGCATCTTGAACGTCGATCCCGGCGGATATAAGCCCTGCGTCGCGCGGTTGACTAACTGCGCCTTCGTATTGTCCGGCGATATCAACTCTGCCCAGCGCTCATCGACGAGATTCGCATTGAAATTCGGCTGGGAAACCATCGTTAAAATCTTTCCCGTATCCGGTTCCATAACGATCACCGCGCCCCGGTGTTTTCCGATCGCGTCGGATGCCGTCTGCTGCAGATCCACATCGAGCGTCGTAATCACATTGTCGCCCAGATTTTTCTTCCCCTGAAATTCATTGATCGTTTTCTCAATCAGATTCACATGGGAGGAAAGCAGGTAGAAATTCGCCAGCGACTCCAGACCTGTTTTTCCATTTTTGCCGGAATATCCGACCGAATGGACAAACAGATAATCATACGGATAATAGCGTTTCTCGCTTCCATCACTTGCAACGTTCGTCTGCGCCAGCACCGTTTTATCATTGCTCATAATCGAACCGCGGGTCACCCGGTCTGAGAGGAGATCGAGCCTCGCATTATAAGAGCTGCCGATCACATTTTCACTCTTAAACTGGATAAACCAGCCAAAATAAACGGCCATCGCGATAAAGAGCGCCGCAATCCCATAGGTCAGCCACAGAATATGACGGTTTGAACGCGCTCTCGCATTTTCAGTTCTTTCCATTTCATCCTTCTGCCTCATCAAACTGCTGCTCCTCCTCTTCTTCCTCATTCCGTTTCAGGACATATAGTCCCTGTATCACGCCAAACAGGATAAATGTGCTGAGAATCGAACTGCCTCCGTAGCTGACAAGTGGCAGCGTCACACCGGTGGACGGGATAAACTTGGTCACGCCGCCGATCGTCAGGAACACCTGCACCACATACTCAATTCCCAGACCAAACGCGATCAGCTTGTAAAATAATGCCTGCATCCGGGTCGCAATCAGCATGAACTGCATGAAGCAGCCCAGACAGATCAGGAGAATACAGAGCGCATAGATGCCGCCCAGCTCCTCCGAGATCGCCGCAAAAATGAAGTCCTTCTCGACAACCGGTATCTTCTTCGGCATCCCCTGGTAAAGTCCCATGCCAAACCAGCCGCCTGTGCCGATCGCAAAGAGCGCCTGCGTAACCTGATATCCTTTTCCTGCGATGTCACTCCACGGATCCTGCCATGCTTCCACGCGGACACGCACATGCGAAAACAGCTTATACGCCAGCATCGCAGCCGCACAGCCGCTTCCAAGACCGCCAGCCAGATACAGCCAGTTGGAGGTTGCAATAAACAGCATCAGGACATAGGCGAGGAAAAAAATCAGCGCACTTCCCAGATCCTTGGATAACACCAGAATCAACACGTGCGCCGCCGCCACGCCGGTCGTGATCGCCACATTTTTAAACTCCGTTGAGCGGTAAAACATCGTCGCCACGAAGAATACAAAGCTGATCTTAACAAACTCGGACGGCTGGAACGAAAATCCGCCGATACTGATCGAAAGCTGCGCGCCGAAGCTGGTATTGCCGATCACACAGACAACCAGCAGCAGCGCCAGACCTATCAGGCCGTACACCCACGGTATCTTAGCGAGCTGCCAGGTTCTATCTATCACATATGGTATAATCATTGTGATAATCGCCGCAACTGCCATGATGATAAACTGGCGGACCGCCTTGTCCATCGAGATGCGCGTCAGCATGATAAAACTGGTGCACAGAAGCATACACGTGTTGTTCAGCAACAGTCTCGACGCATTCCGGTAAAACAGCCGGTATAAGAGCTGGTACAGGACAAAAAAGACAAGCTGCGCGCCGAAAAACAGCACAACTGCCTCATCCTCGGTTTGTAGATAAATGATCGTACCCGACAGAAGAAATATCAAAAACAGCGGTACATTCTGCAGACGACAGAGCCGGAGTTTCGACTCGTCATCCGGCAGTGAAAAAAAGCGGAAATTGTAATATGTATAAATCAGTATCAGCAATATCATCAGATACCTGGACATCGTTGTCACAAGATTTATCATGGTGATCCTCCTTTTCATGTGTACCCGGAAGATTCCCGGTACACACGCTACTCTACGCCCCTCTTAAAATGACCTCTTGTAAATTCGCCCTCCAGCTCCACCGGTTCCTGATGGAGGAAGGTCTTCACGTAGGCATCCAGCACTTCCCCGGTCTGTGCCGCACTCTCCGACGTAAATGCCAGACGCAGCACCTCCGGCTGCAGGCGGTCTATCTGCTTTTTATCCTTCAAAAGCGACAGGGGGCTGGAATTGTAGATCGTATTGCAGCAGAAACGGCACTGGTTCCTTACCGGAAATACCTTCTTTTTGCGATCCCGCAGATACAGATATTCCGGACATTTACTGCATCCTTCCACTGTTTTCCGGATGCACTGGGCGGTTACCATGACCGGGATCGAACCATATACGAGAAGTTCCCGTTCCCGGCTGTCGCGCGCCTCCAACTCCCGGCTGTTGAGCTCGACCGGAAGGGTAAAACGCATCGAAAGCTCCGGCGCCATCTCCCGCACAAAATCCTCCGCCCGGTGATTCATCGTATAAATACCATAATCCATCACAAGCGGGATGGAAATCTTCCACTCGCGCACCAGTTCCAGCTCTTCCCATGCCCGGATGACAAGACCGTCAAATCCCGCCGATTCCAGCCTGGAACGATGTGTTTCAAAATATTCCTTTGCCCGATCGCGGAAAATATGCGGCATTACCAAAAGACACTGCTTGTCTGCCTCATGGCAGCGCGATACCCATTCGTTCCACTGTTCGACGCCAAATTCAGCACTATCCAGATAGATGGCTCCGACTTCCGGTACGGATAACGCCACTTTTAACTGTGCCGGGTGTTCGACCGAAACGTGGATGTGGTACAGAGCTGTTTTATTCCCTTTTTTATTCTCAAACAGCATTTTCTGGCTCTGTACAGGTAAACCCGCTGTGAGTTCAACGTCCTGAGCCGGGCTGGTTTTTTCTGATTCCGAACCTGTCTGGTTATTTTCTTCCAGATTCTTTTCTTCCGGATTTTGCCACCCTTTTCCTGTCCCGCACGCCCTATTTTCCGGTATCTCCCGGCGGTATGGACGCAGTATCTCCTCGGTCAGTTGCTCAAACGCAGAGCGGCGGAGTTCATTTAACTCCTGCACCGGCACAAAGGGGCTGCCGCCTGTCTCCACTTCCAGATTTTCAAAATAATACGGCGTATTTCCCGTTTTTCCGAGCTGTTTCTCAATCCGTTCCTTGCTCATCGGCTGTTTCACTGCCGTCTGGACAACTGCTCCGATTCCGCCTGCCATCCGGCTTTCTCCCGTCAGCGGATCTTCGTATTGAAGCGTCAGCTGCAGCGGTTCGCCTTCACAGACACGCGCAAACCCCTGAACCGGTTCTTTCACCTCTGCTTCCACATACGTTTTGTTCAGATACTGGTAAAGTTCCCGGTTTTCCTGGCGGAATGCCGGTTTCTCATGGCAGACCACCATATCGCGTCCATTGTGCTCGGTATAATAGCCTAACGTCTGACCGCCGCGGTCAAACAGATCCAGCAGCTCCTTCCGGTCTTTCGGGTCAACCCGGTAACCTTTTCTGCCATTCTTTAAATATAAATCTACATATTTCCGGTACAGGCGCACCACGCCTGCCGTATAGCGCGGACTCTTCATGCGCCCCTCGATTTTCAAGGAATAAACGCCTGCTTCCAGAATATCCGGCAAAATATCCAGCGTACAAAGATCCTTGAGACTGAGCACATACTTGGAATCGCCCGGATTTAACACGCCATTTTCTTTCTTTTGTTTTTTGTTTTCATTCGGGTTGTTCTCATCCAGCCGCCGAAGGACATCAAACGGAAGCCGGCAGGTCTGAGCGCATCGTCCCCGGTTGCCGCTCCTGCCGCCGATCAGGCTGCTGAACAGGCATTGTCCCGAATAACAGTAACAGAGAGCCCCGTGAACAAAGCTCTCTATCTCCACGCCCGTCTCCTGATAAATGCGGCGTATCTCTTCCAATGAAAGTTCACGCGCTGTAACGATGCGGACCGCGCCCATTCTCGTCATAAGCGCCGCGCCCTCCGGTCCGGTAATCGTCATCTGTGTGCTCGCATGAACCGGCAAATCCGGAAAATGCTCCCGGATATAAGAAAATACCCCCATGTCCTGCACGATCACGGCATCCAGTCCCGCCTGGTAATACGGAAGCAGATAGTCGTATAAGTCATCCATCTCGTCTTCCTTTACCAGCGTATTGACCGTCATATAAAGCTGGCGCCCATGCAGATGCACGTAGTTGATCGCTTCCAGCATCCCCATTTCATCCGGATTTTCCGCATATGCCCTGGCTCCGAAACGGCTGCCGCCCATATAGACTGCGTCCGCCCCCGCTGCCACCGCCGCTTTCATGCTATCGAAGGAACCCGCCGGTGCCAGAATTTCCACCTTTTTTTTCATATCATTTCACCCATTATAACCGCAGAATTGCATCTTTCAGTTCCACCGTTCCCTGTCTCTTGGGAAATGGCTTCCGCTTCATATATGCCTCCACCTGTGCCTGACGGACAGCTGCCAGTTCCTCACGTGCTGCCCCTGCCTCCTGGAGGCTCTCTTCCAGATCTTTCTTTATCGTCTGTTTTTCCTGCTCCAGCTGGCTCAGCTGCTCTTTTACACTTTGTTTTTCCTGTTCCGTCTGCATCAGACGTGCTTTCAGCTGCGATTTTTCCGTCTGCACAGCTGTCGCCGCCTGTCTTGCTTCTTCAAGCTGTTGTTTGAAAATCTCCAGCTTGTCCTGCAAAGAAGCGATTTCACTCTGGGATGACTCGACCGCCAGACGCTGATCTTCTGCCTCCTGCTTCCAAACCTCTGCTTCTCCACGGAAATCGTTTGCTTCCTTCTTTGCATCCGCAATCTGTTCCAATGCCTCTTTCTTTGCAGCTTCTGCCTGCTCCCGGGCTGTCTGCTCCGCCCTGGCAGCGCGATCCTGGGCTGCTTTTTCCGCGGATTCCACGCGCTCCTGTACCTCTCTCTTCGCACGTTCAATCTGCTCCTGCGCTTCTTTTCTTGCAGACTCAACCTGTTCCTGTGCTGTTTTCTTCACAGCCTCGATCTGCCCCTGCGCTTCTTTTCTTGCAGACTCAACCTGTTCCTGTGCTGTTTTCTTCACAGCCTCGATCTGCTCCTGCGCTTCTTTTTTCACACGCTCAATCTGCGCCTGTACCTCATTTTTAGCAGCTTCCGCCTGCTCAGCTGCCTCTTTTGCCGCCTTCTTTGCTGTCTCCAGTTCTTCCTCGCTGACGGTGCGCTCATTGCGGAGACTCTCGAGTTTCATCTGGGTGCTGACCATCTCATGTTTCAGACGATATGTCTCTTTTTCCATGCTCTCTTTGTCGGATGCAAGTGCCTTCGCACTCTCTTTTTCTTTAAAATAATCATCCGCCAGATTCAGATAAGTCATAATACTCTGGTAGTCTTCCGGCATTTTCAAAAATCCCGGCTGCGCCTTGAGCTGGAAAATCTTCCCATTCAGATACGTGGCAATCTGCTGTACATATCCTTCCGTCTCACTGCCGCCCAGGCTATACACTTTTCCATCAATTAATACATCTATATACTGTTTTGCCATCGCATTCTCTTCTTTCTATCTATAATAAATATGGTTCGACGTTGTCACGTCACCCACACAGAAATACCACCTTCAAATCAATCAAATATCAAATCTCAGAAATACCGTTTTTTGCTTGATTCCAGGCATACCCGAGATGCCGATACGCTGCTTCGGTCGCCATCCGCCCACGCGGAGTCCGGTTGAGCAGACCGTTCATCAGAAGATATGGCTCATACACATCTTCCAGTGTCCCAGCATCCTCGCCCAGCGCTGCCGCCAGCGTCTCCAGTCCGACCGGACCGCCGGAAAACTTGTCGATAATCATATGTAAGATCGCACGGTCGTTGTTGTCAAGTCCCAGCTTGTCCACATCAAGGATATCCAGTGCAAAATCCGCGACTTCTTTCGTAATCACGCCGTTGTACTTGACCTGTGCAAAGTCCCTCACACGTTTTAACAGACGGTTTGCCAGACGCGGCGTTCCTCTCGAACGTCTCGCAATCTCATAGGCGCCCGTCTTATCAATCTCCACATTCAGAACTCCCGCCGTCCGCAGGACAATCGTCTGCAGCTCTTCAGGCGTA
>OKRV01002174.1_pt1 | contig 10662 bp, 7 predicted proteins | sample 1601201 | NCBI WGS metagenome assembly OKRV01 (sample SAMEA3541540, study PRJEB24748) | human gut metagenome | biome: human gut; feature: human-associated habitat; material: faeces | place: China | collected 2012 | reverse complement strand
CCTGAAAGATCCTATTATTTTCAGGGAAAAAGGCTCCGGCACAAAAAAAGAAATGGACCTTTTTCTGGAGCGCACAGGCATCACAACAGGCAATCTGAATGTGATCGCCCGCATGAATGACCTGGAAAGCATCAAAAAGTCCATTGTTAATGGTCTGGGAATCTCTATTCTTTCATCACGCTCTGTCAATGACCTGCAGAGGACAAAGCAGATTCTTGTCTTTCCGCTGGAGGAAGCTGCCCATAAGCGCAGTTTCTATATAGTCTACAGCAAAAACAGGATTCTGAAACCCCATGTAAAGCAGTTTGTACAGTTTGTGCGAGACTATTATATGTAACTGTTATCTGCCGGCATCCAGCAGTTTCACAAACTCTTCCTCCGGCATCGGTTTGTAAAAATAATAACCCTGAATATAATCACAGCCGTTGTCTCTTAAGAACTCGACCTGCTCTTTAGTTTCAGCACCTTCCGCTATAATCTTTATCTCCATAGTATGTGCCATTTCAATGATGAAGCGGATAATACTGCGTGTTTTGGTATTGGTTTCTATCTGCCGCACAAAACTCATATCAATTTTCATAATATCAAAGTTGTAATTCTGGAGCATTCCAAAGGAAGAATCATAAATCTTATATGACTGGACAAACTCATCTGTAATATATCTCTGGGCAATCTTTGCCCTGTCAATCATTCCATTCACAGACATTTTTTTCTTTTCAAGCATAAAAATCCCACATTTGACAGACAAATGAAGTGTTTTTCCTCCCCGGGTAAGTTTCTTCTGACACATTCCGGTAAGCATATCCAGATCGAGATTCTTACGTTCTACCAGACAGATAAAATGATCTGCGTCCTCACGTGCCGATACCAGAGGCTTCAGCTCTGATTTCCGGACATCTTCGTACACTTTGCGCAGCATCATATCTCCGATTTCTGTTCCAAAAAGCTCATTGACTGCCTTGAAATTCTTAATATCGAAAAATACAACCGCATATCCGGTTCTGTCTTCACTTTCTTTCAGGATCCGTTCCACATGACGGATAAAACCCTGTCTGTTATATCCGCCCGTCAGAATATCCTGTTCAAATTTCTCCGTAATATCCTCAACTGTAGCTACAATAGTGTCAAAAAATTTATTGAGGTAAAAAAATGTATAGTTCTTTAAACATTTCTCCCCTTCCTTATTAAACTGATGAACAGAGAAAGAATATCTATCTTTCTCCTGCAGTTCTTTCCGAATGGTATCAAGACGCACACATTTGTCATATACGGATTTCTCATCATCCGGAACAAATTTCTTCATAACTTCAGTAACATAACCGGAATAACTGATCTCTTCTGCCAGAACCATCTCCATGGCACAGATACCCGGATGATCCAGTCTCACACAGTCTCTCTGCCCGTCAATAATCTCTATTCTGTCAAAATTCTTTCTGTACAGCATATGCGGAATCTGCTCTGAAAAATAGTTCTCTGTAATATCAGAAAAATAGATCAGTGCTTCCAGCCTGTCATAAGAAACGTTCCGGACCATCTCAACTGTGGTTCTGATCATCCTCAGACTGATTCCTTTTGCGGCATACACAGGACATTCCCATTGGATCATATCTTTTCCCTGTGTCAGACACTCCCTCAGATTATCTACACAAAACACCTTTCTGTACTGAGTTCTCACTTCTCTCTGCGGAATAGACTGACTGATCCGCTCAATATAAGAATCCAGTGGTTCATTTACATCTTTCAGCTCCAGTGAAGCAATCCTGCTGTTTGCCATAATACAGCTTCCATCCGAAATATTTACTATAACTGAGGCAAACGCATCTTTTGCATGACGTATGATCTTATCCAGCTGTTTCAGATATTCATCATTGATATCCCGGATATACATCATGGCAATCTGGTCATCCGGTTTATATTCTGCACTTCTGATGACTTCCATACATACCCAGCGGTACTCCTGTTTTATCAGAGTTCTGTAGTTCAGAGAAATGCGTTCTCTGCCTTTCGCAAGTTCTCTTCTCAGATTATCTATACTGCAGAATTTCAGATATTCTTCCCGGTCCTCTTCATAAATATATTTATGATCAGCCATCATTTTAAGGCTTTCAGAAAGACTTGGAAGCATGGAAACAGTACTGTCTTTTCCTCTTATAACTGTATAAGTATCTGTCGAGAGATTAATCTTGAGTATCCGGTGAAAAATAGATGATAACATTTTCATCGCATCCTGCAGGTCTCCCGTCATCTTATCATGCAGCGCAATCGTACTCTCAACACGATGAAAGACCGTCATTGCATCAAAGGGACGTGTAAAGTAATCACTTGCTCCAAGCCCATAAACCCGACGGATGCTATCTTCGGAAGTCTCTGATGAAATACAGATAACAGGCAGCATATCCAGCCATTGCTTTTCCTTCATAACAGCAAGTACCTGATAACCATCCATTACCGGCATGATCAGGTCAAGGAGCACCAGCTTAAAATCCTTATGGCATCTTTCAAGGATTTCAACTGCCTGCTTTCCATTTTCAGCTTCACAGATATCATATTTATCTTCCAGCATACAGGAAAGGATTTCTCTGTTTAATTGTGAATCATCAACGATTAATATCTTTAGCTTACTCATATAATGTATGCCCTTTCTTCTGTTATTATGGCTGTGTGAAAATTTAACCGGACAGATGTCAAAAACAGCTGCTCGGTTATGCATAATTCAAGTATATCATTCAAAGGATAAAAGTCAATAATTGGAAATATCGTTTTATCGCTGTTCACCGGTAAAAGTTTTACTGAGAACAGAGTGAATAGCAACGTTTTCATACACTGTCAGTATATAATTCCCCGTTTTCTCTTTACAAAGATTCACATTGATATATAATGCATAACCAGATCAAGGAGGAGCACAAGCTCCTCCTTGTCAGTCAGTTACAGGTTTTTCTTCTTATAAATAAACCATGATGCTGCTACAGTAAACACCAGCAGATAAAGAAGCAGAATCCCAATACCGGTGTAATTCACCGCCTCACCTGATGAAATGCTTCTCATCAGATGGCTGGTCTGGGATAATGGCAAGGCTGATACAAACTTGCCTACAAATCCCGGAAGTTTCTCTGTTGAGAAAAAGGTGTTACACAAATATGCCATAGGCATAATGATATAATTGGAAAACCTCGGCACGTCTGCGTGGTTTTTTGCCAGAAAGGAGACCACCACGCCGATGGCTGAGAATACTGCTCCGTTCAGGAACATCACCAGAAAGGACCATCCGTTGAAGATCAGTCCTGTCTCAATAGGTGCTGTAAGAAGCAGTATGATTCCTCCTGCATACAGACCGCGCAGACTTCCCCCGATGATCTGTCCGGCAATAAACTGCCATAATGGTGTGGGGGAGATCATCACCTGATCAAAAGCCTTCTCATACAGTCTCTGTACGTTTAGGTTCTGCGCAATGGCGTTGAAGCTTCCGTTCATAGTTGTCAGTGATACCACACCCGGAATCAGAAAGTTCAGGTATGGCTGTCCATGAGAAGTGGTCTGGATTCCCATTCCGAATACGATCAGATACATTAGCGGTGCGATCATTGCCGCCAGCGTGATCTTATAGAAGTCCCGGCGGAATTCTACCCACTTCTCCCATAATATTGTTATAATTCCCATACATTTTTCTCCAGATTATTCTAACTTTTTTCGCAGCCTCCGCAGGGGACTTCCCTGATTCAGTTAATATCTGCTATTTTGAAATCAAATGTTTCCCGGCTCTTTCTACAAAGACATCTTCCAGTGTTGTCTCGCGAAGAGACGCCTGCCCTGTAAGCTCTTCCAGATACCGGATTGCTTCCTGGCGTGTATGGAAATAGTGATTCTGTGTTCCATCTGCTGTCATCTCGTCCACTGCATAAGCACCAAGACTCTCGATCAATGCTTGCGGAGTACTTACCTCCTCCAGCTTACCATGATCCATCAGTGCCACACGATTACAGAGACTCTGTGCTTCTTCCATATAATGAGTAGTCAGCAGGATCGTCAGGTTTTTCTCATTAAGCTTACGCAGAAGATTCCACATCTGTCTTCTGGAAAGAGCATCCATACCTGCTGTGGGTTCATCCAAAAGCAATATCTCCGGATCTGTCAGTAATGCCCGACAGACCATCAGCTTACGCTTCATTCCACCGGAAAGCTTACGGACTGTACGTTTGCGAAACTTCAGCAGGTCACAGAACTCCAGAAGTTCTTCTGTTCTTTCTTTTATCTGCTTTCGCGGCATAAAATAGAGCCGTCCCTGGTATTCCATAATCTCATCCATATTCATATCCTGACGCATGGAATATTCCTGGGTGATCACACTGATTTTTCTTTTCAGATCAGGACGTTGTCTTGTAAGCTGCTGACCGTCTATGAGAATTTCTCCCTTTGTCGGAAGAAGAAGGGTTGAGAGCAGGCTGATGGTTGTTGTCTTGCCTGCTCCGTTCGGTCCGAGAAGGCCAAAAAATTCCCCTTTTTCAATTTTCAGGTTCAGGGAATCCACAGCTGTAAAATTGTCAAAGGTTTTTGTCAGATCTCTGGTCTCGATCATAATCCTCCATCCTGTTCCTTTGCAATGATCAGAGAATAATAGCCTGCATCATCCGGAATTTCTTCTACACTGTTGTAAATATGCTCATCCGGCATTCCACAGTTCTCCACCATACGGATATTGCGTCCGCTTTTTGCCAGAATTTCCTTTACCTGATTCATCTTTTTGCCGGATTTCATCAGCACATAGGTACCCGGCTGATCCAGTTCACTGTCAAGGCGGTGAACTGCAGGCTGTACATGAAGAGGCTGGTTCCACTCTGTAAGCGGGATATTCAGGCGTGCTGCTGTTGCACAGAAGGAAGTGATACCGCTTACCAGTCTTGTCTCATATCCATCCTCTTCTACTCTCTTCTGCACATATGAAAATGTTGAATAGATAGTCGGATCTCCAAGTGTCAGAAATACTACATTCTTACCTGTATCAAGTGCCGCTTCCAGTGCCTTGGCACCTTTTTCATGGTTCAGTTCCAGTTCTGCCTTATCATGTGTCATTGGCATATAGATTGGCAGAAGTTCTTTGTCTGCAAGCTCAGGTACTGCCTGTACTGCGATCTTATATGCAACTGTTTCACGCACCTCTGCGCCCGGTACTGCAATAATATCATTCTCTTTGATCAGGCGCACTGCCTTTAATGTCATAAGTTCCGGATCTCCGGGGCCAACTCCTACTCCGTATAAAATTCCTCTCATTACCATATCCTCCTGTGATTTGCATATATATTTTTATGATATCAGAATTGCAGGAGCTGCTTCGCAGCAAAGCAATTCACAGATATTCATTTATTGTGCTCACTGTTCACTACGTTCTCAATGATGTTGCGTGCGGACAGTACCTTTTATTATACTAAAACAGGATAACTTTTTCAACAAAGTATTGACAATTAATTTCAATTGTGGGATGATGAAAATTATCGAATTTAAGTGAGGAAAGAAATATGAGAAAGATTTTTGCAGTTCTGGCAGCTTTGATCTGCTGTCTGTCAGTATGGACTTCTGTTCCTGCTGCACAGGCTTTCACTCTTGATAAAGAAGATGGGGAGTATTCCATCCAGGTAGAGCTGGAAGGCGGAAGCGGCAAAGCCAGTGTCACTTCACCGACTTTGATCACTGTGAAAAACGGCGAAGTAACTGCCGATATCCAGTGGAGCAGTTCTAATTATGACTACATGATCGTTGACGGTAAAAAATATCTCCCTGTCAATGAGGAAGGAACGAATTCTGAATTCCAGATCCCGGTTACCATTATGGATGAGAGCATGCCGGTAATCGCAGACACTACCGCCATGGGTACCCCTCATGAGATCAATTATACCCTGACTTTCTATTCCGATTCCATCGGTTCCAAAAGCCAGATGCCGCAGGAAGCAGCGAAACGTGTTGTTGCTGTTGCACTTGTTATTATCGTAGGCGGTGGGATTCTGAATTATTTCGTAAACAAGAGAAACCGATGCTGAACCAGGCAGACACCTGCATCTCAGTTCGGTTAAGAAATACAAAAAAGCTGCCATACGGCAGCTTTTTTGTATTCTATATCTTTATTCAGCCATCTCCACTTCCAGCACATAGTCTACAGGATCCGGCAGTACAGGATCCGGACCAAGGTCAACAAATGCGATATCCGGATAATCGCTGTGCACCCATAAAGTAGAAATCGGCACTTCATGTCCGTCATCCAGGGCACGTACTTTCACAATCTTATTCTTGTCAAAGCCGATCAGCGGCAGTGGTCCTAATGTATTCTCATAAATATGGACATAATACTTGTTTCCATTTCTGGTGATACGTCCGTAATCCGGTTTCGGGATATCTGCTGCCGGAGCGCATCCATAGATACTGTCATGGTTCTTATCCATCCAGCGTCCGATTTCCGCCAGGATCGCGGAGGATTCTTTCGGGAATTTACCTTTCGCATCAGGTCCTACATTCAGGATCATATTTCCACCTTTGGAAACACACTCTACCAGCTTTTTGATCAGCATGGAAGCCGGTTTGTAATAATGGTCGTTTGCACAGTATCCCCAGTTGTTGTTCATGGTGAAGCATGCTTCCCATACCATCGGATTCCCTTCTTTGTCACAGATTCCTTCCGGCGGGATGATCTGTTCCGGGCTTATAAAATCGCCATGATACGGTGTCGGATCGCATTCATACAGAGATCCTCTTCCCTCACCACTGACTTCCAGACGGTTATCAATGATGATTCCCGGCTGTAATCTGCGGACCATATCTATCAGTCTTGTTGCTCCCCATTTCTCGCCCCGCATATCGTCATAGGAAAAGTCAAACCACATAATATCGATTTTTCCATAATTTGTGCAGACCTCTTCCACCTGATTGTACATATACTCTATATAACGAGAAAAATCTCTGTTTTCATTACTGCATTCCGGATGGTTTCTCATAGGATGGATGCGGTCTCCGTAATGAGGATAGTCCGGATGATGCCAGTCAAGTAAAGTAAAATACAGACCGACTTTCAGACCTTCTTCGCGAAGGGCTTCCACATATTCTTTGATCAGATCTCTTCCTGCAGGTGTATTGGTAACTTTATAATCTGTGTATTTACTGTCAAATAAACAGAAACCATCATGGTGTTTCGCAGTCAGAACCACATATTTCATACCTGCTGCCTTTGCCTCTTTTGCCCACTGTTTCGGGTTATAGTCTCTGGCATCAAATTCTTTCATAAACGGAAGGTATTCTTCCTCAGGCATCTCCTCTGTACTGCGTACCCATTCTCCTCTTGCAGGAATAGAATATAAGCCCCAGTGGATAAACATTCCGAAACGGGCATCCTGATACCATTTCATACGTTCTTCATATTCTTTTCTGTTAAACTGATACATGATTTTTTATCTCCTTTATGTAAATACAAATTCAATATCCAATCCTTTACATCTATACAATAATGTAATCCGGCAATACCAGAAAATGCTCACAGGTGTCATCTCCGGGCATCTTATTTATCGCTCTGTTACATTAATCTAAGCAGCATATCCCCGGTTCCTACATTGTAACCGCTGGTCGCATAAATCCCATTCAGGGTTCCATTCGTCACAATGATCAGCGGAAGTTTATCCGGGTCTACGTACATACGTCTTCCCAGAGTATTGATAATCTCTGAAAAATCATCATAATAAATCTGAATATTTTTTAACTTTGCAAGTGCTTTGGACAGTGTCGGTGTCTCCAGTGCTTCTTTACTTCTCACTACAAAAATAATCTGCTCTGCATATCCTGCGAAAGCCTCTTCCTGCTCCATCATTTCATTTAAGATATGCTCAGTAGGCTCTTTTTCTTCTTCCAGAAACATCAGGATATGTTTTCCGTCTGCTGTAAGGTCAGATGCTTTCAACTCTGTACCATCCTCAGTTTTCAGCATAAATTCCGGCATGGAAATATTCTCCAGCATATCCTCCAGATCTGCTTCCCTGAGTACCAGCTCGATTTCCTTTGTCTCTCCGGGCTGAATTTCAAAATGATATTCATTTGCAAACATATTTCCATTTGGAAGTCTGTTTGAAGTAAGAATCCTGTAGTTTCCGGATTCCAACGGCAGATTCAGGATCTGATCTTCGAAATTCTCTGCTCCCAGTTTCAGTGATGTATATCTTCCATTCTCCAGTTTTGCAATACTCCAGTTCTGGAAATATTTCCACTGTACAGTCTCTCCTGCTTTCAGGATCAGAGTACAGTTCTTCTCTGTTCTTGCAAGCACAGGAACGAATCTTCCGTTTTCCATATATTCCATAGAACGATCATGTGGATTCAGTCTTGCCGCTACTCCAAGGGTTCTCGCTATTGCAACAAACAGGATTTTCTTTGACAGGAAGCTTCCTGTACAAGTCATTATGCATCCTGCCGGTGTTGTGATCACACTGGAACGCTCTTTCTCCGGTCTGGAAACAATTGCCTTCTCGATCAGATTCCAGATTCTGGAAGGATCATCTCTCAGCTCCTGTTTCTCAGCTCTGGAAAAATGCTTCTTAATCTCTCTTCTGTATTTCTGAAGAACTTCATCATCTACTCTTGGATTTAACACATAAGATACAAAGGTATCCTTTTTCATCATACCATGATATGGGATTGCCAGCTCCAGGTGTTCCTCCAGAACGTCACTGATACAGTCAGTTCTGTCTTTCTCTGTGAGAACCCTCAGGAGATCTTCTCTGTATGAGGCAGCAATGGCTTCTTCTATCCTGTTTACCTTTTTTTCCAGGAAACGTTCACATTCCGGATTTGACCAGTTTCTTACTTTCTGCTCTCTGTGTGCATTGGCTGCTGCCAGACGCTTATTTCCCTTCGCCTTCTGTTCCGGAGTCGGCATGTCTGTGTTTACAGGTGCATCATGAGGAGCAAATATATCTGCTGCTGTCCATTCTTCTGATTCGCCGTCATTTCTTTTATCCTGCGGTACCAGACAAAGTTCACAGTTATCTTCTTTCTCAGTGTTCATAACTGTTTCCGCATAGAACCACTCGCCGTCAGAACACATTCTTGCGGAAATATGCAGACTTCCAAGTCCTGTTGTCAGTCTGGCGGTTCCCTTACTGTCTGTTTTCTTCTCTGCGATTGGTGCATACTCTGAATAGTTCAGTACCTCAAAGGAAACCTCAGCTTCCTCTGCGGGTAACCCCTGCGTATCCTTTACTGTTACTGTAATTTCTTTGGTTACTGCATACCTCTTCAATTCATTCAGCATGGTCACCATACCATCTGTGCCGATCACCTCACCTTCCGGGATTTTGGTGTCAAACACACGTGAATGGATCATCATTGCTCTGGAAGAAGCGTTTGTAAACCATCCTTTATTCAGGATTTCTTCGGGCTCACAGGCCCCGAGGAAGTACCATTTACCGTCACACCAGATCTCTACCCAGGCGTGATTGTCATCGCAGTGAGACCACTTCGGCGCATATACCTGACGTGCAGGTACGCCTACGCTTCGCAGTGCATTTACAGTGAATACAGACTCTTCACCACATCTGCCATTTCCTCTGCGGTACACAGAAATCGCAGATAAAGTACGGTCATCTGTACAATGATAAGTAGCTTCTTCGGCACACCAGTAATTCACTTCCAACGCTGCTTCTCTGAAGTTCATTCCCTGTATTCTGCTTCCGATCTCTGCGCGGAAATAAGTTCTGCACTGTGCGATCTCCTCCTCATTTACTCTGTGAAACAGCACATAATTCAGGAAGATTTCTTCCGGAAGGTCTGCAACCTGCGGATTCTCTTTCCAGAGCCTCACACCATTCTCCGCATAGTCCAGAAATACTTCAAACGGATAATTGCCAATGTCACTGTACGGCATAAACGCATATAAATATTTACATGCAAGTGCCACTTCCTCTGTACATTTCTGTAATTTCTCGTCTACAGGCGCAAAAACCCGGGGCAGGTTCTTTGCCTGCTCCAGGTAGTTCTCTTCAATTCGGCCCCTGTTCTCTTTTAAAAAAACTCTCGGTTCTGCCATTATAATTCCTCCAGAACTTTCTTTGCGGCACGGATATTATCTACATCCGTACGCCATATCTCATATTCACTCAGCATCGGAAGTCCCATATTGACTCCATCCTTGCGAAACTGCATCTCACTGTCAATGACTCTCTTTCCGGTCATATGATAAGCCCTGACTCCTGTAAGCGGATAAAGCTGGCGGATCACTTCTGCTCCCACGCCGCTTCCTGCCTGGATCGTGATACGTCCCAGACTCTTCTCTACCAGTTCCTTCAGCAGATCTGCCCCCTGCAGACATACATTACGCTGACCTGAAGTAAGGATCGTATTGATTCCCAGTGAGATTGCCTGTTCCATTGTTTCTATTGGATCCACGCATACATCAAAAGCTCTGTGAAGGGTCACTGACATATCCCCTGCCGCCTCCATCAGTTCTTTCATCTGTTCCATGTTTAATGTGCCATCCGGTTTCAGCACCCCAAATACAACACCTTCAGCACCCATTTTCCTGAAATCTTCTACTGCATGCTTTATCATGGAAAATTCTGCATCTGTATAGCAGAAATCTCCAAAACGCGGACGGATCAGAGCATGGATCCTGATATCCGAACGCTTTCTTATCTCATC
>OKRV01002173.1_pt1 | contig 10663 bp, 10 predicted proteins | sample 1601201 | NCBI WGS metagenome assembly OKRV01 (sample SAMEA3541540, study PRJEB24748) | human gut metagenome | biome: human gut; feature: human-associated habitat; material: faeces | place: China | collected 2012 | reverse complement strand
TAGTAAATCGTATTTCGGATGTCGGTTTGCAAGCCTTAAAGCATGAAGCGGGTTATGAATTACTTGAAAAATTGACCGCACTTTGTCGTGAAAGAGAAGGTATTACAACGGGGCAAATCTTAGAATATTTTCGTGATACAGAATTCAGTAAGCCTCTTGAAATATTAGCCTCTTGGGATCATCTATTAGACGACTTAGAAATCATTAATGCATTCTCTCAAAACTATCGTCGATTGAATATTCAAGCAATTGAACGAGATATTGAAATGCTGATTGCAAAAGAAAGGGCGGAAGGCTTAACTGATCAAGAACGAGCAATTTTAGTGAATTTGCTCAAGGGAAAAGAAGAGCAGAAAAAACAGTTAGTTAATCCGTCATAACAATGGTAAAATCTCCTGTTCAAAACAAGGGCTTTTATCTTCCAAAAATAACGCAAAACGGGAATAAAAATGGAACAAAATCAACAATCTACCGCAGAGCAATATTCAGAACAAATTGAACAGCTTATGGAATTGGGTCGTACGCAAGGTTATTTAACCTATGCGGAGATTAATGACTTGCTTCCAGAAGATTTGATCGATCCAGAATATTACGATAAGTTGTTGCAGACTTTACAGCATGATGCTGGTATTCCGGTTCTGGATGAAGCACCAGAAAGTGACGAAATGATGTTGAATGACACGATTCCGGATGAAGATGCAGTGGAAGAAGCAACACAGATTTTATCCAATGTGGAATCTGAAATCGGCCGTACAACCGATCCTGTGCGTATGTATATGCGTGAAATGGGAACGGTTGATCTTCTTACCCGTGAAGATGAAATCAGCATTGCAAAACGTATTGAAGAAGGGATTGATGAAGTTCAGACAGCAATTGCTGCATACCCAGAAGCGTTAACTGAATTATTAGATCATTATGACCAAGTTGAAGCGGGTAATTATCGCTTAGCTGATTTAATCACAGGCTTTGTTGACCCAAATATTGCTGAAGAGGAAACGGCAAATATTGATGAGCATTTTGCCGATGAAGATGAAAGTGCTGAATCTGCTGTAGACGTTGATGATGAGAGCGATGAGGAAGATGAAAGTGATAGCAGCTCAAGTTCAGATGACAGCGACTCTGACAATAGCATAGATCCTGAAGTTGCTCGTGAAAGATTTGCGGCCTTAAGAGAGCAACACACCAAAACATTGGCGACTATAGCAAAACATGGACGTAGTGGTAAACGTGCAAAAGATCAAATTGCTCAACTCGCAGATATTTTTAAACAATTCCGTTTAGTGCCAAAACAATTTGATGTGCTTGTTTTATCAATGAAAAATATGATAAAACGTGTACGTGCAGAAGAGCGTCAACTGCAGAAAGTATTAGTTGATATTGCGGGTATGCCAAAAGATGAATTTGAGGCACTTATTGTTGCTAATGGCAGCAATGATACGTGGGTAGAAAAAGCATTAAAATCCACGAAGGCTTGGGCAAAACGCTTACCAAAATATGAAGAGCGTATCCGTTTATCTTTAGATAATTTAGCGAATATTGAACAGCATACTAATCTGACCATCCAACAAATGCGTGAGATTTGCGATGCGGTATCTCGTGGTGAACAAAAAGCTCGCCGTGCGAAAAAAGAAATGGTTGAAGCGAACTTGCGTTTGGTTATTTCTATTGCGAAAAAATATACCAACCGAGGTTTACAATTCCTAGATTTAATTCAAGAAGGGAATATTGGTTTGATGAAAGCGGTAGATAAATTTGAATACCGTCGTGGTTATAAATTTTCAACCTATGCAACCTGGTGGATTCGTCAGGCAATTACTCGTTCGATCGCGGATCAAGCGCGTACAATCCGTATCCCTGTTCATATGATTGAAACGATTAACAAATTAAATCGTATTTCTCGTCAAATGCTACAAGAAATGGGACGTGAAGCGACGCCAGAAGAGCTTGCTGAGCGTATGGGGATGCCAGAAGATAAAATTCGTAAAGTGCTTAAAATTGCGAAAGAACCTATTTCTATGGAAACCCCAATCGGTGATGACGATGATTCACATTTAGGTGATTTTATTGAGGATTCAACTCTTGAATTGCCATTAGATTCTGCAACCGCACAAAGCTTAAAAGTAGCGACTCATGAAGTGTTAGAAGGCTTAACACCTCGTGAAGCGAAAGTATTACGTATGCGTTTTGGTATTGATATGAATACCGACCATACACTCGAAGAAGTGGGTAAACAATTTGATGTAACTCGTGAGCGTATTCGTCAGATTGAAGCGAAAGCGTTGCGTAAATTACGTCATCCTAGCCGTTCTGAGACATTAAGAAGTTTCCTGGATGAGTAATTGTTTATTTATATAAAAAGAAAAGGCAGAGATCTCTGCCTTTTTTATTTGATTAAATTTGGTTATTTACCGTGAAATCACATTCCTTTAAAATACGCGCCTTTCTTCATTTAAAAACAAAAAAGGAACTTTATGGAAGAATCTCAAGAACTCGAAAAACTGCCTCGCGTGGTTACAGGTGTATTAAAAGTGGTATTAAGTTTTTCACTTATTGCTTTGGCTTTAGTGTTGATTATTGCTTTAGCTAAAATCACCTATACCTTAGCAATTATGGTGTTCAATACATCAAGCGTAGTGCCTTATGATGTTGCTGAACAAGCCGTGATGTTTTTCTTATATTTCGGTTTTATTGGCCTTATTGTGCAATATTTTAAAAGTGGCTATCACTTTCCTTTGCGATATTTTATTTATGCGGGGATTACCGCCATGTTGCGCCTGATCATTGTGAATCATGAAAGCTCAGTTGATACCATCTTATTCGCAGGCGCGATTTTAATTATGGTTATTGCACTTTGTTTAGTGTTGTATTCCAATAAAATTAAAATTTAAAAGTGCGGTCATTTTGACCGAGGTTTTGGAATGGATTATTCCGGTACAATCCATTCCACTGTCCAACTTCCCGTACCTTCAGGAACGAGCGTTTGGGTTAAATAAGGCAAAATAGCTTTCATTTGCTGCTCTAATTGCCAAGGCGGATTAATCACCACCATTCCACTTGCGGTCATACCACGTTGATCGCTATCAGGGCGAACAGCCAATTCAATTTTCAAAATTTTACGAATTCCCGTTGCTTCTAATCCTTTAAAAATGCGTTTTGTTTGTTGGCGTAGAACCACTGGATACCAAATCGCATAAGTGCCTGTTGCAAAGCGTTTATAACCTTCTTCGATCGCTTTCACCACCAAATCATAATCCTCTTTTAATTCATAAGGCGGATCAATAAGCACTAAACCGCGGCGTTCTTTTGGTGGAAGCGTCGCTTTGAGTTGTTGGAAACCATTTTCTGATTTTGTCGTGATATTCTTGAATTCTTTAAAGTTATTCCGTAATAATGGAAAATCACTCGGATGTAATTCTGTCAGTAATGCACGATCTTGAGGACGCAATAATTGCGCAGCAATCATTGGTGAACCTGCATAATAGCGTAATTCTTTACCGCCATAATTGAGCTTTTTAATAAGATCGACATAGCGTGCAACCTCTGCAGGTAAATCTGTTTTGTCCCAAAGTCTTCCAATTCCCTCTTTATATTCACCGGTTTTTTCTGATTCGTTAGAACTTAAGCGATAACGACCGACTCCTGAATGGGTATCAAGATAGTAGAAGCCTTTTTCTTTTAGTGAAAGATTTTCTAGAATCAGCATTAATACAATGTGTTTAAGCACATCTGCGTGGTTGCCAGCATGAAAACTGTGGCGATAACTTAACATAGTTTCTCCTTTATGATGAGAAAAGTACACTCAAGATTGATGATGGTATAACTTTTCTGTAGAAAAAATATTATCACTTGAAACACTAAAACCTTTGAAAGGCTTTGAATTCAAGGGGATATTCATGATGACAGAATTTTTTATGATCCGGCAACTTATGGGAAAGCAAATTGAAAGGTTAATAATATATTATATGCTTATAGAGAATCTAGTTTTTTATTATAAATACTTTTGTTGTCTTACTTTACAAGATAAGATGTAATTCCTAGAAATTTGAATATAACACTTGAAAAGTGAGTATATAATTTAACTTATTATTTTCATTTTTTAAATTGACTCTAAACAAAAAAACTAAACTAAAGTTAATGTCATTTCCTATTGTTTTATTCTTAATTGCGATATAAAATCCTTTCAAATTTTAGTCGGGGTGCCACAAGGTGGCTGAGATGATACCCGTGAACCTGAAACAGTTAGCACTGACGTAGGAAACTAATATGCCAAAATACTTTCTTATTCTTCATACCAATTTTCATTCCTTTTATATCGTTACCTTGAGTCGTTAATCCTTAGGTTAATGCTATGGTGAATATTCAGGATCTTAGTCTTGCTTTTGGTGGGCAAGTACTATTTGAACACCTTGATTTAACCCTTTTACCGAATGAATGGGTCAGTTTACTTGGCTGCTCTGGTGTAGGTAAATCAACGCTTTTGAGATTAATTGCAGGGCTTGAAACACAAGGGAAAATCCAAGGTAATATCATCTCGAATCCAAATATTCGAGTGGCATGGTTACCACAAAAAGATACCCTTTATCCCTGGCTTTCAATTGTTGATAACGTCCAATTAGAAAACGTACTATTTGGAAATAAATCTGCAAAAACCACCATTCAAGCCAAAGTATTACTTGAACAAGTGGGCATGTCAGAACATCTTCATAAAAGCTGTGCTCAATTATCTGGAGGGCAAAAACAAAGAGTGGCTCTCGCTCGAGTATTAATGCAAAACGCTGATTTAGTTTTACTTGATGAACCATTCTCTGCCCTTGATGCGATTAGTCGTTACCAATTACAAAACTTGGCCTATGAACTATTAAAAAATAAATCAGTGTTATTAGTTACCCATGATCCTCAAGAAGCATTACGCTTAAGCCAACGTATTTTTGTATTACGTTCACCGCAGCCTAATCAATCAGCATTATCCGATGTCATAAAACCTGAAGGTAAAGCACCACGAGATCTAAACCAAAACAATTTGTGGATGCTCCAACAGCAATTATTGAACGAGTTATTAGAGGGAAAAAGATGAAACTTAGCCTTCTTAAACCGCTCTTTATTGGAATTATATTGCTTTGTCTTTGGCTACTTATTGGTGTATTCGGTGATTTTCCCCATTACATATTTCCTTCTCCGCAAGCTGTATGGCTGCAATTAACTTCTCATTCAGAACTACTTTGGCAACATACACTAATCACCTTAATTGAAATTGGCTTAGGGCTGCTACTGGGTTTTCTTTTTGGATTGTCATCAGCCCTATTACTCTCTTTTTCGCCTAAAACATCGTCCTTACTGTTACCAATTTTAGTGATTTCTCAAGCAATTCCTGTTTTTGCTATCGCTCCGATACTCGTACTTTGGCTAGGTTATGGAATGCCATCAAAAATTGTTATGGCTATTCTCATTATCTATTTCCCTGTAACGGCAGCTTGTTACGATGGCTTACGCAATACACCTCAAGCTTGGCTCGACCTCGCCAAAACGTTAAAACCTTCCCCTTTACGTTTATTACTCAAAGTACGCTTGCCTGCCGCATTGCCTGCATTTGCATCAGGCTTTCGCATTGCTGTTTCAGTCGCACCAATTGGCGCTGTAATTGGAGAATGGGTAGGTTCATCAGAAGGACTTGGCTATTTGATGATTCACGCGAACGCTCGTATGCAGGTAGATTTAATGTTTGCCGCGTTGCTGATATTAGTGGCAATTTCACTTTGTTTATATTTCAGCATTGATTGGCTATTACGCCGTTTTATTTGGCACGTTTAACTCTTCATGACAAAAGGAGACAAAAATGAAGAAAATCATACGTTATTTCAGTCTTTTAATTGGATTTACTGCCAGTTTTACCAGTTTAGCAAGAGAGAAAATTAGCTTAATGCTTGATTGGTATGTGAATCCTGACCACGCAGCAATCATCGTTGCTCAGCAAAAAGGCTTTTTTGAAAAAAATAACTTAGACGTCAATATTATCGAACCTGCTGATCCATCATTACCGCCTAAATTGGTTGCTGCAGGAAAAGTGGACCTAGCTATTAATTATCAACCTCAACTTTATCAACAAGTTTCAGAAGGATTACCTTTAGTGCGTGTAGGCTCTCTGATTTCCAGTCCATTAAATAGCGTAGTAGTGCTCAAAAATAGCAAGATCAAAACACTTGCCGATCTGAAAGGCAAAAAAGTAGGCTATTCAGTTAGTGGCTTTGAAGATGTGTTGCTCGACACAATGCTCCGTTCTATTGGACTCAGCAACCAAGACGTAAAATTGGTGAATGTAAATTGGTCGCTTTCCCCTTCTCTTTTAACTGGGCAAGTCGATGCGGTCATCGGAGCATTTCGTAATTTCGAACTGAATCAGATCCATTTAGAAAAACAAGAAGGCGTGGCATTTTTCCCAGAACAATATGGTGTGCCGGCTTATGATGAATTGATTTTAGTGGCTAACAAAAACAGTCTTGCTTCTAAAAAAATTTCTGATTTTTTGACCGCACTTGAACAAGCCACAACCTATCTACAAAGCCATCCAGATGAAGCATGGCAAGCTTTTGCGAACCATAAGCCAAAAGAACTCAATACAGAATTAAATCAATTAGCGTGGAAAGATACCTTACCTTTACTAGCAGCTAAACCTCGTCAATTAGATGCCAAACGTTATCAACAAATGGCGGAGTTTATGCATCAAAAAGGCTTGATTCCAAAAGCACTAGAATTGAAAGACTATGCCATCGAATTACAGTAAGGGAAAATGATGATTGAACAACTCATTCAGCAAGCGCAACCTTATTGGAAGCAATATGTTGAGCATGAATTTGTGCAACAACTTGCAAAAGGCACCTTGCCAAAAGCTTGTTTTCAACACTATTTAAAACAAGATTACATCTATCTTTTCCATTACAGCCGTGCTTTTGCTTTGGGCGTCTTCAAGGCGAGAAATTTTGCCGAAATGGACATGCCGCGTAAAACGCTCGACATTCTTTGCCAAGAAATCCAATTACATTTGGATTACTGCCGACAATGGGAAATTAGTGAACTGGAAATATTCCAAACACCAGAAAGTGCGGCATGCATTGCCTATACACGTTACCTGCTTGATTGTGGAATGACGGGCGGCTTACCAGAACTTTATGCAGCAGTTACGCCTTGCGCTTTAGGTTACGCACAAGTCGCCCGCTACATCACAGAAAATTATCCAAAACTATCAAGCAATCCTTATCAAGCATGGATTGACGCATACTCTGCACCAGAATATCAACAAGCCGCACAAGAAACTGTTGATTTTCTTACCGCACTTTGTGAGCCACTTAATGATTCTCAGTTAACTAATATTCAACAGATTTTTACCACTGCCACTCGAATGGAAATCGGATTTTGGCAAATGGGATTGGATTTAGCATAAAAATGAAGGTGTAAAATGAAATCAGTTTATTTATCAAAAATTCGTGAACAGAATCCATTGATTCATAATATTACCAATATTGTTGCGGCAAATTTTAGCGCCAATGGTTTGCTCGCTTTAGGAGCATCACCATTGATGTCTGCTAATATTGAAGAAATGGTTGAAATACCGAAAATCAGCCAAGCATTAATCATCAATATCGGTACTCTCATAGGTAAAGAACGGGATGCTATGTTACTAGCGGGTAAAACGGCTAATTCAATAGGCATTCCTGTCGTGCTTGACCCGGTTGGAATGGGCGCCACTCGTTATCGACAAGAAACAGTCCATCAGTTATTGGCAGAAGTAAAATTTGCCCTAATTCGAGGTAACGCTGGCGAACTTGCGGCGATTGCAGGTGAAGACTGGCAAGCAAAAGGCGTGGATGCGGGGCAAGGGAAAACGAATCTACAAAAACTCGCTCAACGTGTTGCACTACGCTATGACTGTACGGTGTTAATTAGTGGAGAGATCGATATTATCAGCGATGGACAACAAACTGCCACAGTCCATAATGGTACGCTGCTATTTCCAAAAGTCACTGCATCGGGTTGTTTATTAAGTGCAGTATGTGCAGCATTTTTAGCCGTCGATGAAGGCAAACATTTTTCAGCAACCATCGAAGCCTGTGCTGCTTACACCATTGCAGGAGAGATTGCGGCTAAAAACCTAACCACGCAAGTTGGACAGTTCCAAATTCGCTTACTTGATGAATTGGCTACCTTGACACCTGATCTAATAAAACAAAATGCGGAGGTGAAATATGTCTAACATCGCACAAACGTTAACTATTGCTGGTTCTGACAGTGGCGGTGGTGCTGGAATTCAAGCAGATCTTAAAACCTTTCAAATGCAGGGCGTATTTGGCACTTCAGTGATTACTGCTGTCACTGCACAAAACACACTTGGCGTATTTGATATTCACCCTATTCCACTGAAAACAATTCAAGCGCAACTGGAAGCGGTAAAAAATGACTTTCAGATTACAAGTGCCAAAATTGGCATGCTTGGCACAGCAGATATTATTGAATGCGTTGCTGATTTCTTAAAAAATCGTCCATTCGGCACATTGGTTCTTGATCCCGTGATGATTGCGAAAGGTGGTGCGCCTTTATTGCAACAACAAGCAGTTTCCGCATTAATCAAATATTTATTACCACTAGCCGACGTGATTACACCTAATATTCCTGAAGCAGAAGCTTTAACAGGCATTAAAATTTCTGATACAGCCAGCATTCAACAAGCCGCGTTAGACTTGCAAAAACAAGGCGCAAAGAATGTGATTATTAAAGGCGGACATTCGCTGAATTCACAAAGTCAGCAATGCCAAGATTGGATCCTTTTACAAAATGGTGAGAATTTTGTTTTAGAAAGCCCGCGTTTCGATACACCACATACTCACGGCACAGGCTGTACTTTTTCAGCCTGCTTAACGGCAGAATTAGCCAAAGGGGTACCTCTAAAAAGTGCGGTCAAAACAGCCAAAGATTTTATTACGGCAGCCATCTCTCACCCATTGAATATTGGTCATGGACATGGACCGACTAATCATTGGGCTTACAGTCGTATTTAAGGATTGAAAGATGAAAAATATTCAGGAAATTTTACTGCTCTATTTTGTAGCTGGCACACAAGATTGCCGACATTTAGGTGATAATCCAGCAGATAACTTGCTTTCTGTTCTTAAACAAGCTTTAGAAGGTGGTATTACCTGTTTTCAATTTCGAGATAAAGGTAAATTCTCATTAGAAAATTCTCCAACAGAACAACGAGCCTTAGCCATTAAGTGCAGAGACTTATGTCGTCGATATAATGTGCCATTTATTGTCGATGATAACGTTGATTTAGCTTTAGAAATTGAAGCGGATGGTATTCACGTTGGGCAAAGTGATACGCCCGTAAAAACGATTCGAGCAAGAACCCATAAACCACTCATTATTGGTTGGTCAGTTAACCGTTTAGACGAAGCCAAAATCGGAGAGGAATTATCTGAAATCGATTATTTCGGTATTGGTCCAATTTTTCCGACTCAGTCAAAAGAAAATCCTAAACCTACTCTAGGAATGGCGTTTATTCAAACCTTGAGAAAAGCAGGTATCACAAAACCACTTGTAGCTATTGGTGGCGTGAAATTGGAGCATGTGAAAACGTTGCGAAAATACGGCGCAGATGGTATCGCGGTAATAACCGCAATCAGTCAAGCCAAAGATATAAAGGCAAGCACCAAAGCATTAAAGGAAGCAAGCGGATGCAACCACTGAATAAGCCAAATAGTTTGAAACGAGTAGCAATGGCAACGATGATTGGCACCGCTATTGAATATTTCGATAACTATATTTATACCATGGCTGCGGTGCTCATTTTCAACCATCAATTTTTCCACGCTGCTGACCCACTTTCGGGACAAATTGCTGCGCTTTCTACACTAGCACTGACTTTTATTGCTCGTCCTCTGGGGGCGGTATTATTCGGACATTTTGGCGATCGCTTAGGAAGAAAAAATACCTTTGTTATGAGCCTGTTAATAATGGGAATCTCAACTGTAGTAATTGGCTTATTACCGACTTACGACCGTATCGGAATATGGGCAACCATCTTACTTTGCTTGTGCCGTATTGGGCAGGGAATCGGTTTAGGTGGCGAATGGGGCGGCGCTGCATTAGTGGCAATCGAAAATGCACCTGAAGGAAAACGTGGTTGGTATGGCACTTTTCCACAATTAGGCGCTCCTCTAGGATTACTACTTGCCAATGGTGTCTTTTTACTCATTACCGCGCTTTTGGGGCAAGCTGCAATGGCTGATTGGGCATGGCGAATTCCCTTTCTTTCTTCTTTTGTATTAGTTGCAATTGGGTTGTATGTCCGATTAAAACTTACAGAAGCACCAATATTTATTGCTGCACTTAACAAGCCTAAACCTAAAGCTTTACCGATGATGGAAGTAATCGTTACTCATTTCAAACCATTCTTCTTAGGTATGTTGATCTGCATGGCTGGCTATGTGCTCTTTTATATTATGATCGCTTTCAGCCAAATTTATGCAAAATCTGCCCCAACCGTATCGGAAGCCGGTTATGCAATGGGCTTAGGTTTCTCACCACAAATTTTTACTGCTTTACTAATGTGCAGTGCGATTTCATTAGCCATTACAATTGCTATTTCAGGCAAATATATCGATATCGATATATT
>OKRV01002172.1_pt1 | contig 10664 bp, 15 predicted proteins | sample 1601201 | NCBI WGS metagenome assembly OKRV01 (sample SAMEA3541540, study PRJEB24748) | human gut metagenome | biome: human gut; feature: human-associated habitat; material: faeces | place: China | collected 2012 | reverse complement strand
ACCTTCTTTATAACAGGTTAATGTACCATGCTCTAATATCCATGAGGAAGTTAATTCAAAGTTACGTTCTAAAGCGTTAATCAAAACACGCTTTTTACTTTCTGGCATTTCCTCTAATATCCATGTAACAGTGTTTTTTAAATCTCTTTCAAATTTTGTTAAATCCTTAATCATTTTTAAATCCTCCTGTATATTATTGTTTCTCTTTTTGTTTTCATTTTTGCAAGCCATGTACCCGATATTAGAAACAAGTCTTTTCTACTACTCACCGCCACGGGTCTTACGCTTTTGCCCGAAAAGTAACTTGTTTTGCTTATCAGAATGCCTTGCAAAATCAAAACAAAAAAAGCAAGTGATTAATGATTAACCGCTTGCTAATGAATTTCTCGATATTCAGATCGTTTTTAACGTTTTTTAATAACGGATACTTTTTATTTATGGTCGATAGAAAAGTATCAAACTGTTTCGCTCTAAACAACGTTTACGTGATCGTTTTGCATCCTCCGCCGTTTTTTGATCGGATACGGTCAACCGACTATTTTGTATGATTACGCTATCCCTTGCGTGTCATCTGATTTCCTATCTTTTTAAGTGGTACTCATACCAGATAAAACCGTCCACTATTTAGCTTGGTCATCACATTCTTTTTTAAATGGTTTTGACTCCATTTTTTATTGCTTTTATGTTAAAACTTGTAAAACTAAATTCCGATTTTATATACCGCATGCTTGCTCGCGGTTGCTATTTTTACCAATTGCCATTCCTTATACGTTCAAAATTATACACCAACGTATAGTTTCCTCACGCCGTAGATCACGGAAGTGATATATCAATTGTTAGTCATTCAATTATCAAGGTGTGCCAAACTTGCGGTTTGTTACGCTACGGGTTAACCTCTGCCCCGTTTATCTCTGTCCCTCTGTTGATGGTATTACTATATCATAGGGTTCCCTATTAGTCAATAGGGTACCCTATGATTTTTTATGTTTGTGAATTGTGTATAATTTACATATTTATATAGGGTACCCTATTAGTACAATATACACAAATGTCAATAGAAAAGTTGACAGGATAAAGCTATAATGTTAATATGTAATACTACTCTTACACCAAAATAAAAAGAGAATTATTACATATATAAATAAAGGAAGGTGTAAGAATATGGCATATAGCCCAAAATCACAAAAAGATTATAATGATAGATGTACAGTTGTAAAACTTAAATATACACCAGAAGAAACGGAAGAATGTGCAAGAATGAAACGGTATGCAAAAGATAATAACATACCAATGAGCGTATATATTAAGAAGCTAATACAGGATGATCTTGACAGAAAAGGTTATAAATAAATATATGATAGACGATAAAATAACAAAAGAGCACATAGAACATTTAAGAGACATAAACCATTATGATGCTTTAAAGTTGTTTGATAATGGAAATATACGTTATTTATATGATGATTTATTTATAGAGTATATACGCCATATAATAAGGAAATGTTTATTTATAACTGACACTGACAGCATAACAGATATAATATATAAATTTTTTATTGTATCTGGTAACGTGTCAAGATGTTTAGATATGCTTAGATATAATAATATACAGTATAATCAAAAGTTATCAAATGGAAGATATAGAATCAATAAAGAAGATATATACAACGCCTTAAATAATGGAAGATGTGCAGATATAGAAATAGATTTTGTTGCACATTTATTGTGGTATGGAAGAAATTACAATGAATTAGATAGTTATATAGATACTATGTTGTCAAAGATAAAACAGTTGTATTAACCACATATAATAGGAAGTAACACAATCAACCTATTATGATCTGCATAACCTGTTATCATGCTCAAAATATACAGATAGCGTTATAATCTTGTATTTGACGTTTTAAGACATTTTAACGCTTGTATGGTAATTATATAGGCTCTTGCGCTTAAAGTCGTTTATATGGCGTTTTACAAGGTTGTTTTTAGAGTAGGTTGTACTTATGAGCGTATATCTGGGTAAGTTTAGAGCGTGCAGCATGATGATATTTTAGTATCATTTTAATACTTTTTTGTACAATTTTTGAGAGTGATTTTATGTCAAAATGTGCGCTATTTTATGCAATAATATTGTATATTTGTACAGTTTATTTGATGTATTTTTATACAAAAAAGTGTATAAAATAGCGTTGTTTTTGTGCCTGAAAATGGGGAAAATATTACGGTGAAGTGTGCGGAAAATTGTCTGATTTATGATACAAATGTGATGTAAATTTATCTGTTTGTCGTGTGGTTTTTATGTGATTATTGGATAATTTTATCTGCTTTTTGTGGTATTTTGTGTCCTGTTTTGAGTCTGATCTTGTGATATTTTTAATGCCTGGATGGTGTTAGAATGCGCTTATTTGTGGCGTTTATGATGGTAGAATCATGATAGAATTATCTATGGTTTAGTGTGATTGATGGATATAATACCATGTATATTTATGTGGTATTATGGTTGATTATATGAGTATGTATTATGGTATATTGTATGGTGTATCAGAGGTATTATAATAGTAGTATTATGTGGTAGGATGTAGATGTATAGTGTGATATAGATATATGTATAATGTAAGTTATATGTGATGTATTATGTGATATATAATGTATATTATGATGTATATTATTGTAGGTTTATGTGTGATTATTTGATGTTATTGTATGGATATATTGTGTTATGTTGATATGATTTTATATTGTGTTTTGGGGATGGTGTTTGGGTGAGTTGTGATGGGATGTGAGAGTGATTTTATTTGAGTCTGCATCTTGTTATATGAGTCCAGATTTTTTGTGTTATGTTAGTGTGGTTCATTTTTGTGTTACATTTGTATAATATCTCGTAGTGGTGTGCTATCCCATTTTTACCGCTGTTTTTGATGGTAAAGTGGAGTGTATTAGTCTATTTTATTACGTTTTTGTGGTTCAAGTGGTGATATAATTTTGTGTTACTATTTTGTGACTAATAATTTTTGTCAAGTAAAAATACTTGACAAACTTCCGAACTCCTCTGTCATATAATATTTATATATTAAAAAACGTCAGTTATACTAGTCTTATATAATGCATCTATAATCGTATATTATCTGAATTGTTTTAAGCATATACACAATTTAATCCGCTTATCTCCCGTTATCCCGTCCCCGTGATCTTATCCAGGATGGCAGATGAATTTTTAGTTTCATCACACTAACTTTTGTTTGTCTGGCATACCGCCCCTGTTTTTACCGCTCACAAAAAAGTCAAATAATAACAAAACTTGACTTTTTTACACTTCCCCAAAAAGTGCAAAAGTTAGTTTTATTCAACAATAGCAAGGGTTTTCGGGGATTGCATAGTTTACTATTTTAGTATAGTTTATAATCCTGTTTTATGATGTATACATGTAGGACGGGGGATAGTTTACATTTATAATTTTAACATGATATTGTCATATTCCCTGATGTATTCAACTCACACTACTCGTCCAAAAAATCAAAACTGGTAATCCATCACTCCACACTCACCACCAGTAGAAAAAATTTACCATCCTCATCCCATCCTACAAATTGTACCAAATCTACACACAATTAACCAAAATAATCAAAATGAGTTCGACACCGAGTTCGACCGCACCCTTACATATCAACGCAAAATAAATTTTCTGACAATTATAAATCACCAATTTTTACCCAAAATTACCTACTCCAAATCACAAATTCCCTTGCAAATTCTATCTATTATCGAAGTCCTCTCGAAGTGATACCAATGTGATCACAATTACAATTCCAGATAATTCACTCATCTTAATCCTGTATTATCACAAATTTCCTTATATTTCCTACCTAAAACGCAGCAATCACTTCTTATTATAATCACATATTACCATCCAATCTCACCCAAAATAACCACCCAAAATACCTATCTCGAAGTCCATATTTTTACATCATCAAAAATACCTATCTAAATTGTGTCAAACTTTCGCACAATTCTAATTGCTAAAATTTACTCAAAAAATATATCATAGCAATCTCTAAAATCAATTTTATTTTCACTATTCTAATGTACAACTTAGAATAAACATCACAATTACCCTCACCTGAACAACTTAGCATCTGTAGATTACAATTTTCAAATTAAATCTACATCATATAATCTACAACAAAATATCTCAAATAGAATCTCAAACAGAGAATATAAGAGATAAAGATAGGGGGGGGTACTTTTACATCCACAAAAAAATCACTACTCTCATATCTCACCTATCCCAAAATTTTCACCAGCAAATAGATCCTCTTTATCTTGAATAGAGAATCCATAATCAGAAACATACAAACCAAATATTTCAATCTGCAAAGAGAGAAATAAATATTATTAAAAAATAAAAAGGAGATTTTGCAAATGATTACACAAGAAACTAAAACTTTTATTCAAGTTGAAACAGAATATTACTTTCATGAAAACGGATTATATATTGATCCAATGTTACTGGTATATCCATTAGTAACAGAAAAATATTCTTATCATCACTATAAGCAAGAATTAGATAACCATATTAAACATCTTATACGATATTTAATTTTAATTGATATTTTAAGCCAAGTAAAATACTACTAAGGAGATTACACAAATGATATATCCAGAAATTAACACATTAGCATCACCATTATCCTGTTTACCGATTAACAAACCAATCATCTCATATTCTACTTATATAAGAAATAAACTCAAAGATTTAGATTGCGATTATTGGAGAGTACATACATCTGATGGATATATTGAATTTGATTCACGACATTTCTATGGAATATTCAATCATCATAAAAGTAACAGTATTCTTTCATCGGCAACATTATCAAAAATCACAGATATAGCAAATAAATATCTTTCCGATAAAAGAATATACATACCAGGAATAACACCAAAATCATATTATTGTCCTTCAAGAGGAAATAGCAAATCAATCAGAGAGCTATGTTATTTCATAAAGCTAATATCAGATTCAGAAAAGAGTCAATTTTCATATAATCCATATTCACCAGAATATACAGTACAAAATTATAAATTTGATATGGAGAATTTATATAAGAAGATAATATCTGAAAAGATACTTAACTCATATGAAACACAAAAATTATATTAATCAAAACAAAAGGAGAATTTTATATGTTAGAAAGAATTTCATTATCAAGCGGTTATTTAGAATGTTATACAGATGAGACTATTCATCATAGATTTTGCAATTTTCATCTTTTTGAAAATGACTATTATATTTATCCAAAATACTTATATAACGTTGTCAATACATCAGTAATATCATCAATAATTGAATTGATTAAAAATGAATTTCTTGCCGATAAGAAACACGATTTAAAAAACATTAATCTTATTATCAATGAATAAATTTCACAAATAAAGGAGATTAACCACTATAGGAAACTTAATATTGGTAGCAACTGAAAAATTTAACAACACATAAAGAGAAACTTGTAGTGTCAACAATTTTTGACACAAAATAATTATCCTTTGTGAGAACAAATAAAAAATACACCAAAAATCAATTTGAAGGGAGAAACACATAAATGTCCACTAAGACCATTACAATTGAAAATCACAGCCAAAAATATAAGAGATTACTGAAAAACTTAGCAAACCAATCAACCGATACCATCCTGGAATGGAAAACGTATTTCAAGAAATGCAAAGTAAATCCAAAATGTAACGCTAACTATTTCATAATGGCTATTCAAGTGTGTGAAGATATTTTAAAAGAAAGAAAAGAGAAATAATACATATGACTGATTTAGAGAAAAAGTTAAACAAGATTTATAACTATGCCGATTTAATCCATTCGGAGAATCTATTAATACTATCAATTATTGGCTCTCTGTTAAGAGAATCCGATAAACCAGAGATTGAAAAATGTATCAAGGCTTATATTCAGCAAAGAGAGAATATACAAAATACAAAAAGGAATATATGAAGATGATGTTGAAACTACACAATAATTCTAGTTAAAAATTTTTAGGTATAAATATATGTACCTAAATGAAGATAATTTTAGAGAAGATAAAGATAAGATAGTTTTAAAGAAAAACAAAGACAAAATCAAACAAAATACACGAAGTGTAAATATTCTTCTCTTGTTATATATGAGTCTATATTGATATTGACTGCACAAACTGACTATATATATGTACCCAAATGAAGAAAAAATATACTTTTAGGTACATATATATGTACCTAAACGGGTTTTTCTTTATAACTTTACTATGATAAAGAATTTGAGGTGATGATATTGATTGTATGAGAATTGATTTAGAGAATGTATAAATGTAACAAATAAAGTTTGTGACAAAATTGCCATAAGCTTGAAGAATAATAAAAAGGAGTACAAATTTGAGAGAATTAAAAATTGATCCAGAATTGAGAGACTTACTTCCCCCTCTTACAAGTGAGGAATATAAGCAGCTTGAAAAAAATATTGTAGAGAATGGTTTTGATAGGAATTTCCCTATTATGGAATGGCAAGGTTTTATTGTAGATGGTCATAACCGATATGATATTTGCAAGAAACATAATATAGAACCTATTATTGGCACACTTGCTTATAAGACAAAAGAAGAAGTTATGGAATGGATGTTGGATATTCAGCTTGGTCGCCGTAATCTTACTCCTATCCAGAAAATCGCTATTACTGAAAAGTATAGACCTATATATGAGAAACAGGCGAAAGAGAAACAATCAGATGCGGGGAAAAATTATGGAAATGGCACAGAGAAGCTTCCCCCAAAATTGGGAGAAGCTAAAAAATCAAAAGAAAATGAAACTAATACAAAGCTTTCCAAACTTGCTGGTGTTGGAAAAGAGACTTATCGCATGGGTGCAAAGATTCTCAACTCAGACAATGAGAAACTAAAACAAGAAGTTCTTTCAGGTGAAAAAAGTATCAATGCAGGATATAAAGAATTAACTGGTAAGAAAGAGAATAAAAAAGAAGAAATAAAGAACACTGCTTCACAAAGCAATATGGATAATAAGAAAGAAAAACGTGTAGTTGAAAACGGAGTAATTTTATTACCAGAAAATTCAGAAGAAAATAAAATGGCAAATGACATTTGTAGAAGAATGAAATCTGGTGATGCTGATTGGGATAAGATTAATAATGATATGGAACTTAACAATATCAAACAAATTGTAAATGACAATATTGATATATCAATTAGTTATATCCGTTCAAATCTTAATTTCGATAATTTTAATAGTTCTAATTTAGAACGATTAAGAGAAATTATAAATGAAGCAAATGAAAAAATGAATATTTTAATGAAAGACATGGAGGAATTAGTAAATGAGTAAAAGAAATATGGAGTTACCAGAATGTTTAAAAGGAATTGCAGTAAGAAGAGAATTAGTCAATGTTTTTAAGATTGAATCTCATTGTATTGGTAGTCAAAGAGAAATTGATTCTGATAGAGCTATAAATATTGGTAAAAACTGGTCAGATTTTTTCGTAACTGATCCAATTCTAAGTTATGATACAAAAACAGGTACATATCATGAGCCATCTGGACAACATACTTGTGCAGGATATTTATGGAGAATCCAGAATGGGTTAGAGTCAAACACATCAATTATGTGCAGAGTTGCCGATGATTTAACAGAAGAACAGTTAAATGCTATTTTTGCATATGAAGCAATTATGAGAGAACCACAAAAATCAAATGCTGTTATGAAATCCTTATGGGAAGCAAATGATCCATATTTACATAAACTAAGTACATTGGTAAATGCTTATGGGTATACTATCCCATGTAATCAAAATGGAAATCCATCTATTAGATGTTTTTCTACTATGGCTGATATGACAACAGAAGATTTAAATTCTTGTCTTGAATTTATTTCATATTTATTCCCGTATGATAAGAAAAAAGGTAAAAAGAAATGGAATACAAAATCTGTAGAAGCTGTATTTTTAAAAGCGGTAAAATTATTTAAAGAATGGTACCCAACTGGTGTAGATATTAAAAAATTTAAAGATTTTGTTGATAGCAATGATATTTTTGCCAATGATATTGCAAAAGAAGCATCGTTATTGAGTGAGTTTGATAAGAAACCAGTTATTAGAATTACATATATTCTAGTTAGAAAATACAATTCTTGCGTAAGAAAAAGCAACAGGTTATCATTTTTAAATTTTGAAGATTATCGTTAATTAGACGAGGTAAATAAACTTGCCTAATTATGTAAAGATCCCAAAAGAAATAATTTATGATACATCTCTTACGGACAAACGAGTGATTATCTTTTCATATTTATGTGCAAGACGTTCACTTGATGATTCAGTGGCATTCTCAATTACTGAGCTTTGCCACTGGTCAAAACTCAAACCAAATTATAGAGATGGAAAAATCAATCAAAAATATTACCAAACATTACTATTACTCTCTCACTTGGATTATTTTACTAAATATCCTGACTTTGAATCTCTTATATCTGAGCATAAAAATTCCATAGAATATTTAAAAGTAGAATTGAATATAGAGAAATTTGATATACCAGATAAATTTGCAATGATTTATTTTGATGAATTAGAAGCAATTTTGAATTATAAGGAAGAATTACAATATTCTGATATAGATTTATCTCGTATGTCATCGGCTTATATATTATTAGTATTGGCTTATATCAGACTAAATATGAATCGTTCAGGTGATAAACCACTTTGCTGCTATCGTCAATATAAAACCATTTCTGATGATATAAGCATATCTGAGCGATATGTAGGTCGTGTAGTGGAAATCTTAGATGCATTAAACATTATTAAATATGTTCCTATGAAAAGAAGAAAATATACAAGTAATGGAGAAGAAAAATTTATTACTACATCAAAAGTATTTGCAGATTATAGACACTTCAAAAAACATGGAGATAATCACATTATTGATCAAAATTATGACTATAAATATGAAATATCGAAACAGGTGGAACTTTTAGAGAATATACATATATAACTATTAACCAGTATCACAAAAAGGAGTGATGCAATTATGAATTTCAAATTAAAGGAGAATATTAAACATGACAAAAACAGAAAACAGAAGAAACCATGAATACAGCTATAACAAATACTATACCATGCCAAGCAGAGAAGAATTACATATGCGATACGGTGGAGATATTACCGAAGCAGATTTTGTTATTACTAGAGGCAAAAATCAGAGTCGTTCAATTAATGCTGATAAAATCGGATCTGCTTGGAGTTTTGATATTCGGTGCTTACAGAACATTGAGAAAAGAGATAGAAAGGTTGAAGAAAATAATGGAAACAATTAAAAATTTATCAGTAGGAATTGATGAGCAAGAAACGCATATTAGTTATATGAGAGATGAATCTTATGCAAAAGTTTATACATCAGATTCTACTCAAATGACCAGATTGGATAAGCTTTGCAAAATAAATCCTGATATGTATGAACTCATCGAAAATACAGGTCGTGGGAAAAGTTATCTAATTTCAGATAAAGGACTTATCTCATTTAGAGCAAAGAAACGAGAAATGACAGAAGAACAAAAACGTATTGCTGCGGATCGCATGAGAAGATTACATGACAGTGGATTAATGTCAAAAAATCAATAATTTACTACTCTTCTACTTATCTGGTTATATCAACCAAAAATTCCTAAATAAAACTATTTTAGAATGTCGTTTCTACTCAGAAAACATTATATGTAGATTAACGTAGAAAATTTCACAATAAAATTGGATAAGTTGTTAGGCTAAATAATTTAATTTTTAAAACATTATATATAGATTAGAATAGAAAGCAAGTTTAATATTATGAGAAAAATAGATTACAAATATTTCTCAAAAGCCAAACAGATTGCACAGGTGTCTGATTTTCCAAAGGTGCATATCGGATGTATCGCTGTTTATCAGAATCGCATTATTGGCATTGGTTGTAATACAAATAAAACCCACCCTACCCAAAAGTATTACAACCGATACAGAATAGATGACAACGACTTCGATAATTCTGAATCACTTCTACCAAAACTCCATGCAGAAATTAATTGTATAAATCAACTAAAACATTTGAATATTAATTTTTCAAAGGTGAAGTTGTACATATATCGCACAAGGAAAGATATTGTGTGTGGAATGGCTAGACCTTGCGCAAGTTGTATGCAAGCGATAAAAGACCTTGGAATTAGAGAAATATATTATACAACGAATGATGGTTATTCATATGAAAAGTTAGAGAAAGGATGTGTTGCTTAATGGTGTGTGCAGATTGTCACATGAGCTATTGTCCATCAACGTGTTCTAATTATATTCCAGAAAATTGTAATCACTACTGCTCTATTTGCGGAAATGGAATTTATAACGGAGAAGAATATATTAGGAACGATGACGACGATTATGCTCATTGGGAATGTATTGATTATAAGAAAGACTTAGCTGATTGGTTAAATTATGAGATTGGAATTATGGAGGAAGATTAAAATGCTAACTGGGAAAATAGGAAACGAAATCATAAATTGTTATGATGGAACACACTCAAAAGAACAGTTAAAAAAATGGACTAAGAAGAAAATTATTTTATGTCCTGTATGTAATAGACCATATGAATATTGTCATGGTA
>OKRV01002167.1_pt1 | contig 10685 bp, 8 predicted proteins | sample 1601201 | NCBI WGS metagenome assembly OKRV01 (sample SAMEA3541540, study PRJEB24748) | human gut metagenome | biome: human gut; feature: human-associated habitat; material: faeces | place: China | collected 2012 | reverse complement strand
TAACCTACGCTCATTTCCAATAAATTACACTCTTTTCGTAACTTCACGACGCAAATATACGAAATTTGAATCCGCAGCCAAGAAAAAAGACCGGCAAAATCCTCGTCGTCACCGCCAGGCATACGAAAATATCTGCCAGATCAGTTCCCTAAGTTCCGCAATATCAAACGGAGCAAGTCTGGCACCACAGCTGATCAAAATCGACTTTGCCGTTTTTCCTGCAGCCAGTTTGTATTTTTTATACTGCCTTACTGCAAAGTGGTTCGGCTCGTCCCTTTCCAACTCCTCAAATAACAGATCCACAGCATTTTTAAACTCTTCATCTTCTTCCCTGGTTTCACTGGCATTGATAAATTCCAGCAGGGTTGAGAAATTCTGTTCTTCTTCTGGTGCTTCATAATAGATATAACCAATCAAAGCACAATACAGCAGACGTTCCGCTTTCGTCCAGAAATCCTCGGAAGATTTTTCTCCCTCGCCCTTGGTATTTACCATGATTGTATTTACCAGTTTCAGAATATCTTTTTCAGAACGAATGTAATGAAATGGATTATAATGCATACTCTTGGAAAAATTGATGGTATTCAGCACCTTGATTTTGTAAGGAGCCATTACCACCCTGCCATTTTTATCACGCAAAATTTTTCCGTTTTTATCTTTCTTCGGTGTCCCTCTTGCTAACATTTTACCACATTCCACGATAATCGTTCCCTTTGGATCGGTGACCACAAAACTTACATTGTCCGGCATCTGCATAAGCTGCGGTTTTACATAAAATCGAGTCTTACCGCTACCAGATCCACCTATCACTATAATATTCTTGTTTCTGGCGTACTTCGGTTTCTTTGGTCTACTGTTCATGGTCAGACGTTCCGTTTGTGTCAGCAGAATATTATTCTCAAAAACCGGATCAATAAAAGGTGCTATATCCTTTTCATTTCCCCACCTGGCAGAACCATATTCCTCCCCCTGGCGAAACTTCTTTCCATTCTTTCCCTTGAAATATACCACTGCCCATATGCCAACTGCTGCGATTGTTCCCGCAACCAGACTTTTCAGCTTCATGCTTGGCAACAGCTTCTTAAAAGCTAATGGATAATTCATAAGAAGAATCATCAGCCTGTCTACTACTGTACTGCCCCTGCAATACTGATAAAGCCAGGTACATTTATTTACCACATAAAACACAACCACATACGGTATATGTAGCAGAACCTTTTTTATTACTTCCACATTCGGGGGACGCACCTGAAAACCTTTCAGTTTTTTCTTTATATTTTTTATCCCACTCATAATGTTGGCTCCTTCTGCTTCTCTTTTGATTTCTCCCGTTCTCTCTGTTTGTCCTGGTTACGGGCTGTGATTGCCTGCTGTAATTTCTTACGGACAGATGGTTTCTTGGTTTTATTCAGTGTCTTTCCGGTAAACTCCCGAAATGCTGCTGTCATCACCTCCACATCTCTCGCCTTAAAGAAAACAAAATATCTTGGTGGATCTACAGACTTATCACGTTTTAGGCTGAAATCAATACCATATTTTTTTGCAACCTTTTCAAAAGCCTTAATGTTATTATCTGTAATCTCAATGTTGGAAAGTTGAATATTCTGCTGTGTCAGCTTCTTTAAACTCTGCTTTCCATGATATTCTTTATCCGGAGGTGCCTTTGTCTGCTGTTTTCTTGCTTTCTCTGCTTTTTCTTTCTCCACTGCCGCCAGAAAACGCATCATTGCCTGTTTCAATAAACGGACTGTCACTTTTCCACCAGTGATACATAACGATACGGTTTTCTCATTTACTTCTTCCTGCAATAGAATCACTCCCTTCCTGAAAATCTAAAATTCATATATTCCCTTCGTACATATCATGCTGCACCAAAGATGAGTAATAATTGCTGATGGTCAGCGGTGCATTATATAATACTGCCAACAAATACTGACGCATATTTACTACTTTACTGGTATTTTCTTTCATGCAATGCAATACGAACCGAATATGCTCTGCATCCAGTTTTAAAAACTGGCTTTTTACTACGGATAAAGGTTTTCTGTCCCCTCCAATCCGTATAAACTCCTGTTCCGAACACACCACATCTACCATTAACCCCACAATCTCATCCAACATATGCCGGTTGAAATCATCTACGATATAGTCATATCCAATGTGTTCAAGGATAATCTGCTGATAAGCATTCCTTTCAGCTTCTTTCCTTTTCACTTCACTGGCATCTGAATAGAAAGAAAGATACTCTGTATCGTTATTCTCAGTATTACTATCCTCTATATCATTACCTGGCAGTTTACACCTGTCTGCATCGGTCATTTGTACCTTTCCTGAGAAGTCATTTTGACCTGTCTGGAAGTTCTCTTTGAACCGTTCTGGTGATACGCATTTTTTTACATAGATTCTATCGGGATTTCCCAATCCCTGTCTGACTCTCGTAATCAATCCGATTCCTTTCCGGTCATCCAGTTCCTTTAACAAGCACCGGACTTTTTTTACTCCACATCCCATAAGCCCTGCTATCTGCTCCTGCGAAAAATATATATACACTTTTCCCTCCGAATCCATCCACCGATTCTTCACAGATAACTGCATCCGGTCTAGCAATAGACCATACAACAACTTAGCTTCACAGGTCAGTTTTCCAAATACCGGACTGGTAAAGAGAATCTTGGGAATCCGATAGAACGTATACTGTTCTGCTTCCTCCCCGTAGTGATACGGGAATATGTATGTATCCTTATCCAGATTGTTTTTTCCTCTGCTCTTTTAGAATTTTAGCCATGCAATAGCCAATACAGGGATTTCTTCCATACGGACAGCCTTTGCATGGAACCCAAAACCTGTGTGCCGGATCTGGATCAGGTGGCTTTTCAGGGAGCTGATAAAAGCATCTCATCTGCCTGCATTCCTTTTTCTTTTCATTCCAGAAATAACAATATTCACAGGATTTCGGCTTGTCCTCTGCATATCTAATCGCCATCGCTTTCTGACTCCTTTCTCCTGCTCAGTTTTTCCAACATCTGATCTTCCTGTGATGCTACTCTCAGACAGCAATACATCACAAAATTAACTGCTGCAATAATTGCTACAACCGCTATAATTAATACCTGTTTCATAATACATTCTCCCTTCATTTTTCCTAGTATTAACCAGAAAGAGAGCATTTATGAATCTTTTTCGTCCATAAATGCCCTCTTAACTAACTGATTTTTATTTCTTCTTTCTTGCCACCCATACCGCTGACACTACACCTGCCATACCTGCTACTGCAAGCAGAATCCAAAGCAGCATATGTGTATCATCTCCGGTTTTCGGTGTATCTGTTACCTGTGTAGATGGTGTTTCCGGTGTTGATGTTTCTTCCGGTTTTACCTCATCTTTCATCACAACTTTCTGAATCTCCCCGGTATCTTCCACTGTGAACTTCACGTCCTCAGCTATCAGATAACCATTAGGGGCAGATTCTTCCCGAAGTGTATACTCCCCAATCGGAAGCATTTCAATGTAATGCGGTTTCTCCTCAGAAGTCCAACTCTCTACCGTTTTACCGTCTTTGTCGAGAATTGTCAGTTTTGCGCCCGGCAGTTCCTTACCGGAAATATCCGTCTTGGAGATCTCTACCTTGGTAACATCGTCTTTCATCTCGATTTTCTGTGCTTCTACGGTATCTTCAACGGTAAATGTAATGCTTTCCGCTGTCACAAAACCATCTGCTGGTTTTGTTTCTGTCAGGGTATACTTCTGTCCGACTACCAGTTCTTTGATGATATGAGCTTCTTTACCGGAAATCCAGGAATCTACAACCTTACCGCTTTCATCAGTTACCTGTAACTTGGCACCTTCCAGCTCTTTTCCATCTGTCAGGGAAGTCTTGGTAATCTCAATTACTGTCGGTTCATCCTCAAAAGTAAATGAATAAAATACTTTTTCCTTTTCCGCACCTTCGTACTCAAATGTAAACTCCTGTGTTTCATCTGTCGTTGCAAATCCAGGTGCCGGGGAAGTTTCCTTGATATAATACTCAAAACCAATCGGTAAATCTGCTGTAAAAGTCAGTTTTCCTTCTTTATCCGTTGCCAGTTCTTCAATCACAGTATCCGCTTCCAGAATAACTTTTCCGTCTGCTCCTGTAATATCATTCTTGGCACAAAGGGCAAATACTGCACCTTCCAGTACACGATCCGAATCTTTCTCTTTTTTCACAACTTCCACTTCCGCTTTCTGGCGATTGTTCTGCCAGTCAGCAGAGTAAGTGACTTCTGCAGTATCCTGATCACGATATGTCAGGTCAATCTCTCTTGCCTCATTATCCAGTACAAAACCATCCACTGTAGCTTTTTCTTTGACATAATATTTGCCAAGAGGAAGTCCGGATAACTTTGCAATGCCGGTATCATCCGTTGTAATGGTTGCTACCAGTTCATCTTTTTTATAATAATCTTCACTTTCCCCGTCAGCAGATTTCACGTCCTCTAAAGCAAATACTTCAAAGGTAACATCTTTCAGACTGCCTGTTACATACTGGAATAAATGGCTGATCCATCCTCCAACAGAATCCAATGCCGTTACTTTATCCAGAAACTCTCCATTTTTATTGATGATGATCGTTCCTGTCGGCACATCATCTTTCATTTCCACTTTCTGGATTTCCCCAGTATCCTCAATCGTAAAAGTGACCTCTTCTGCCTTGAGGTATCCATAAGGAGCTATTTCTTCCCTGAGAGTATAGGTTTCCCCTACAGTAAGCCGTTCAATCATATGCTGCTCACCTTTTACAGACTTCCATGTATCAACTACATTTCCATCTTTGTCCAGTACCGTAAGAGTCGCACCAGATAATTCCACGCCAGTAGTCAGGTCAGACTTGGAAACCACAACTTTTGTAGGCTGATTTTTAAGTACAGAAGATAACTGCACGACCTTAACCTCCTGTCCCTGGTACTCTGCCTTTGCTTCCAGAACTTCATCTGAAAATACATAGCCATTCGGTGCTGCCAGTTCTTTGATATAATACTCTCCAAATGGCAGATCCTGTGTAAATACAGCCTTTCCATCTTCTCCGGAAACAGCTTTTCCAAGAAGTGAGCCTGCTTTCACAATCACAGTTCCATGAGCTTCTATGTCATTCTTCGCATAAAGTCCAAATTCTGCCCCTGCAACTGCTTTTTCTGTATCAGCATCCTGTTTTTCCACCGAAATTTCTACCTTCTGGCGTTCATTCTCAAAAGTAGCTGTCTGCTCAATGACAGGTGTTTCCTGATCTTTGTAAGTAAAAGTGACTGTCTGTGCTTCGCTGTTTAAAACAAATCCTGTTGGCGCAGACGTTTCCACAATCTTATAACTTCCAAGTGGAAGATTCTTCAGGACCGCTTTTCCCTCTTTATCGGTTGTAACAGTTTTTACAAGTGTTCCGGCTGCATATTCCAGAATACGGTTTCCATTGTCATCTTTCTGGAAATCAGCGGTATAAATATCCTCCGCAGCATAAATGGCAAACTCTGCTCCTTCCAGATTTTCTGTCTGATATGTAAAATCATCCTTGAATCCGTCCAGAACTTCGCCCTTTTTCACGATAGTCAGTTCTCCCTTAACTGGATGGTTCTCATAAATTGCTTCAATGATCACATCCCCGGAAGTTCCATCCATCTGATATGCAGTATTAGAATCAACTGTTACCTCATAATAATTTTTATTCAATGTGTAACCGAACGGGGCATTCACTTCCTCAATACGGTAATTTCCGATTTTCAGATTCTGCGGAAGAATCAAATATCCCTGCTCATCTGTAAAATAAGATTTGTGCTTAACCGTTGTCGGATAGGTTGTAACCTGCTCCACATACTTCTTATGATCCAGGTCATAAATCTTAAACTCTGTATTTTTCTGTAATACTGGTTTCTTAGTTTCATCATCCTGTTTGATGATTTTCAGCTTTGCTTCAAACTCATCATCCAGAAGTACTCTCCACGTCTGTGGCTGGTTCGGATTATTCTCTGTGATACGCACTGTAAAATCATCTACCGGAGTATAATTGTGAGGAGTTGTAGTTTCACGCACAATATAAGTTCCATATGGAAGTGCGATACTGCAAGCATAACCCTTTTCGTCTGTGAACATTTCTGTTGCACCATTTTCCCCGATCACAACTGGTGTTGCAGAAGCAAACTCATAGTTTCCGTCTGCTTTCTTTGTCAGGGAAGATTCCAGATATGCCGTAAATCCGGCACCTTTCAGCAGATCAGCGTCTGTTTTTCCATTATTGGCTGCTTTGATGATCTGGAACGGCTGTTTCATTACCTGCTCCAGTGAAGTGCAGTCACGTTTAACCTCTGCTACCAGATCGCCTTCATAATTGCAGACCAGATCATGTTCTGTTTCGTCTGCCAGATAACCCACTGACGGACTAATCTCTTTCACATAGTAATCTCCAAGATACAAGCCATCTACAGAAGCCTGTCCATTCTTATCTGTTGTAAGAGTAGCAACCTGCTCCCCGGCTTTATAGATCACACCGGTAATACCGTCCGGATGAACAATATCATTACGAGCGTACAGTCCATAAACTGCTTTTTCCAGTGTCGCATCTCCCTGTGCAACCGCCTGTTTTGTTTCCGCATCTCTCTTTTCCAGAGAAATCTTTGCTTTGACTCTCTCATTTACAAATGTATGAGTGAATGAAACTTTCGGCTCACTGTCACTGGTATATGAGAACTTAAATGTATAAACATCTTTAGAATTTCTCAAATATCCCTGTGGTGCCTGTTCCTCTTTGACTACATAAGAAAATCCAATCGGAAGATCTGCGTTAAATGCCGCTTTTCCATCTGCTCCTGTCGTTAATTTTTCAATCAATGTGCCTTTCTTCACTACTACATTTCCGTCTGCGTTGGCAATATCACTGCCAGCATACAGGGCAAACACACCTCCAGATAACGGATTTTCGGTATTCTTGTCTTTCTTTACAACACTCACATCTGCCTTCTGTCTGTCATTTGTGAATATCACATCAGAAAAGACTACTTCCACATTCTGTCCAGCATAGGAAAGTGTAACTGTCTTTTCCTCTCCAGCATTATAAAAGTTCTCCGGTGCCTGCATTTCTTTGACAACATAAGTTCCAAGATGCAGATTTTTCAGGATACAAGCACCGTTTTCGTCTGTCGAAAGGTTTTCTTTCACAAGATCGCCTTTACTGTAAATCTTCGCACCATAGGCAGAGATAATATCTTCTCCTGCATATACATTATAAACAGCACCTTTCTGACGTCTGTTTTCATACTGGAATACTGTACCATTCTCGCTGACATCTGCCCCTGCAAGAACCTGTCCTTCTTTATATACAGTCAGTTCGCCAAGCTGCTCTTTATCCGGTACCGTTGTTGTCGTGGTCTTACTTGCTACCAGCTTCACATTGTAAGCGGTTGTATTTACCACATAACCTTTCGGTGCTGTGATTTCTTTCAGATATACCGTATCCTGTGTTTTTACAATCGTTGCAGAAGATTTGCCATTGCTGTCTGTTTCCGGCATTGTAGTAATCAGATTTTTGCAATCTGCATCACTGTAAATACCAAATACGGCTCCTGCAAGGTTTACATCTGCTGCTGAATCTTTCTTCATAACTTCTACAGTTGCAAGTTCAATCCAGGATACTTTAAAATCCACGTATTTTTCATCATCCACGCCTTCACCAAACACCAATGCCAGATCCTGATTTCCAGATCCTGTAGAAATCTTATAAGCTGAATAATCTTTAGTAATGCTTCCTTTCATTGTTGTAGACCAACTCTCTGCCACATCACTTACCTGTGTCAGTGGTGCTGATAGATAAAACTTCGTACCACCGCAGATTTCAACATTTGCTCCAGCTTTGCTTGTTTTTCCTGTTGACAGGTTATGAAGTTTTACACCTGCAGGGAGTTTCATAGTAATTGTCTGTAATGCATCTGCCTTAAATGTTATATCCTTTGTTCTCTGACTGTTACCCTCTACATAGGCTTTTACGTTTGCATCTGAAAAAGACATTGCCACTGATGGAATATCCGGTTGAGAAACGCAATAATTATAAAGTTTCTTTGCAAGATTCTGTGCAGTGCTGTTTGCACCTGAAAAAGCGTCCCCACTACCATTTGCATAAGATGCTGCAAGGTGTACCAGAATAAATCTGGCTCCAGCACTTAAATTGCCGTATCCATTCTCTTCTGTGAAAAATCCATCATCTCCAGAAGCTTTTGTGCCATAATAACATACCTTAGCAAGTGCTTTTCCATCTCCCACCTTATTAATTGTATAAGTTCCACTTCCTGGTCCTGGCTTTGATGGCTGTACACAGTATGCTGTGGCAGATACATTACCAAATTTCACAGTATACTGATAAGTAAGGTAACTACCATATCCATAATCTGCGTAACGATACATGGTTCCCCTTGTAACAGAAACCTGCTGTGAACTTCTTGCATTTCCTGCAGAAGCCATAAAGGTTACGGTTTCTCCTGCATCCATTGCATACAGATCAATTCCATTTGTCTCTGCCTGTTCTAGCACTTCAGACACCGTAAGTTCAGTTTTCGTATCAACTGTGTTTTCCCGGTGCGACTCTGAATCGTCATCACTCTGCTCTGTATCTCCAGTGCCACTATCATCGTCCACTGTAATTTCAGAAGAACTCTCTGACTGCATTTCTGTTTCAGGTTCTTTTACAGTGATATTTCTGCTGATTCTGTAAGATGGATGACCACTTACCGGCTCTACCGCATATACTGCCTTGTAGGTGTCCGGTGTATGTGTATCGAAATCAGCTCCGGATTCATTTTTTGCTTCATGGAACATGATTTTTATTTTACTCTCATCCACTCCGTCAATACCGGACAGATCTACTTCCACTTCAAATTCCTGTCCATAGACAAGTTCAATGTCATTTGCTGCTACAATTTCATCTGGATCAAGCGAATCCTGTACCTCTTTTAATTCCGGATACTGCTGCTCAAACGGTATTTCTTCCGGTTCTAATTCCGATGCAGAAACAGCTACTGGCTGAACGATTACAGACGCTAACGTGGCAACTGCCATGACTCCTGATAAGAATCTTTTGAACTTCATTTTCATTTTGACTTAATCCTCTCTTTCTTCACTTATCATCGTTTTTCTTTTCAGCAGGTCTATACCTGCACTATTCAATCATTGGAACCACCTCCCGATGTTTTTGTTACTGATACCTGTACATTTCTGAAAAGATAACAGCACATGCATATGGCGGCACCTGCACTAAGCGAAGCACCGCCACATGGTATCTGCTGTCATCTCCATAAAAAATGGAAATAACAGTTTTAATAAGGATCAAGCATTTAAGCCGCAAGAGGTAATTCGTAATCTTTCCTGCAAAGGGTGCCTCCCATCTGTATCCCCTCACGTTTTCACCGGATTCCGCCGCAAGAATGCGTAGCTGAAAAATTCCGGGTATCCTCTTGCTGCTGGTATGAAATTGTCAAGGTACAAGTCAGGGCTTTTTCTTTCTGAAGAATTAACCCTTCACCTATAAAGCTCGGCAGGGGGCGTTTACCAACCCCCTGTTGCAAACTTTTTTATTTTTTTCTCAGTTTCTTTTTCTCATTACTTTCTGAGAGTTCTTCTAAACTCGCTCTCAGCTTGGTAACTGCCTTATTTCTCATGTTGTTGACTGCTGCTGAACTGATTCCATGAATATCGGCATATTCCTGATAAGTCTGTTTCTCAAAATAAAGGGCATAAATAAGTTCCTTCTGCTTATCCGTCAGCATGTCCATCATGTTTTCTGTCATCATCTGCTGAACAATCATTTCCTCCATGTCCGGTGCTACACTCTCTCCAAGCTGCATTTCTTCCATAGCAGAAGATAAGGAAATACAGCGTTTCTGATTGCAGCTATCCAGATTGATGCTCAGGCGATCTTCTCCTCGAAGAACAAAACGCAGATACCATTCAGCCTCTTCAAAGTAAGATTCCGTCAGATCACATCCATATCCATTTCCAGCCACAGAAGAATAGCGATAACCTGAAATATCTTCGATAGGAAATACCGTTACCCGGTTCTGTGCCTGATAAACCACATATCCGTTCTTGTAAACAGTAATAGTGACTATGCCTACCTCGTTCTTAATAATCTTCTGAGCAACAACTGGGCATTTCCCCTCCCGTAAACTTTTACAACTCGGTTTCTTTTCGCCTTTCTTTGGAGATTCCACCATTTCTTTCAGTTTTCTAAGTGTCAGCATGACAACCGCCTTTCTGCCTTTCGGCTCCGGGCTGTCAGCAGACAAAAAAAGCAGCAAAAAAAGACTCCGATCTGCCCGGTTTTTTTTATACCGAGCGACTTGCGAAGCCTCTCCTTGCTGCTTTATGTATCAATCAGCTATACAGGGCACTCCCTGCACGCAGATTAATCAGTGTTCATATTGTCATTTTCTATTGTAGTGTTTTCAGCCTTATCAGACTTTTCATCTAAAAGGAAACTAAAATCTCCCATTGCGTCATAGGGCTGATGTGTGATAAATTCCAGATATTCTTCTCGGCTCAAGTTGTATTGCCTCCTTTCTCTTGATGTTCCTATCTTATCAGTTTCAAAAAAACTCATCAGGACACCTATGTACTTTTTAAATTAGCAACCGGACAAATCTGTCCGCTTTATTAAATAAAAAAACGACCAT
>OKRV01002160.1_pt1 | contig 10699 bp, 7 predicted proteins | sample 1601201 | NCBI WGS metagenome assembly OKRV01 (sample SAMEA3541540, study PRJEB24748) | human gut metagenome | biome: human gut; feature: human-associated habitat; material: faeces | place: China | collected 2012 | reverse complement strand
GATGACGATGAGCGCTGCCAGGATATAGATGCCGCCCATGACCGGGACCAGGATGGACGTGACCTTGATGATGCGCTGGCCGCCACCGATGAGGCAGTAGGCGACGAGAGCCGCAAAAATGGCGCCGATGATCCACGGCGTCGTCGTCGGGTCGTAGAAGCTGTAGACCAGGAACGTCGACTGCATGTTGAACGAGCAGAGCAGGTTGAAGCCGCCGGCATAGGTCAAAATCAGGGAAAAGGCGAAGAGGACGCCGAGCCAGCGCTTGTGCATGGCCGTTTCAATGTAATAGGCCGGGCCGCCGTAGCTGTGGCCCAGGGGATTGCGGCGCTTGTAAATCTGGGCCAGCGTGCTTTCAATGAAGGCCGTAGCCCCGCCGATGATGGCCAGAAGCCACATCCAGAAAACGGCACCGGGACCGCCCAGGCAGATTGCCGTCGAGACGCCGATGATATTGCCCGTACCGACACGGGACGCCGTCGAAACCATGAGGGCCTGGAAAGACGATACTTTCCCGGCTTCTGTCGGTTTTTCCATGACGACGCGGATACTTTCCGGGAACAGGCGCAGCTGGACACAGCGCGTCTTCCAGGAAAAAATAAGGCCGGCTGCAATGAGGATGACCATTAAGATAGGATAATAAAGGACATCATCGAGGTAGTTCAGGACAGCCATAATCATAGAATCACATCCTTACCATAAAACAATAAATTATAAAATAAATAAAAGTGTTCTCTAAAAATGATAAAGGATGATGTGATAATCTGTCAATAGGCTATGGATGGTTTGTATCAGGCCGTTCCTATCTTCCCGGCCCTGTAGTATAATGAAACAGAAAGGCAGGGATTTACATGACAGCTATTGAACAAGTAATACAGAAGGCCATCGCCTTCGACCACGGCGATGCCCGGCGCATCCACCATTTCCTCAAGGTCTACGCCTATGCCGACACCATCGGCCGCCTGGAAGGACTGCCCGAAGACCAGCAGGACATCCTGCGCACGGCCGCCGTCCTCCACGACATCGGCATCCACGCAGCTGAAGAAAAATACGGTTCCTCGTCGGGCAAATACCAGGAAATCGAAGGCCCCGCCCCGGCCAGGGCTATCCTGGAAGAACTCGGTGCTGACGAAAAGCTCATCGACCGGGTCTGCTTCCTCATCGCCCACCATCACACCTACGACGGTGTCGACGGCCTGGACTACCAGATACTCCTGGAAGCCGATTTCCTGGTCAATGCCTATGAAGACCAGCTGAAACCGGAAGCCATTGCCACCTTCCGCGACAAGGTGTTCCGCACCCCGTCGGGCCTGCAGTTATTGAAAGACACATATAATGTATGAAAGGGGTAATTACGATGACAAATATTGAAAAATTCGTCGACATGGTAAAAAATTCCGATAACATCGTCTTCTTCGGCGGCGCCGGCGTATCGACGGAAAGCGGCATCCCCGATTTCCGCAGCACCGACGGCCTGTACAACCAGCACTATAAATACCCGCCCGAAACGATCCTCAGCCACTCCTTCTTCATGGACAACACGGAAGAATTCTACCGCTTCTACCGCGACAAGATGCTGGCCCTCGACGCCCAGCCCAACATGGCCCACATCAAGCTGGCCGAACTGGAAAAAGCCGGCAAATTGAAAGCCATCGTCACCCAGAACATCGACGGCCTGCACCAGAAAGCGGGCAGTAAGAATGTCCTGGAACTGCACGGCAGCGTCCACCGCAACTTCTGCATGCACTGCAACAAATTCTTCGACGCCGAATACATGAAGAATTCCACAGGCATCCCCAAATGCGACGCCTGCGGCGGCACCATCAAGCCCGACGTCGTCCTCTATGAAGAAGGCCTGGACAACGACGTCATCGAACAGTCCCTGTACTACATCAGCCACGCCGACACGCTCATCATCGGCGGCACGAGCCTCGTCGTCTACCCCGCTGCCGGCCTGGTCCGCTACTACCGCGGCCATAAACTGGTCCTCATCAACAAGTCGAGCACCGACATGGACAGCGCCGCCGACCTGGTCCTCCACGACCCGATTGGCGAAGTCTTCAGTCACGTAAAATTATAAAGAAAAAGTAAACTTTCTTCTCATTTGACACACAGTCATAACACATCGTAGTACACTAGAGGCAATGTATAATTTTATGCACTTTTCTGCATACGCGAAAAGAATGAGAAGAAAGAAGGTCTTTTATTCGTGAAGAAACAAGTAGTCTGTACCCTGGCAGCCGCTTCTGACGAAGGCAATAATCCCTATGTCGATTTGGCCAAAGTGGACTACAACTTCGGCAGCAAGAACTGGGAACTCAGCGTCGGCCGCAATGACGTCTACCGCATCGGCCGCGACGCCTACGGCCTGCAGTACTTCGATGCCCTCGACGGCGCCGAACTGCGCTATCACAACGATAACTTGGCCATCACCACGGGCTACGGCAAATTCAAGGACGGCAAGAAACCCGGCGTCGATACGGTGAAGCCGATTTCCGACGCCGCCCATTCGGATCACTTCAGTACGGATGGCCTGAAGACGGGCTACGGTGAAATCGACGCCTTCTTCGGCGGCGGCAAGGCCGCCCGTTCCGAAGCCGGTTTCTACTACAACCGCCTTCATCAGTCCAACCACAGTTCGGGTGAAGACTATTTTGCCAAATATATCGCCGGCTACTTCGTCCGCGGCAACTACGGCAAATGGAGCGCCCTGGCCAACTACGAACACATCGGCTTCAACGCAGGTGTCAAAAACGTCGACGGCCAGGACTACGGCGACGCCTGGATGGGCACCCTCCAGTACGGCAAAGCCGACTTCCACACGCCCGGCAGCTGGGATGCCTGGCTGGAATACCTCGACCTCGACGACGGCTCCTTCATGGGCGGCAACCCCTTCACGTGGCGCTTCTCCAGCGACATGGACAACCAGCGCAGCTGGGGCATCGGTGCCGACTACATCGTCGCCAAGAACCTGAAATTCAGCGTCATGCAGTCCTTCGCCAGCCAGGCCAAGACCGGCAGCCCGGACCCCCACGAAATGACCCGCATCCACTTCCAGATGCTGTTCTAGTAGGGGCTTGCACGTGGCAAGCCCGCCCCAGAATATGAGCGATTTTCCAACTCGGGGAGAGCGTTTCCAAATGCCCAGCGGGTCGCCCACGCGGCGACCCCTACCGCACAATCTACTATTCCCCTTTTTCCACTAGTTCTCGTTCATATATTATCCGGTCTTCCTCGGTAAAAACGTTGAAGACGACTTCTATCGGCTCATGTTGCCGCAGCCACTGCGATACGGTGGTTACGACAAGGTGGGCTGCTTCTTTTTTAGGAGATCCAGGAATACTTAGGCCCCGACGACGCTGATGCGCTGATTGATGTGATGGCCCTTTTCGATTTCATCGACCATGGCGATGGCGTAGTCAGCATAGGAAATATTACATGAAAAAAGGAGCTGTCGTACGAAGACAGCTCCTTTTTCTGTAGGGGCGGGCCGCCCACGGGCGTCCCCTACAAACTATAAACTCCGTTCTACAAACTACAAACTCCATACTACAAACTATAAAGTAAGAGGGGTCTTGCATGATGGCAAAAACCTTCGTGCGACAGCCCCCCCCCCACTTTCCTTAGAAATAGACCAGGGTGACGCCGGCACCGCCGCCTTCTACGTCGTCGAGCTGGTATTTCTTGACGAAGGGCTGGTCGTCTAGGAAGGCGTGGATCTGACGGCGCAGGGCACCGCTGCCCTTGCCGTGGATGATCTTGACCGGACTGAAGCCGGCAGCCAGGGCCTGGTCGAGGAAGCGTTCTACTTCCGGCAGGGCTTCGCTGAAGGTCTTGCCGATGATGTTCAATTCCGTGGCTACACTGGACGTGCGGATAGGCCGGTACGATGAGGCGGCAGCGGCTTTCTTTTCGGCCTGCTGTTCTTTCTTCAATTCGTCCAGGTACGGCGCACTGACGTCCTTGAATTTGACCCGGACCGTCATGCCCCGGACGGAGACGGTCAGCTGTTTGCTGCCGATGTCTTCGACCGTGCCGACGCTGTCCAGGTTGTTGACGAAGACCTGCTGGCCGACTTTCAATTTCGCCAGGTCGACAGGGTCGCGCTGGGGCTTTTCCGCTTCAGGCAGGGAAATCTGCTGGATAGCCCGGCGGGCTTTGTCGATGGCCTTGGCCTTTTCCCGGTCCGTTCCCTCCTTGGACTGAGCCTTCAGTTCGCGGATAATCTTTTCGGCTTCGACGCGGAGGTTGCGCTTGAGGTCGACGGCATCGCGGCGGCTGGCGTCGATGATATCCTGCCGCTTCGACGTGACCTTGTCCTTTTCTTTGCGCAAATCATCTTCCAGTTTCCGCGCTTCGCGCAGGCGGTATTCCAGTTCCGCCTGTTCTTCGTCCATCTTTTTGGCCTGTGCATTGAGCTGGGTCAGGACTTTTTCCATATCCATGTCCTGAGCCTTGCTGCGCAGGTCTTTGGCTTTTTCCAGGATATCCTTGGGCATGCCCAGGCGTTCGCTGATGCTGAAGGCGTGGGAACTGCCGGCCGAGCCGATGCGCAGCTTGTACGTCGGCTTCAGCGTTTCCATATCGAACTCGACGTGGCCGTTTTCGATGCCCGGCGTATTATAGGCATAGTTCTTGAGGTCGTTGTAATGGGTCGTGACCATGACATACGAGCCTTTCTGGTAAAAGGCGTCGAGGATGGCAATGGCGATGGCACTGCCTTCGGCCGGGTCCGTACCGGAACCGAGTTCGTCTGCCAGGATGAGGTCTTCCGGCCCGCAGTGCTTGAGGATGTAAATGAGCTGCTTCATATGGCTGGAAAAGGTACTCAGGTTCTGGGAAATATCCTGTTCATCGCCGATGTCGGAAAAGACGTCGCGGAAGACGGGCAGTTCCGACGATTCACCGACGGGGATGAACAGGCCGGCCTGATGCATGAGGGCCAAAAGGCCCAGGGTCTTCATGGAAACGGTCTTGCCGCCCGTGTTGGAGCCCGTAATGAGCAGGATACGGTAATCGCCGCCGATGACGATGGTATTGGGCACGACGTGCTTGGCGTCGATGAGGGGATGGCGGGCCTGGATGAGCCTGATTTCCCGCGTCTTGGAAATGGCCGGACGGCAGGCCTTCATCTTCAAGGCCAGCTGAGCCTTAGCAAAGGCGAATTCCAGCTGACCGACACACTTCGTGCTGTCATACAAGTCATTGTACTGCTGCTGCACCTTGGCCGTCAGGCGGCGGAAAATGCGTTCGATTTCCTTCGTTTCGCCAATGCGGGCGGCCTGCAGGTCGTTGTTGGCATTGACGATGGCCAACGGTTCGACATAGAGCGTCGAGCCACTGGCCGACGTATCGTGGACGATGCCGGGAAAGGCATGGCGGTATTCCTGCTTGATGGGGATGACATAGCGGTTGTTGCGCACTGTGACCAGGGCATCCTGGAAATACTTCTGGTATTCCTTGTTCTGCAGGACATTATTGACATAGCGCTTGGTCTGCCGTTCCAGTTCGACGATACGGCTGCGCAGGCGCATCAATTCCGGCGACGCATTGTCGCGGATCTGGCGGTTGTTGTCAAAGACAGTGGCGAAAGAATGAGAAAGCTGGGAAAAATCGCCGATGACCTCTGCCTGTTCGGCCAGCTGGGGATACTCAGCCCCCCGTTCGGCGAAGAACGACCGGATTTCCCTATAATGCTGGAGGTTGTTCCAGATGTCGATACATTCATGGGAATCGAGGGTCACTTCGCGCTTGGCCTTTTCCAGGGACGGACGGATATCGACGATGCCGCCGAAGGGCGTGCTCGTTTCCGTCTGCATGCAGCGGACGGCTTCTTCCGTATCGGTCAGGTTCTTTTCAATGACATCGCCGTCGTTCACCGGTCTCAGGCGGCGGGCGATTTCTTTAGACAACCGGGACGGGGCCAGGCGGACCAGCATGTTCTGGACCTGGTAGAATCCCAAAATCCTCATACTTCTTTTATTCATAAATGGCATTACTCCTGTTGTTATAAGATTCCGTGGAAGAAATGACCGCGCGTCACGGTCTGGTCTTCCCTACCTAAGAGCATCGTTTCCGTACCGTCACAGAGGCAGCGGTACCGGCTGACCTGCTGGCCGATCCACTGTGGCGTGCGGCCGCGGCCTTCGATGCGGATGGCGGCGATGCCGGCGCGGCACAGGTCTTTATAATACGGCGCCATATCCAGATCCCGGCTGTTGAGGATGTGGTTGCGGCAATACTGGTCGGTGACGACAGGGAACGTTTCGTCCCGGCGGTCCCGCAGGGCATAGGCACCGCGGTTGCAGACGCCCGGGCAGCCTTTCTTCTGGCCCTTGCCGGCAAAGGACGAAATGACGCAGGACTCAGTGACCATCATTTCGGCCCGGCCCTGGACGACGGCTTCGATGGGACAGCCGCTCTGGCGGACCATTTCCTTCAGCTGGCGCAACGTCGCCTCGACAGACGCCGTAATGGCCGTACAGCCCAAGGATGCATAGGCCCGGGCCGCCTGGCTGTTGAAGATATTGAGGGACCAATCGGCCCGAACGGGCACGGTAATATTCAAGTCGGCTATCATGGCGAAAATGGCCATGGCACCGGCATAGATGCCGTCGACGCCGGCGGCGATGGCCCGTTCCAGTTCGTTCTGGACGGCCAGGCGGTTCTCTTCGCGGACGATACGCGGCGTCCCGGCCCACAGCGCCGCGCCCTGTTCATGGGCGGCCTGGACGGCGGCCTGCCAGTCCTTGGTACCAAAGGGATGGTGATGGTACGATTCGCCGCCAAAGATAATGACATCGGCGCCATGGCCGGCTGCGGCGACGCCGTCGACACTGTCACAGCGGACGACGAGCTGCATGGCCTCCCCGTCTCCCGGCTGCGATTCCGGAACCTGACGTTGCGGCACCTTCCCGGCAGCCGGCCGCGGGTAATCGGCCAGGATACTGTCGGTCAAGGCCTGGACGGCCTGACGGCGCAGGCCGTTGAGGACGCTGGCCGGGATCATATGCGTTTCATCCCAAAAGGTCACACTGGCCAGGGCAAAAGGCGTATCGCCCAGACGGCTGAGCTGGCCCTGGACGTAATCAGCCGTTGCCGGCCGCTGGCGGGCCGGTTCAGGCCGGAAATCGGCTGCGGCCGAGGCGGTATGGCCATTTTCATCCCACAGCGTCAGGCGCAGATCGCCCTGGTCATCGGTATCGACGTGGCCGTAAATAGAAAGTTTCCGGGTCAGGCCCCCGGCTACGTCGTCAGCCGTCTGCCGTCCCGACGGATTGCGTTCCGTCAACGTACGGCGGCTGACGGAATTTCCCAGGAAATCAGCCTGGTAACTGCGGTTGAAAGCGCCTTCCAGGAGGGCTGCCGCTTCGCGGTGGGCCGCCTTGCGCTGCTGCGGGCTCTGGTAATGGGCATCGATGACCTTGCGGTACGCCGAAACGACAGTCCGGACGTACGTATCGCCCTTCATGCGCCCTTCGATTTTAAAGGACGTGACGCCGGCATCAAGCAAGTCGTCGATATAATCGAGGGATTTCAAATCCTTCAGACTGAGAACATAGGCCTCGTGTTTCATGACAGGTTCGCCATCGCAGAGCAGCGTATAAGGCTGGCGGCAGGGCTGGGCACAGGCGCCGCGGTTGCCACTGCGGCCGCCGAGGAAACTGCTCATCAGGCATTGGCCGGAATAGGCCATGCATGACGCGCCGTGCATGAAGACTTCAATGGGGATGGACGACTGGGAACAGATGGAGCGGATTTCCTGAGCCGACAACTCGCGGGACAAGACAGCCTGGGTAAAGCCATTGGCCTCGAGGAAACGGACGCCGTCCAAGTCGGCCACGGTCATCTGCGTACTGCCGTGGAGCGGCAGATCCGGCGCGACTTTCCGGGCCAGGGCGGCTACGGCCAGGTCCTGGACGATGATGCCATCGACAGCGAGCGAGTCGAGGAGCTGTAAATACGCGGACAATTCCGCTAATTCCGTATCGGCCATGAGGATGTTGACCGTGACGTAGACTTTGACGCCAAATAAATGAGCCGTCCGGACAGCCTGGCCGATTTCAGCATCGTCGAGATTATGAGCAAATTTGCGGGCATTGAAGCCTTTCCCGCCAAAATAAACGGCATCGGCACCGGCGTCAATGGCGGTGAGTACGTTTTCTAAAGAGCCTGCCGGGGCTAATAATTCTGCCATGAAAATCCTCCTACTTTTAATAGTTTATAGCATAGAGTTTGTAGTTTGTAGAAATTGGGTTTTAAATTTTTGCCCTCACTACAAACTAAAAACTAAAAACTGCGAACTCAAAAAGCGCTATCGTCATACGGTAATTACGCTTTTACGATTTATGTGTCCCAGCCAACTGCTGATAAATACGAGTGAGCAACTCTGCCGTGACCGTATAGGGTGTCCGCTGGACGCCGCCTGTCGGCAGGGTCATGGTGACGAATTTTTCGATTTCTTCATCACTCAAGTCGACCGTATCGCCCATGAGGTCCTGCATGAGGGCCGTAAAGTCATCGAGTCCGGCCAGGCCCAGGATGGCCCAGACCTTTTCTGCCTTATCGGCCATCGTTTCTTCCATGAGCTTCATGTACGCCGGCAAGAGCAGGCCATTGGCCCGGCCATGGCTGAGCCCCTTATAATAGGTCAGCATATAGCCCATGCTGTGGACCATGGTCGTCCCCGTCTGGGCAATGGTGATGCCTGCCAGGGTCGAGCCATAGAGCAGGTCTTCCCGGACGACAGGCGAAACGTCGCCTTTGAGGTCCGTCAAATGGACGCCAAGGAAACGCATGGCTTCTTCGGCCCAGACATCGCTCATGGGCGTCGACGCCGTGGACATATAGCCTTCGATGGCATGGGACAAGGCATCAATGGCCGTATCAATGGTGACGGCTTCGGGCACACTGTCCGTAAAGGCCGGGTCGGCAAAGGCATAGACCGGGAAAATGAGCGGCGTATTGATGGACTGCTTGGTCCCGGCCTTGGGATTGGTCAGGACGCTGACCTTGGTCACTTCACTGCCCGTCCCGGCCGTCGTCGGTACGGCGACGATGGGCAAGGGCTTGCGGTACGGGCCGGTAAACAACTGTTCATCATCCAGCTCCTGCTCCTGCGTGCAGACCAGGGCGATGGCCTTGGCCGCATCCATGGGCGAACCGCCGCCGATACCGATGACGAAATCGACGCCCTCTTCCATAGCAAAAGCAGCGGCCTTGCGGATCGTCGCTACAGACGGATTATTTTCGACCTCATCAAAAAGGAACCAGGAAATCCCCAATTCATCCAGCTTTTCCACGACGGCAGCCTGCGAGCCATTCACCTTGGCCGAATGGCGGCCCGTGACCAGCAGCGCCTTGCGGCCCAAATCAGCCAGCACCTCACCGGACTGGGCAATGCAGCCCTTTCCAAAAAATACCTTCGTCGGCATATAATACGTAAACATGCAGATTCCCCCTTCACACAGCAAACAGCTTATTTCCTATCCATTTTAACATCTTTAGGCCGCTTGGGCTAGTGGCGGGAGGTGTGCAAAAAAGGCTTGTCGCAAGACGACAAGCCTTTAGGGGTTAGTGGCTAGCAGTTAGGGGTTAGCAGCCGGCCGCTGACTGCAAAAAAAGGCGCTGTCTTCATGCGACAGCGCCTTTCGATTGCATAGGTTTGACGAAAATATCTTGGAAAAATATTAACGTTTCGAGAACTGGGAAGCTTTACGAGCTTTCTTGAGGCCGTATTTACGGCGTTCTTTTTCACGCGGGTCGCGTGTGAGGAAACCAGCTTTTTTGAGAGCCTGACGGAAATCGCCGTCGACTTCCAAAAGGGCACGGCTGATGCCGTGACGGATTGCGCCGGCCTGGCCGGACGGGCCGCCACCCTTAACGTCAGCGATGACGTCGTACTGTTCAGTTACGCCTGTGAGTACGAGCGGCTGTTTAATAACCAATTCCAGTGTTTTACGACCGAAATATTCGTTCAATTCTTTTTTGTTGACTGTGATTTTACCCTGACCCGGAACCAGACGAACTCTAGCAACGGATGTCTTTCTACGGCCAGTGCCGTAGTACTGTGCTACTGCCATGAAATCTTCCTCCCGGTATTAATTAGCGAATGTTTAACTTCAAAACTTCAGGTTTCTGAGCCTGATGCGGATGTTCAGCACCTGCATAAACGTTCAGTTTACGATACATCTGTTCACCCAATTTATTTTTCGGGAGCATACCGCGAACTGCCATTTCAACAACGCGTTCCGGACGTGCTTCGAGCATGTGGCCGGCCTGAGTGAATTTAGCTCCACCGGGATAACCGGAATGATGGAAATAGGTTTTCTGGATTAATTTTTTACCTGTTAATTTAACCTTTGCTGCGTTTACTACGATTACATAATCGCCTGTATCAACATGCGGGGTAAAAGTAGGTTTATGTTTTCCCCGAAGAACTTTAGCTACTTCGGCAGCAAGACGGCCTAATGTCTGGCCTTCAGCATCAACAACAAACCATTTGCGTTCGATGTTGCCTGCATTGGCCATAAATGTAGTTTTCATGCTGTGTGATTCCTCCCTGAATTTAACTAACTGACCAAGCTTTTGGTGCTCTTTCTCCGGGGCTAATGGAGTCCAAGTGAAAAGCTTACTTATTTATTTTACAGATTTAGACAGGCCTTGTCAAGCTTTTTTTCTTCTAGTTCATCAAGTGGGA
>OKRV01002159.1_pt1 | contig 10701 bp, 8 predicted proteins | sample 1601201 | NCBI WGS metagenome assembly OKRV01 (sample SAMEA3541540, study PRJEB24748) | human gut metagenome | biome: human gut; feature: human-associated habitat; material: faeces | place: China | collected 2012 | reverse complement strand
AACAAGCAAATCAAGTTCAGGATCATCAAGTTCTAAGGGCTCCGGTAAAACTGTAGGAAAATAGCTAAGCATTTATAGTTTGTTATTATAAGAACTTTATATATACAATTTAATATGTACGACTTTTTGAAAGCAGGATTCTCTGATGAGGGTTCTGCTTTTTTATTGCAATTCTTCGCCTTGCGCATTATCTTGTAGGGGGATTACATAGAATTTCTTGTTTTTTCTGATTTTATTGTAATCCTACTTTCTATCAACATTTGTTTAATCTAAAAAAATCCCCCGAAAAGAATATATTCACTAATATTCTCTCCGAAGGATTTATTTGTAATCTTATTCCTTAATTATGCATTCTTTAGGAAAGCTTTATAGCACTTATATGTTTCATAAATATCAGCCTTGCTTGTTACTTCCCAAGGTGCGTGCATATTTAATACTGCGACGCCACAATCAATTACTTCCATGCCATAAAGTGACATAATATAAGCGATTGTTCCGCCACCACCTGCGTCAACTTTTCCAAGCTCTGACATTTGAAAATGTACATTATGATTATCCATTATATTTCTTAATACTGCAAGATATTCAGCATTAGCATCATTTGAACCTGACTTTCCTCTTGAACCTGTAAACTTGTTAAATACAACGCCTGAACCTAGGAATGATGAGCTATTATTTTTGAACACATCAGAATATAATGGATCAAAAGCTGCGTTAACATCTGATGACAACATTCTTGAATGCGCTAGACATCTCTTAAGTTTAAGTTCGTTGTAATCACCATTAAGATTTAACAATTCTGCTACTGTATTTTCAAAGAATTTTGACTGCATTCCTGTAGCACCTACACTACCAATTTCTTCTTTATCTACTAATAAACAACATGCTGTCTTGTCAATCTTGTCCGTTTCAAGCATTGCCGCTAACGAAGTATAAGCACATACCTTGTCATCCTGACCGTATGCCATAATCATACTTCTGTCAAATCCCATTTCTCTTGCTCTTCCTGCCGGAACCACTTCTAATTCTGCTGACATAAAATCTTCTTCTTCCATTTCATAGGTGTTTTTTAAAATACCTATAATTCCTTCTTTTACAGCATCTTTTTCTTTGTCTTCAAGTGGAATGCTTCCAACAAGAATATCAAGGTTTTCGCCTTCAATAACTTTAGCTGCATTCTTTTCCATCTGCTGTCCTGCAAGATGAATTAAAAGGTCGGTTACACAAAATACAGGGTCGGTATCTTTTTCACCAATGTTAACTTCAACCTTTGTTCCGTCTTTCTTAACTACAACGCCATGAATTGCAAGTGGAAGTGTAACCCACTGATACTTCTTAATTCCGCCATAGTAATGTGTATCAAGGTATGCCATATTGTTGCTTTCATATAGTGGATTCTGCTTAATGTCCATTCTAGGTGAATCAATATGTGCTCCCAAAATATTCATTCCCTGTTCCATTGGAATCTTTCCAATGTTAAAAAGTGCTACTGTCTTATTCATACAAACAGCATAAACTTTGTCCCCCTGTTTTAAAGGCTGGCCTTTTTCAATTACTTCTTCTAAAGACTTGTAGCCTTTCTCCCTTGCCTGTCTTACAGTTTCCTTAACACATTCTCTTTCTGTTTTACAGTCTGACAGGAAATCAATATAGTTAGAATTTAATTCTTCCAACTCACTTATTTCTCTCTTGCCATAAGTATTCCATGCATTCTTTCTTTCCATGATAACTCATTCCCTTCTATATTTAATCTTGTACAAAATTAATTTCTGCTAAATTCTTCAAATTCAATGCCTTCATTTCTTTCCAAAAGAAGTTTAATTGACCACTGGTTTGTAAATAATACTAATGGATTGCCCTTCATATCCTTTACTCTCTTGGCATCGCTTGGACATTTAACATTATTTAAATCTATTGTTGTATCTTTTACCCATCTGATGTGTCCATAAGGCAATGGCTCCAATCTCACATCACAGCCATATTCGTTTTCCATTCTATACTTCAAAACGTCAAACTGAAGTGTACCTACAACACCTACAATAATTTCTGACATTTCAAGATTGTAATCCTGGAAAATCTGAATTGCACCTTCCTGGGCAATCTGTGTAACACCTTTCATAAACTGTTTACGTTTCATTGAATCAAGTGCCACAAGTCTGCAGAAATGTTCAGGTGCAAAAGTTGGGATTCCTTCATAAACAAATTTTTTGCCCGGTGTACAAATTGTATCACCTATTGAAAAAATACCCGGATCAAATACACCTATTACGTCTCCCGCATAAGCTTCATCAATTACCTTTCTGTCCTGAGCCATAATTTGCTGAGGTCTTGAAAGTTTCATTTTCTTACCACTTTGTACGTGATACACATCCTTAGATGCATCAAACTTTCCTGAACAAACTCTAAGGAAAGCAATTCTATCGTGATGTGCCTTGTTCATATTAGCCTGAATCTTAAATACAAATCCTGAAAATGGTTCTTCAATAGGATCAATTAATCCCTGATCTGACATCCTTGGAAGTGGTGATTCTGTCATTCTTAAGAAATGTTCCAAAAATGTTTCTATACCGAAAGTTGTTAACGCTGAGCCGAAAAATACCGGTGACAATTCACCTTTATCAACCAATTCCTGATCAAATGGTTCGCTTGCTCCGTCAAGAAGTTCAGTGTCATCTACAAGCTGGTCATACAATTCATCACCTATTTCTGCCTTAAAGTTTTCGTTGTCCAACTCATATGTTGTTTCCGCAGCACTTTTTGAACCACCAACTGAAACTGCCTTAAACATTGAAATCTTCTTAGTATCTCTGTCATACACGCCTTTAAATCTTTTACCTGAACCAATTGGCCAGTTAATAGGACATGTTTTAATTCCAAGAACATTTTCAATTTCTTCAAGAAGTTCATATGGATCTCTTGCTTCCAAGTCCATCTTATTAATAAAAGTAAAAATAGGAATGTGTCTCATAACACAAACCTTAAAAAGCTTAATTGTCTGTGCCTCAACACCCTTTGAAGCATCAATAACCATTACTGCTGAATCTGCAGCCATTAACGTTCTATAAGTATCTTCTGAGAAGTCCTGATGTCCCGGAGTATCCAAAATATTAATGCAATATCCTTCATAGTTAAACTGAAGCGCTGAAGATGTAACTGAAATGCCTCTTTCTTTTTCAATTCCCATCCAGTCAGACACTGCATACTTAGAATTGGCCTTTCCCTTTACTGAACCTGCTGTATTAATAGCACCTCCATAGAGTAAAAACTTTTCTGTTAAAGTAGTCTTTCCTGCATCGGGATGTGAAATAATCGCAAATGTTCGTCTGTTTTCTATTTCCTTCTTTAAATTCTCGTCCATTCTATTCTCCATAAAATAATTATTAAATAATATTGTAATAGTTTTCCAATCCCTGACTTATTATAAACAATATTAACATTTTTCACAAGACTACCTATATATTTTCCCCCTATTTAGAATTTATATTCCATATATCACAAAAGGTGTATCCCATAATGAGATACACCTTTATATATTGATTATTAACTATAACTATAATTAGCAAACACCCTGAGCTTCCATAGCTTCTGCTACTTTTTCAAATCCGGCAATGTTAGCACCTACTACGTAGTTACCTTCAAATCCGTATCTCTTAGCAGCATCGCTGATGTTACGGTAAATGTTAACCATGATTGTCTGTAATTTAGCGTCAACTTCTTCGAATGTCCATGAAAGTCTTTCGCTGTTCTGTGACATTTCAAGAGCTGATGTAGCAACACCACCTGCGTTAGCAGCCTTACCACCAACGAACCATACGCCGTTTTCCTGTAAGTATTCTGTTGCATCAATTGTTGTAGGCATGTTAGCACCTTCACAAACAGCTTTACATCCGTTAGCTACTAACTGCTTAGCATCATCGATAAGTAATTCGTTCTGTGTAGCACATGGAAGAGCAATATCACATTTAATCTGCCATACTCCACGTCCTTCATGATATTCAGCTGAAGGTCTTGCAGCAGCATATTCTGTAAGTCTAGCTCTCTTAACTTCCTTAACTTCTTTAAGAAGGTCAACATCGATTCCTTCAGGATCATAAATCCAACCTGTTGAATCTGAACATGTAACAACCTTAGCACCCATCTGATGAGCTTTCTGAATAGCGTAGATAGCAACGTTACCGGCACCTGAAACAACTACTGTCTTGCCTTCCATGCTTTCGCCATGGTCTTTCATTAATTCCTGTGTTAAGTAAAGTAATCCGTAACCTGTAGCTTCTGTTCTAGCTAAAGAACCACCGTATGTAAGTCCCTTACCTGTAAGAACACCTTCATATAATCCACGGATTCTCTTATACTGTCCAAACATATATCCGATTTCTCTAGCGCCTGTTCCGATGTCACCGGCTGGTACGTCAGTGTCGGCACCGATATATTTACAAAGTTCTGTCATAAAGCTCTGGCAGAAAGCCATAACTTCTCTATCTGATTTACCCTTAGGATCGAAATCAGAACCACCTTTACCACCACCGATTGGAAGGCCTGTAAGTGAGTTCTTGAAGATCTGTTCAAAACCTAAGAATTTAATAATACCAATATTTACTGATGGGTGAAGTCTTAAACCACCCTTGTATGGTCCGATAGCTGAGTTAAACTGTACTCTATAACCTGTGTTAACCTGTACCTGTCCCTTATCATCTACCCAAGGAACTCTGAACTTGAACTGTCTTTCAGGTTCGCAGATTCTTTCAAGTAAAGCTTCTCTTCTATACTTGTCCTCGTTTGCATCGATTACAGGTCTAAGTGAATTTAATACTTCTTCAACTGCCTGTAAAAATTCTGGTTCATTAGCATTCTTTTCTTTTACTTTTGCTAATACTTCGTCTACATATGACATTTTGTAGCCCTCCTTAAATATATTTTTCTTAATCACAACTTGCACGAACCTCTATATTTCTCCTAAAAAGGCCGCACTTAAACAAGTGCACTAACACTTTAATACACTAAAGAAATTATATAGTATCTTCTTAATTTTATCAACCTTTAGTAGTGTTATTCTTAATTTTGTAATGATAAAGCTGTTTTTACTTAATTATATTAAGTTCGGGCTGAATTTTTAAAACATAGTTAATTTTGACTATTTCATTTTTGATTTAAAAATTAATGCAGACAAATATCCGAATATTAAAGCTCCTGAAATTCCCACGGCACTTGCCGTAAAACCACCTTTAAACAATCCCAAAAAACCTGACTCATCTATGGCTTCTTTCATTCCCTTCCAAAGATTGTTGCCAAAGCCAAGCAAAGGCACTGTTGCGCCACAACCTGCCCACTTAGTCAAAGGCTCATAAATTCCAATCGCACCAAGAACAACCCCAATGCAAACAAGACTTACCATAATTCTTGCAGGCGTTACCTTGGTCTTGTCTATTACAATTTGAACAAGAGCACAGATTATTCCCCCAACAATAAACGCTTTTAAAAAAATCATCTTAAATTCCTTTCTTTAATTGCAATCATTAATTCTTTTCAATCACCACGCAGTGAGCTATTCCCGGCACGCTATTTCCTTCATTAAAACTTACCGGGGACATTAATGCTCCCGTTGGAATAAAAAGAATCTTCTTAAATGCCCCTTTTTTTAGCTGTTTAAAAACATAGCCTGCAAGAACCGTGGCACTACAGCCACAGCCACTTCCACCTGCGTGAGTGTCCTGTTCACTGGCATCAAACATTTCCACGCCGCAATCCATATGAACCGCAGAAATGTCGTAGCCTTTTTCCTTAAGTAGTTCAAACAAAATACTTTTTCCTATTAATCCCAAGTCACCCGTTATGATTTTGTCATAATCTGCCGGTGTGCTGTTAAAATCCTTAAAATGCTGATAAATAACATCTGCCGCAGCCGGTGCCATACAGGCACCCATATTTTGAGCATCCTTTACTCCAAAATCAATGATTTTTCCCGTGGTAATTCCTGTTATTTTTGCAAAACCTTTTTTTGTGCTAATTATTACTGCCCCACAACCGGTTACAGTCCAGGTTGCCGCATAAGGTCTTTGATTTCCGTAAGCCAAAGGAAATCTAAACTGTCTTTCTGCGCTGGCAAAATGACTTGATGCCATTGCAATAACATTGTCTGCATTTCCTGCTTCAACCATTACTGCTCCAAGACTTAACGCTTCACCCATTGTTGAACAGGCTCCGTACAATCCGAAAAAGGGAACCTCGAACTCCAAAATTCCAAAAGTTGTGGCAATTAACTGTCCAAGTAAATCCCCACCAAAAATATACCTGATTTCTTCCTTGCTCATCCCTGCTTTAAATAGAAGTTTCTGAATTGCCTCTTTTTGCAACAAACTTTCTGCCTCTTCCCACGTTTCCTGTCCAAGCATAGGATCCTGTTCCACAACATCAAACAATTTTCCTAAAGGTCCGTCACCTTCTTTTCGACCTACAATTGAAGCTCCTTCAATAATAAACGGTGGCTTATCAAAGGAAATACTGCTACTACCAATCATTCGTCCCATAAAAATCCTCCTTTTTTCTTAGTTTTTACTTTTTTGTTATAAATATGTATACGTTTTTACTTGCCTATTTGACATATTTTTTATACAATAGGAAGGAAATTCAAAAATTACATATAATAAGAAGGGAAAAAAAATGACTACATCAGAAATTGGAATTTTAATTGCCATCATTGTTTATATGGTTGGCGTTGTTGGTATTGGTGTATATTTTGCCAAAAAAAACAGTACCACAAATGATTTTTACCTTGGTGGACGAAAGCTTGGTCCTCTTGTTACTGCTATGAGTGCTGAAGCATCAGATATGAGTAGCTGGTTATTAATGGGACTTCCGGGTGTTGCTTATGTTACAGGTGTTTGTGATGCATTCTGGACAGCTGCCGGACTTGCTGTTGGAACATACGTTAACTGGCTTATTGTTGCCAAAAGACTTAGAACTTACAGTGACGTTTGCAGTGCAATCACTATACCTGACTTTTTTGCTAACAGATATAGAGATCCTAAAATGTTAAAGTGTGTATCTGCTATAATTATTATTATTTTCTTTGTGCCATATACAGCTTCAGGATTTGCTGCATGTGGTAAACTTTTTAATTCTTTATTTGGAGTTGATTATTTAACAGCAATGATTATTAGTGCAATTGTTATTGTTGCATATACTACTCTTGGTGGTTTCCTTGCCGCAAGTACTTCTGACTTTATTCAGAGTATTATTATGTCAATTGCCTTAGTTATAGTTTTAAGTTATGGAATTATTTCCGTTGGTGGATTTGACGGAGTCGTAGCTCACGTTGGCGACCTTAAGGGATTCCTTTCAATAACTTCAACACATGATGGTGCAACTAATACAGCAACGCCTTACAGTGTTCTTTCAATTGCCTCAACACTTGCTTGGGGACTTGGATACTTCGGCATGCCACATATTCTTTTAAGATTTATGGCTATTGAAGACACAAAGAAATTAAAACTTTCAAGACGTGTTGCCAGTGTTTGGGTTGTTATTTCAATGTCTGTTGCAGTTTCAATTGGTATAATCGGTTATGCAATGTCAGCAGAAGGAGTTATTCCTAACCTAAAGGATTCTGAAACAATCATCGTTCAGATAGCCCACGTATTAAGTACACACGGCATTATTTTTGCCATAATTGCAGGTGTTATCCTTGCAGGTATACTTGCCTCAACAATGTCAACTTCAGATTCACAGCTTCTTGCTGCATCTTCAAGTGTTTCAGAAAACTTACTTGAAGGCGTGTTAAGTTTAAACCTTTCATCAGGAGTAAAAATCGTAGTTGCCAGAGGTTCAGTAATTATCATTTCAATAATTGCTATGTTTCTTGCCAGCAATCCTAACAGCTCAGTATTCCAGATAGTATCATTTGCCTGGGCAGGCTTCGGTGCCACATTCGGCCCTGTAATGCTCTTTGCATTATTCTGGAAGCGCTCAAACAAATACGGTGCAATCAGCGGAATGGTAGCCGGTGGAATCATGGTATTCGTATGGAAATTCTTAGTTCGTCCAATGGGTGGCGTACTTGGAATCTATGAACTTTTACCTGCATTCATTGTAGCTTCAATCTTCATCGTAGTAGTAAGCTTACTTACACCTGCACCTGAAAAAGAAATCGTAGACGAATTTGAATCAATAAAAAATTATTAATCAAATAAAAACAAAGCACTTTTTCATTCCGCTCACGCAGAAATTTCTAAAGTAAACACGTTGAGTTTATTATTTTGCTCCGCCGCCTATTGTAAAGCGAAAACCTAAACTCGCCTAAAGGCTCGAACAGTAGGTTTATCGCTTTACACTATGCTCGCAAAATTTCAAAACTCTGCCTATTGTTTCCTTTTAGAAATTTCTGCGTGAGCGGAGTCTGAAAAGGTAATTAATTTTTACAAAGGAGATAAAAATGAATTTTTTAGAAGAACGTATTCAAAAAGATGGTATCGTTAAAGAAGGAAATGTTTTAAAAGTAGACAGCTTTTTAAACCACCAGATGGACATTTCACTTTTCGAAAAAATGGGCGAAGAATTTAAGCGTCGTTTCGCTAATGCCCCAATCAACAAAATTCTTACAATAGAAGCATCAGGTATCGGCATTGCCTGCATCGTTGCAAAATACTTCGATGCACCAGTTGTTTTTGCAAAGAAATCAAAAAGTATAAACATTGATGGTGAAATGTATGTTGCTGAAGTTGAATCATTTACGCATAAATGCAAAAACCAGGTAATCGTATCAAAGAAATTTTTAGGTCCTGATGACCACGTTCTTATTATAGACGATTTTCTTGCTAACGGTTGTGCCCTTCAGGGATTAATCTCCATCGTATCAAATGCAGGCGGTACTGTAGAAGGAATCGGCATTGCAATTGAAAAAGGATTTCAGTCAGGCGGACGTACAATCCGCAACCTTGGATATCACTTGGAATCACTTGCTATCGTTGATAGCATGGATGCAGAAAACGGAACAATCACATTCCGTGAACAGTAAAAAATCATAAACTATGAGAAACACCACGTTTTTTATAGTTTATATTTTTAATCGCAAAACAAAATTTATATATCATCTTATATTCCCCAGAATTGTATGAAAGCAAACAATAGGCAGATTTTCGAAATTTTGCGAGCATAGTGCAAGTCGAAAAGTGACTGTCTAAGCCGTAGGCGAGTTTCACTTTTCGATTTGCCATAGACGGCGGAGCAAAATAAGAAAATCAACGTGTTTGCGTTATACAATTCTGTGGAATAGAAGGAAGAAAAATTTTGTTTTGCAATTACACAATATATTTAAGTTATGAAAGGACATTTACTAATGAGTAGCTCAAATTCATCAATTGAAAACATTTACAAACTTAACGGAAAAGTTCCCGTTGGAAAAGCCATTCCTTTTGGCTTGCAGCATATTTTGGCTATGTTTGTTGCCAATATTGCTCCTATTATTATTGTTGGCGGTGCCAGCGGTCTTTCATCTGAACAGACTGCACGTCTTATCCAGAGTGCAATGATTATTGCAGGTATTGGTACTTTAATTCAGTTATTCCCATTATGGAAAATCGGTTCAGGTCTTCCAATTGTTATGGGTATTAGTTTTACTTTTGTTTCTATTTTTTGTTATATCGGACCAACTTACGGATATAATGCCATTGTAGGTGCTGTTCTTGTTGGCGGTATTGTAGAAGGTGTTCTTGGTCTTTTTGCGAAATACTGGATTAAACTTATATCTCCTATCGTTGCAGCCAGCGTTGTTACTTCCATTGGTTTTTCTCTTCTCTCTGTTGGAGCAAGCTCTTTCGGTGGAGGAAGCGGAAGCGAAAACTTTGGTTCAGCTACAAACTGGATTCTCGGAACTATAACATTACTTTCATGTATTATTTTTAATATTTTGGCAAAATCATATTTCAAACAGCTTTCTGTTTTGTTTGGACTTATTGTAGGATATATTGTTGCTGTATTTATGGGAGTTGTTGATTTTTCTTCACTTTCAGGAACTTCAATTATTGCAGTACCTTCATTAATGCCTTTTAAACCTGAATTTAATGCTAACGCAATTTTCTCTGTTATTTTGATTTTCTTAGTTTCTGCCACTGAAACTATCGGAGATACTTCTGCCCTTGCAGCTTCAGGATTAAATCGTGACGTAACAGCAAAAGAAACTTCAGGTTCTATTGCCTGTGACGGTTTCATCAGTGCTTTATCTTCTGTTTTCGGATGTTTACCAATTACATCTTTCAGCCAGAATGTAGGTCTTGTTGCCATGACTAAAGTAGTTAACAGATTTGCTATTGCAACAGGAGCAATTATTATGATTATTGCAGGTATCTTCCCAATCTTTGGTGCTTTACTTGCAACACTTCCTGACGCAGTACTTGGCGGATGTACACTTATGATGTTTGGTACAATCGTAATTAGCGGTCTTCAGATGATTAGCAACTGCGGTTACTCACAGCGTAATATTACAATTGCCGCACTTTCACTTAGTATTGGTATCGGCTTCACACAGGTTCCTGAAATCTTTAGCATTTTCCCTAAGATTATCGAAAATGTATTTGCAGAAAACTGTGTTGCTGTAGTATTTATCGTATCAATTATTTTAAATCTTGTTCTTCCAAAAAATATGGAAACAGTTGTTCCTAAGGAAGATAATGAAAATAAATAATATTTAATATTAAAAGCCCCTGAGAT
>OKRV01002152.1_pt1 | contig 10716 bp, 10 predicted proteins | sample 1601201 | NCBI WGS metagenome assembly OKRV01 (sample SAMEA3541540, study PRJEB24748) | human gut metagenome | biome: human gut; feature: human-associated habitat; material: faeces | place: China | collected 2012 | reverse complement strand
AAAAAATAAAAATTAATACAATATATTGTAGTATTTATTCTTAATGCGACATCCCAATTTTTTACTTTAATATAATATTTAAATATTTTTAATTTGCATTGTTAATATAATATTTAAATATTTGTTCTGCCCTACTTTTATTATAATAATTATTTTTCATAGATTTTTCATCATGAATAGATGCACAATATGGAGTTCTCTTACCTTCCTTTATTTCGTTATAATATAATTTAACTAAATTCTTAGAATTAGCTTCAAATATTAAATTTTGATATTTACTATCTCTAATCTTAAAACAAGTTGTATTATTAATTTTAGCTTTACAAATATTATTAATAATACATTCACTACAATCTATTTTTTGCTTTTGATCTATTACAATACTACTTACTAATGCCATTTTATAATTCGTAAATTCTTTTATTCTAATTGAATAATCAGAATCACACCTACCTGTTTCTTCATTAAAATATCCTAATTGTTCAATAACTTCCGGTCTAAGACATAAACAATTCCCAACTAAAGTATCAATTAAATTTATTTTTATTCCATTTCTCTCTATATCCTTGCCATATAAAGAATAGTATCCAAGTATACTTGGTTTAATGGTAGATGCTGCACCTACTTCTGGATATTCACTCATAACTTCCATAAATTTAGTTATCCAATCAGGAGTTATCATATAAGTATCACTATCCAAATGAAAAAAAAATTGCTCTTTCTTTCTTTTTGACATAATATAATTTATTGCATATGCGCATCCCCTATTCAAATCAAATTTTTTTATTTCTTTTATTCTTTTATCATTTAATGTTTTTATAAACTCCCATGTGTCATCACTTGAATTACTATCTATAATATATAATTCAAAATCATCTGTGCTTTTTAATAGTGCATTTAAATTTCTGGCATTTAACCCAGCTCTATTCCAACAAATAAAGCTTACTAATGCTTTTTCCATATAATTCACTCCTAATATTAACTATATGCTATTTTATTCTTTAGCTTTTATTTTAGTTAATATAAAAAGCAGCTAAATACATATTATTCAACTGCTTACTAAATCATATTTTATTTTTATTTAATTCCATTAAAAATACTTGTTTATTATTTATAGTTTTCTCTTTAACTACCTTAAATCCTATCTTTTTATATAAATTAAATGCATTTATATTTTTCTTATAAACTTCAAGTATAATTTTATTTAAATTTAATTTACTAAATCCATATTCACACAAAAGTTTAGTTGCTCTAAATGCAATATTTTTCCCTCTAAAAATTGTATTACCTATTAATAGTCTACCAAATTCAGCTATATTATTTTCAAAATCAATATTATATAAGGCTATAGTTCCAACTGGAATTTCATCATAATAAATCATAAACATCTTATCATTTATATTATTTTTATATTTTTCATACCAATTTTCTTGTTCTTCCTTTGTTATATATTTATTATTAAAAAATACCCCTTTATCATTTTCATTATTTCTCCATTTTCTCATAAGTTCTATATCTTCTATTCTTATTGGTTGAATATTAACATTGTTAAAATTCATATTCATATTTACAGTTACAAACCTTTACTTATATATTTTTATAATAAATCCCAAATGACTTTTAATTAAAAAATATTATTGATTAACTATATCATTAATAACATCAATAACCTGTCTTGCTCCATTATCAATACTGTATTCACTTTTAACCTCTTTATAAGCATTTTGTGTGATTTTATATAATTCATCTTTATGATAATATAAATATTGTATACAATTTATCCACTCATCTATTTTATCATCCAAAAGAAATCCATTTATTCCATTCTTTATAACCTTATAAAAACTTTCTGTTTTAGATGATAATATACATGCTTTACAAATACCAGCAATAGTATATTTCACTTCAGATTTGCTATTTAAAAAATCATTTAATGGTTCTTTACACCTATACTTAATAGCTTCTATATTTTTTTCGCTTAATGTTAATGGATTTAATAATATATCTGCACTTTTAATTAATTTTATCATTTCATCTTCTTTTAGTATTGGATAAGATTTTATCCATTTTTCATTTCTAAATTGACCATACATACCACCTATAACTATAAGATCAAAATCAAATTTAAAAGCCTCTTTACTTTCCACTATACCTTCTATTATATTACTTCCTAATGCTCCTGTACTTGCCCATACTAAAGTAAATTTTTCGCTTTTATTTTCTGGAATATTGTCAAATGATTCTACATCTATAAAAGTATGAAATACATGAACATTATCATTATATTTTCTTATATATTTAGCTAATGTTTTACTAGTACATAACACATCAGTACAATGACTAATAAACTTTATAGGTAAACCATTTTGTGATTCTAAAACTAAATCATCCATAATATAAATAAACTTTTTTATATTTTTGTTTTTTTCTATTATATCAATAATATTATTCACTTCATCTTTATCAATAATAGTAATAGTTCCTAGTCTTTGCAAAATAATCACATCAAATTCTTTTACTATATCACTTGTTAATTCAGTATAATATATAACTTTTGTATTTACATACTTTTTCATACCTCTAGCTAATTCAAATGTATATTTTTTAGTACATCCACAGGTTTTATTTGAATATACAAATAATATCTTCATAAATTTATTCAACCCCCTTATATCATCCTTTATGGCTTCTAAACCTTAAATGGCAAAATGTCTTCTTATTGCATTTATAAAAATGTCTACTGTATTTTCATAGCTAAACTTTTGTTCTAATTTTCTTCTTGCATTAATTGCTATTTCTTCTCTTAGATCATTTTTATTTATTAATAATTCTAATTTTTCATACCAATCTTCATCTCCACTTGCTAAAAAACCATTTATACCATTTTCAATAATTTCTCTATTATTAGGTAAGTCTGAAACTATCATTGGTATTCCCATCATCATCATTTTTTTTAAACTACATCCACTTTTACCACACCTATTAATACTATCTATATAAGGTATTATTCCTATATCGCTCATTGATATTTCTGGAACTATATTTTTTAAATACAATTTTATTGGTTGAAATGAAATAAATTTTGCAAAAGGTAAAAACTCTTTTACTACTCCCCTTTTATCTTGAACTCTATAATGCTTACCTTCATGCCATCCATATAATCTTAAATCTATATTATATTTTTTATATATTTCATTTAATGGTTTAGATATACTTCTTAAATCTTCAACATATACATCCGCTAAATTTTGTTGCCATGAAATCACTATATTTTTATTATTTTTTTGATTTATACTAATAAACTTATAATTTTCAAAATCAGAAATTGCTACTATAACCTCTACTGGAGTGTTAATATAATTTGATAAATTTTTAGCATGAGCTTTATTTCCAACTAAAATTAAATCACTTATTTCTAAAGTCTTTTTATAAACTTCTTCATTCATTCCTTCAAAGTCATCATCTATATGACATAAAAACACCTTTCCTTTAAGCTTATAAATATCTTGATATTTATGACCAGGAAGTATTTTTTTTTGAAAAATAATTATATCAGCATCTTCTTTTTCAATAATTTCTTTTTTCCTTTTATAACTTATTACCTTTTCAACATTGTACCCTCTATTAATTAATGAATCAGCAAATAAATTATCAGAAATTGTTGTTGGTGCCATTTCATTGTCAGATAAAAAAAATTTTATTTTCAATTCCTCACCTCAACACTTTAATTTACTTTTCCAATTAGAAATATCATTTTTAATTATTTTATTTTGTATACTTTTGTTACTTATAATATTTACATTATCAACTTCATATTCTTCTATATTATAAAGACTTAATTCCTTTTCCATATTTCTTTTTTGCATTTCTTCTACTACATAATTATTTCTATCAGTATTCATACTTATAGAATCCTTATGCGAATATTCAACAATACTCACTATTTCATCAATAAAAGTTAAATCAATATGCTTGCTCCATCTCCTCCATAAATCCCAATCACATAACCTCCTCATAGCTACATGTGGATTATATCCTCCATATAAATAAGGTAATTCCCTTGAATGCACAACAGAATTGTTTAATATTTGATTTCCTTTTTTTATCATAATTTGTTCATCATATTTTTCTCCATGAACTCTTTCTTCTTTTGTAATAGAATTAATAAATCTTCCCTTACCATACACAAATGCTAAACTGTCCATTTTTTTTAATTTATCTAACATAATTTCTAACATATTGTCAACCCATTGATCATCATCAAACTGATATGCAATATATCTTCCTCTAGATTTAATTATTCCTTGATTTACACGTATAGCTGGTAAACCAGAGTTAACATCATTTCTTATATAGATAATTCTATTATCATTTTTCATAAAATTTCCAACTATATTACTTGTAGAATCCACAGAACCATCATCTACAATTATTAACTCCCACACCTTAAAAGTTTGATTTAAGACAGTATTTATTGACCTTTCCAACAACCCACTATCTCCTCTACAATAAGTTGGCATAATAATACTAACTACTGGTTTTTTTATTAAATTATTAGAGGTATTTAGTTTCTCATCTTTTATAAACTCTTTTACTTTCATCTTATTACCTCCACTTATATTTTTATAATATAATTACCTTTTATAATATTAACTCTCTAATTTTTTAATAAGTTTTCACATTCTTTAATATAGTTTTCACACATTATTTTATTTGAAAATAATTTGCTTCTCTCTGCTATTTCACTTTTATAATAATCATAATTTTCAAATGTTTTTCTTATTTTTTCTGCTAAGTCTTCACAATTAACAATTGGTAATTTTTTAAAATCGCCTATGCACTCTCCTCTTAATCCAGCATCTCCCAATAATTCTGCAGTGCTCCCTGACTCTAATCCAACAATTGGAATATTAACACTCATTGCTTCTAAAATTAAATTTGAGCAAGCGTCATGTGGTCTTGAATGTAACACCAAATCTGCACTTCTTAAATATTGTGGCATATTTTCCCTAGGAACTGCCTTGCTTAAATTAACTTTTGTAATATTACCAAGTTTTGCCTCTTTAATCATTTGTTCATTTTTAGGATATGCTAATCCTAAAATCCAAAATTCATATTCTGGAAGTAACTTAGCCACATTTATAATAGTATTAATACTAAAATCAGCCATTAACGGTACTCCCCAATATGCTATAGATAAAATCATTTTTTTACTACCTTCTCTAGGAATTTTCATTCCACTTGGTGAAAATAATTCTTTATTAGCACCATTATATATAATAGTTCTTGGAATTTTATTATCTTGTCCTAATAAATAAGTTACTAATTCATCTGTAAATTTACTTTGGCATACAATTAAATCAGCTAAATTCATATTTTTTGCTAATAACTCATTAAAATGATCACTTGATTCATGACTAAAAAGATGATAATCAAAAAATAATCCATCAATTCTATGAATTATTTTTGCCCCATTTCTTTTTAATCTAATTAACTCTTCATATCTAGATGAATTAGCAATAGTTATAAAAACATCTACATCTTCATCATGATTAAAAGATACTTGGTGTCCCTTATTTAAACAATATTCACTAAAAACCTTAACCCAACTTCTTATTCCCCCAAGGCCTTCAACTCCAAATGGCAAACCTATCCTCAATTAACTTCCTCCTAAATTTACTTAAATCTTCACTTTCTAATATAATATGTTTATTAATACTCAATGTTACTTTATATATATGATAAGATAAACTTACAAAAAAATATTCCTAAAAATAAAAACCTATAAATAGTATTTTTATTTTTAGGAATACATCTATATATTTATTTTAAACTTAATTTATTGGGAAAAAACATAATTTATCTTTTTTAAATTATAAATTATGTTCTTCTATTAGCTAAAATTTAATATTTATATCATAGTTACTCCATCTTCAAATGTAATTTCACTTTTCCAATTAGGAAGAATTTCATATCTATCCCATGGTTTCATTATTTCTCTTTCTCTATAGTGTCTTGCTCCCCATTCAACATTCAATTTATATCCTGTCTTTTCTTCAAAAATCTCTATAACTTCTTTTAATGTTAATACTCTTCCTGTGCAAATAGCATATTTTCTATGCTCTCCATATTCAATATCATTTAAAAACTCAATTGCCTTTATAAATCCATATACTATATCATTTACATGAGTTAAATCTATTTTAGATTCTCCTTCTGTCATCTTTAAGATTTTATTATTTATAGAAAAATCCTTCAACACACTTATTAATTTTCCTCTTGTATCATTGTCACCATAAGAATCAAATAATTCTAATGATATACACTTAAATTTTACACCCTTAGCATAATAATCAATTATCTTTTCAAAGGATTCTTTAGTAGCTGCATAAAGACATACTGGATTATAATCTTCATTATTATAATGTTGCCAAGCAGTACTTGTATTTATAAAGTTTTTAATTCCACATTGCTTCATAGCTTCTAAAATCTTTGTAGGATATTTTATATTTATATCAATAAAATTATCTATATCTTCTTTTTCATGTTCTGATTTAAATATGGCTGCAAGGTGAACTATACAATTAGGTTTAAATTCATTTAAAGCCATTATAATTTTATTAATATTATCATCAACCTTATAAACCGTTATCTTATTAATAATATTTTTAAACTTATCTAATTTACTTTCTTTCCTACATAATATAGCAACATTGTATTCATTATTTATAAGTTCATAAATAAGATGACTTCCTATAAATCCAGTGGCTCCAGTTATCATAATATTATTCATATATTTAATCTCCCAAATATCTTTCAATCATATTACAAATATAATCAATATCTCTTTTAGTTAATCTTAAATGCATTGGTAAAGAAATTATTCTTTCACTCATATATTTTGAATATGGACAACATCCCTTTTTATAATTATATACATTATATTCAGTATTATCCCTATAATGTACCCCTGGAAAAATTCCATTTTCATTTAATTTAGTTATTAATTTATCCCTATTATCAACTGCTATAATATAAAGATGCCTACTACATTCACACCCCTTAGTTATAGGAATTCTTTCAATCTGCTTTTTTGAATTATCAAAATATTCATCATACCATTTAGCTATTTGCCTACGATAATTATTATCTTCATCTAAATACTTTAATTGAACAAGTGCTATAGCCGCCATTATAGAATTTCCATTATATTTATAACCTAAATAGTCAACTTCATATTTCCACTTATAATTTCCATTATCTCTTGCATAAGTATCCTTATCAATACCCATCCAACTAAGCTTCCTTACAAGTTGATCATCTTCATTTTTTTTGAAACAAATCATTCCTGAATCAGCTGTAGGTAAATTCTTTACTGCTTGGAATGAATAACATACTGCATCAGCTTCTTTTCCTACTATTTCTCCATTTAACCTTGTTCCAGCCATATGTGCAGCATCTAATATAAGCTTTAAATTATATTTTTTGCAGATATTAACTATTTCCTTATATCTTCCTACATTTCCTCCTAGCCCAACAAACATAATCGCTCTAGTCTTATCAGTAATCTTTTTTTCAACCTCCTTTGGATTTAAACATAAATATTCATCTACATCAGAAAAAACTACTTTTAAATTTTCATACATAATAGCATGATTGCTTGATACAAATGTTATTGGAGTAGAAATTATTTCATCTCCATCATTCCACTTGTTTTGTATTTTAAAAACCTTAATTGCTAAATGAAGTGCAGCTGTATCCGAGTTTAAAAAATGTGCATTATTTAACCCTGTATATTCTTTCCATTTTTCTTCAAATTCAATAGTTTTATATCCTATCCCAGGCCATCCTTTTTCAAGGCATTCCCTAATCTCTGCTAAACATTCATCTATTCTAAAGGTAGGAACAAATAATTGTATTGCCATTTGTTTATCACTCCAAATTTTCTTAATTATAAAATTTATAGTTTATTTAATCTATTTATAATATGTAATTATTATTTATATAGTTACTTATTTTCTTTTTAATATATTAGTTAGTATTAATATTTTATAGTTTCAAAAAATATTAACTTTGAATATTCTAATATTATGAATGATAGTATATAAAAATAAAAGGAGGTCTTAATATGGATTTATATGAATTATTAAAATCAAAAAAAGAAAAACTTTCCATAATTGGACTTGGATATGTTGGAATTGTTCTTGCAATTGAATTTGCAAAAAAATTAGATACAATTGGATTTGATATAAATAAAAATAAAATTGAAAAATATTTAAATGGAATTGATCCTACAAATGAAGTTGGAACTGATGAACTAAAAAATTCAAAATTAAAATTTACTAATGATCCTACTTTAATTAAAGATGCAAAATTTCATATAATAGCTGTTCCCACTCCAATAAATACTGACTGCACCCCAAATCTCACTCCTATAATAAGTGCTTCAGAAATTGTTGGTAAATATTTAACTCCTAATTCTATTGTTGTTTATGAATCTACAGTTTATCCGGGATTAACAGAAGAAATATGCATTCCAATTTTAGAAAAGATGTCAGGATTAACTTGTGGTAAAGACTTCAAGGTTGGATATTCCCCTGAACGTATTAACCCTGGTGATAAAGTTCATACCTTACAAAAAACAGTAAAAATTGTTTCTGGAATGGATAGTGAAACATTAGATATAATTACTAAAGTCTATGAATTGATAATAGAAGCTGGTGTTTATAAGGCTGAATCTATAAAAGTTGCTGAAGCAGCAAAGGTTATTGAAAATTCACAAAGAGATATTAATATTGCATTTATAAATGAATTATCATTAATATTTGATAAATTAGATATAGATACATCTTTTGTATTAAAAGCTGCTTCTACCAAATGGAACTTTATAACATTTTATCCTGGATTAGTTGGTGGTCATTGTATTGGAGTTGATCCTTATTATTTAACTTATAAAGCTAAATTAGCTGGTTATAATTCACAAGTAATTTTATCTGGAAGAAATATAAATGATAGTATGGGCAAATATATTGCTGAAAAAACTATAAAATTATTAATTCAAGCTGGAACTCAAATTAAAAATGCTAATGTTGCCATATTAGGAATAACCTTTAAGGAAAATTGTCCTGATATTCGTAATTCTAAAATTATAGATATTATAAAAGAACTTAAAGAATTCGGTGTTAATGTATTAATATCAGATCCATTAGCTAATAGTGAAGAAGTATTACAGCAATATAATTTAACACTAACTGATATAAATGAAATTAGTAATTTAGATGCATTAATAATTGCGGTTTCACATGACTTTTATAAATTATTTTCTCTTGATTCATTAAATAAGTTCTTTAATCCTAGTATTACTCCTGTGTTGATTGATGTAAAAGGATTATTTGAAAAAGATAAAGCTAAAAATTTAAATTACTTATATTGGAGGTTATAAATGTGGGATATAGTGATATAACCTTTCCATCAAATACTAAATTTTTAGTAACAGGTGGTGCTGGTTTTATTGGTTCTAATTTAGTTGAAGCCCTATTAAATAAAAATTATTTTGTCCGAGTTTTAGATAATTTTTCAACTGGTAAACGTGAAAATATAGAAACTTTCTTATCAAATTCAAAATTTCAACTTATAGAAGGTGATATAAGAAATATTGAAACTTGTAATATAGCAACAACTAATATTGATTACGTGTTTCATGAAGCTGCATTTGGTTCTGTTCCCAAGTCTATAAAATATCCCTTACTTTATGAAGATATCAATATAAAAGGAACACTTAACATCTTAGTATCATCTCTTGATAATAATGTAAAAAAAATAATATATGCATCTTCATCTTCAGTTTATGGTGATAATAAATATATTCCTAAAATAGAGTATACAGTAGGAAATCCACTTTCTCCTTATGCTCTAACTAAAAAAGTTAATGAATTATATGCCTCTCTATTTTCTTCCTTATATGGATTAAATATTATTGGCTTAAGATATTTTAATGTTTTTGGTAAGAGGCAAGATCCAAACTCTGAATACTCTGCAGTAATACCTAAATTTATAAACTCATTACTAAATGGAATTACTCCAACTATAAATGGTGATGGCTCATATTCCCGTGATTTTACCTACGTAGAAAATGTTATAGAAGCAAATTTAAAAGCTTGCAAGAATAACACTATATCAGGAGAAGTTTTTAATATTGGATGTGGTGATACAATTACCTTAAATGAGCTTTATTATACCTTAGCTAATATATTAAATTTTAAATTACCACCTATTTATGGTCCTAAAAGACTTGGGGACATCCCTCATAGCAATGCAGATATAACTAAAGCAAAAAAACTTTTAAATTATAATCCTAGCTATTCATTTTATGATGGTATTAAACTAACATTAGATTGGTATAAAAAAACCTCTAAAATTTAGAGGTTTTTTCAGACTGTTGACAAAGTGTCAGCAGTCTGAAAGCAGATATTAAAAAATTAATATCTGCTTTTTATTATGTTAAGTATACCTTTTTTAAATTTACTTATTGCTCTATTCTTAGCTTGATTTATTGCCTGTCTTGATACTCCCATATAGTCTGCCACTTCACTTATCGATAAATAATTTATATATATTAATTTCATTATGTATGATTCTTTCTCTCTTAATACTTCAAATAAGACGAATTGTCAAGCTAAGTGCAACACTTAGCTTGTTCTTCGTTAAATGCTTCTA
>OKRV01002149.1_pt1 | contig 10731 bp, 10 predicted proteins | sample 1601201 | NCBI WGS metagenome assembly OKRV01 (sample SAMEA3541540, study PRJEB24748) | human gut metagenome | biome: human gut; feature: human-associated habitat; material: faeces | place: China | collected 2012 | reverse complement strand
TCCTGTTGATGTTGTCATCCGTCCCGAGGATATTGAAGTTACCTCTCCCGAGGACGGTCAGCTTGTCGGAACTGTTGAGAACACAACCTTCAAGGGTGTTCACTATGAGATGAGCGTAAGATGCGGAAAGTGTGAAATTCTTATCCACTCCACCGAATCGGCTGAAATCGGAAGCAAAATCGGTATGAGGGTTATCCCGTTCAACATTCAGATTATGAACAAGCTTCTTCCGTTTTACGATAATGTTATTGAGACAACCGTTACATACGCAAGTCAGAACGACAATTCCTTTGAATTTGAGCTTGAGGGCGAAACCGTTACCGTTCCCGATAAATACTATGAAGAAGGTACAAAGCTAAAAATCACTCTGCCGCCCGACGCTCTTTCGCTTGCAGGCGACGGCGTGGGCGATTTAAAGGATTTGTACATTGAATCCGTAGTTTACAAGGGTGAACACAACGAAATCATTCTTGAATCGGACGAAAGAAAGTGGCTTATGCTCAGCGATACGGACGAGCAGGTCGCAACCTATGTTCCGCTTTCATTCAACTTTTCAAAGGCTCGGTTTGAGGTAATCTCAGAGTTTTCGGAAAAGGAGGGCTGATAAATGAAATCACGCAAGCCCTCTATTCCCTACATAATCTGGATGGTTGTTTTCACAATGATTCCGATTATTATGATTGGCTTTACCGCCTTTACCGACAAGAACGGTAATTTTTCGCTTCAGGCATTTACAAATGCGTTTTACTACACAAACATTTTTGTAAAATCACTTTGGATTGCGCTTATTTCAACGGCAATCTGTCTTGTACTTGCATATCCGCTTGCATACCTTCTCACGAGAATGAAAGAATCAACCCAGAACACGCTCATTATGTTGCTTATGATTCCTATGTGGATGAACTTTCTGCTAAGAATCTACGCATGGGTAACGCTTTTGCAGGACAACGGTCCGATTGATATGATGCTCTCGCTTTTGGGTATTCATTCAACCTACATCGGCAACACGGGTGCGGTAATTCTCGGAATGGTGTATGAATATCTTCCGTTTATGGTTCTGCCGATTTACACCGTTATGAGCAAAATCGACAACGGTCTTATTGAGGCGGCGCAGGATCTCGGTTCAAACAACTTTACCGTATTCAGAAAGGTTGTCGCACCGCTCAGCGTTCCCGGAATTATTTCGGGTGTAACAATGGTATTTGTTCCGAGTGCAAGCACATTCCTGGTTGCACAGTATCTCGGCGGTCCGGATGACATTATGATTGGTGATGTCATTGAAAAAATATTCTGGACAGACCAAAACACGGGTTCGGCAATTTCATTGATATTAATGATTTTTATTTTCGTGTTCCTGATAATCATGAACTTGTTCGGTGATGAGGAGGCGATTGCATAATGAAAAAGAAAACAGGCATTCTTTCAAAAATTTACATTGCAATCCTGCTTATTTTCCTTTATTCGCCCATTGCCGTACTTATCTTCTATTCCTTCAACAACGGCAAAACTACCGTCTGGAAAGGATTTACATTCAAATGGTATGTACAGCTTTTTCGTGACGACAATATTATGAACGCATTGTGGAACACTGTTATTATTGCCGTTCTTGCATCTGTTTTTGCAACAATCCTCGGAACTGCCGCCGCAATCGGCATCAGCAATTTCAAGGGCAAAAAAAGAATGCTTATTCAGAATGCGTCAAACATTCCGATCATCAGCCCTGACATAGTAATGGGTGTTTCTCTCATGCTTTTGTTTACGACTCTCGGAGTTATCTTTAACTTTGAAATGGGATTTTTCACGGTTTTAATTTCGCACATATGCTTTTGTGTTCCGTTTGTCGTGCTTAATGTTATGCCGAGAATCAAACGAATGGATCAGAGCATTTACGATGCCGCCCTTGACCTTGGCTGTAACCAATGGCAGGCATTTTACAAGGTAATTATTCACGAGCTTATGCCGGGTATTTTCTCGGGTCTGCTCATGAGTTTTACATATTCTCTTGACGATTTCATCATAACATATTTCACAAGAGGTGCAAAATTCCAGAACCTCTCTATTGAAATTTACTCGATGACTCACAGGAGAATTTCACCGAAAATCAACGCTCTTTCCGCACTGCTTTTCCTTGCTGTACTCATTGTTATGGTTATTATTAATCTGCGTGACAGACACGAAGAAAAGGTGCAGAAAAAGAGAACTTGATTTTAAAAATTTTATTAAAGGGAGATTGAGAAATGAAAAGAATCATCAGCATTGTCCTTGCATCTGCAATGACGGCAACATGTGCGGCTTGCCTTTCAGGCTGCGGCGGAGGTGCTTCGGCTGACTCAGCTGACGCAGGAGAAGTTAATGTTTACAACTGGGGCGAGTACATTTCAAACGGCGAAGATGACTCACTCGACATTATTGAGGAGTTTGAAAAGCGCACCAACATCAAGGTAAACTACACAACCTATGAAACCAACGAAGAGCTTTACAATATGCTGAAAAACAGTAATGTAAGCTATGATGTTGTCATTCCGTCCGAATATATGATCAGCAGAATGATTGATGAGGATATGCTGTTGGAGCTTAACTTTGACAATATTCCTAACTACGACAATCTTATGGATCGTTTCAAAAAGCTTGCCTGCGATCCCGAAGGTAAATATACCGTATGCTACAGCTGGGGCGTAACCGGTATGGTTTATGACAAAACAAAGGTTAAGACAAAGCCCGATTCATGGGACGCACTTTGGAACAAAGACCTTTCAGGTCAGATTCTTATGTTTAACAACAGCCGTGACGCAATGGCGATTGCAATGCAGCTTGAGGGCATTAATCCTGCTAACTGCACCAAGGCAGATGTTGACAAAGCCGCCGCTAAACTTAAAGAGCAGAAGCCTCTCCTTAAAAAATATGTAATGGATCAGGTATTTACTGAAATGGAAAACAGCCAGTCGGCAATTGCTCCGTACTACGCAGGCGACATTATGACAATGATTGATAACAACGAGGATCTTGACTACGCAATACCAAAGGACGGCTCAAACCTTTTCTATGACGCAATGTGTATTCCGAAATGCAGTAAGAACAAGGAAAATGCAGAGAAGTTCATCAACTTTATGCAGGATCCGGAAATTGCCGCTGCAAACTTTGAATATCTCAACTATGCAACACCAAATCAGGTTGCATATGACGATTACATTGATGAAGACGCAAAGAAAAACGAATTTATCTTCCCGAGTGACGAGTATCTTGACAAATGCTATGTATTTTCAAATGTTTCCGATGAGGTTTATTCCTATATGCAGGAACAGTTCGTAAAAATCCAGGCAGACTGATAAGCAATAAAATTAATCCCGAGCAAAGCTTTTAAAGGCTCTGTTCGGGATTTTAATTTTGGTAAATTTTTAAAAAAATTAATCATCCCCCATTTATACAGCCTTTAAATTTTATGTTATCTTAAAAGCATTATTCCTTATTTTAAAAGGTTTCCGTGACAGGTTGTCATATTCGCTCTGCTAACACTCAAAATACACAGAATTAACGGGGATTCGCTCAATCTTACAAATAGATTTCAATTGCCTTGTTTTGATTGACAAATTAGGAAAAAGTAATATAATATATACTGTTAAAGAGTGCATAATACATTTTTCGATTTTATTCACTTGCAGGCGGGCGCCTGTGCATCACAAAAGAGATAGGATGGTATAATAATTGTTTACAATTTTAAAAGAACATCGTGGCTTCGGAAAGCAGATTTTGCTCCTTGCCAAAAACGAACTTATTAAAACTTACAAAGGCGCCGTAATCGGTCCTCTTTGGGCTGTTGTTAAGCCTGCGTTTACAATTTTTGTTTACTGGTTCGCTTTTTCCTGCGGTATCAAACAGCTTAAAACACTTCACCTTGACATCGGCGGAGCACAGCCTTTTTCCATTGACTTCTTTACTTTTATGTTCATCGGTATCATTCCGTGGTTTTTTATTCAGGACAGCATAACGCAGGGTGCAAAGGAACTGAGAATCAACCGTCAATTTATTACAAAGGTTAAGTTCCCCGTTTCAACAATCCTTACTTATACAGAGGTTTCAAGGCTTTTTGTTCACCTGATTCTTATGGCATTTATGTACGCATATGTACTTTTCACAATCGGACCGAGCTGGTACAATCTGCAATTTTTCCTGTACTGTCCGTTGATGTTTATCTTCTTCCTTGCGCTCACATGGTCAACAGCCCCGATGTCTGCGTTCAGTAAGGACTTTGAAAGCCTGATTGTTTCCGTTATGTCAGGTATTTTCTGGTTATCTGGTATTATGTACAACTCCTACGGCTTTGATTCGCCGTTTCTCAACAAGCTTATGCTTATCAATCCGATTAACTTTTTCGTAAACGGCTACCGCAACTGTTTCCTCTACAACAGACCGTTCTATGCAAACAAAACGGAATGTCTTGTGTTTGCAATTGAATTTGTTGTAATTTTCGCTCTTGGTATTTTCAACTACAACAGACTCAGGAAAAAACTTCCTGATGTACTTTAAGGAGGTAATATTATGGCTGAAACAAAAGTATCCGATCCGATTATTACCTTTAAAAATGTCAGCAAAACCTACACACTCTACAAAGATGACAAGGCAAGATTCAAGGCTCTTTTCTTTAAGCCGAGAAATGCAAAAACAAACAAGGCACTTAACAATGTTTCAATGGTAATCAATCGTGGCGAATCGGTTGGTATTGTCGGCGATAACGGTGCAGGCAAGTCAACTCTGCTCAAGATGATTACGGGCGTTGCATTTCCCGACGAAGGCGAAATCACCGTTGACGGCAAGGTTGCCGCATTGCTTGAGCTCACTGCGGGCTTTTCCATGGAAATGACAGGCAGAGAAAACATTTATCTGAAGGGTTATGTTCTCGGTCTTGAGGACAGCTACATTAAGCAGATCGAGGAGAAAATCATCGACTTTGCAGAGCTTGGAGATTACATTGACCAGCCTGTAAGAACATACTCAAGCGGTATGAAAATGCGTCTTGGTTTTGCTATCAATGTCAACATTGAACCCGATGTTCTTGTTGTTGATGAGGCGCTCTCGGTCGGTGACGCAACCTTCAAAAAGAAGTGTAAAAATAAAATTAAAGAGATTATCGAAAGCGGTGTAACCGTACTTTATGTAAGTCACAATGCCGCTTCGGTTAAAGAAATCTGCTCGCGTTCAATCTTCCTGAAAAAAGGAACTGTTATGTTTGACGGACCGACAGATGAAACCCTCAGAGTTTATGAGGAATCAAAAAAGAAAAAATAATTCCGTTTCGGAATAAAGCAAAAGCTCCACAATTGCGGAGCTTTTCTGATTTATCTGAGAGGTAAACCCATATGGACTGTACCGTAAAAGTCAATCTGCCCTCCGAAATTTTTGAGGACATTAAAAAAATTGCAGACAACAGGATAAATTTTCAACAGTTAAAAAACAAGACTGTTTTCGTGTCGGACTGTAACGGACTTATTGCATATTACATTATATGCACATTGCTTGAGGGCAATGATTTTTTTGAAAACAACACAAGGGTAATCACCCTTGCAAAAAGCCGTGAAGATGCCGAAAAGCAGTTCGGCAGCCTTACTCTCCGCAAAGATTTTGTTGTTGAAATCGGAGAGTCAAAGAACTTTCCGGAGATTGAAAGAGCCGACTTTGTAATATACTGCAACTGCCCGTGTGAGGTTGCAGAGGAAGATTGCAGTAATCCCGAAATTGCGGATACAATCACTTCGGGCTTTGCAAATGTGCTTGAATATGCAAAAGAGTCAAATGCCGAATCAGTTCTGCTCATATCTTCATATATGGTTTACGGGGAGGTTTTCAGCGGTAAAAATAACATTTGCGAAAACGACCTCGGCTATCTTGATCCGACCGATGCCGACAGTGCATACGCACAAAGTATGCGTTCAGCCGAAACACTTGCTGTTTGCTATGCTGAAAAATTCGGTATGAATGTAAAAATCGCCCGTCCCTGCCCCACACTCGGAGGTGTCAGAATGAGCGATGAAAGAAAATGGGCAAAGCTGATTGTCAGTGCGGCAAAAAATCAGAGCATTATGCTTACAGATAACGGTGGTGAAAAGTTCAGCTTTTGCTATGTGACGGACACGGTTTCTGCATTGATTGATATTTTGCTTAACGGAAAAAGCGGTGAGACATACAACATTTCAAATGATAACGCAAATGTGACAATGCGGGAATTTGCACAGCTTGTAAAATCGGCAAACCCCGAAAAGAATCTCTCCGTAGTGTTCGTTCACAGAAAAGACGAAGAAGAACCTGAATTTTCTCCGTCATCCCCCACACCGTATGTTTTGTGCAATGATAAAATAAAATCACTTGGCTTTAGTCCGAAAACCACGCTTAAAGACGGAATAAAACGCAGTATAAGAGCAACAGAACTGCGTGCAGAATTGCGAAGGATAAAGTAATGCGTATTAAAGATTTTTTAAACGAATTTGAGGCCGACAGGGCGGCATTGCCCGGAGTTGAAAAAGAAACTCTTGCAAAGCTCAGGAACAAAACAATTGTCATCTCGGGCGGTGAACTTGCAAGGTGTCTTTGCTATGCCTTTCTCTACAATAACGAGGCTAAAAGGCTCGGAATAAAAGTTATCCTTCTCGGCAAATCACGCAACGCAATGGCATCATACCACAGCGAACTCTTGTTAAGAGATGATTTTGATTTTGTCGATTATAATTCTGCATCAGAAATTTCGAGTGCCGACTATGTAATTACAACAGGAATCTGCGGTGAACATACAGACAACAACCCACAGATTATGATTGACGGCATTGCAGAGATAAATGCCTGTGCCAAAATTGCAAAAGCCACAGGCGCAAGAGTTGTTGTTGTGAACGACAGCAGAATTTACGGCAAAGCCAAACCGCACAGAGTTTATTCCGAAAACGAGTACGCAGAACTTGACGCAACCTCTCCCTCATCGCTTGCAGGTCAGCTTATGAGAACGAGAGAAACCACCTTGCACTCGGTTTTGAAGAACAGCGAATCAACCGTTACAACGCTCAGAACGGGCATAATTTTGGGAGCGTCAAGCAACTTTACAAGCGTGCTTGATCCTGTTTTTGACGATATAGCCAACCGCCGCAACACAGTTGTTCCGGCAACAAGGGATCGCTATACCTTTGTTTATATCAACGATGTTTTAAAGGCGATTGTTTTCGCAATGACAAATCTTGAAGAAAACGCAGTTTATAATGTCGGCGGCAAAAACTGCAACGCATCGCTGATTATGATTGCGGCTGTTCTCAACGATATTTACGGCAGTCGCTGTACAATTGAGTCGGGCAATTTTACGGAGCTTGACGGCTGTGCAATTAATTCAAACAAGATTTCCGTAAACGAATGCACCCCCGACATTGACCTTGAAACCATGCTGAAAATCTGCATAATGGACAAGATGAAGTCCGAAAAAGTTCTGCGTATCCCCCACTCACACGAGCGCAGACTTGATTCAATCCACGAAATTCAGCTTGCATTTCTGCTTGAAACCGACAGAATTTGTCGAAAGCACAACATAAAATATTTTCTCGGCGGCGGAACACTTCTCGGTGCAATCCGTCACAAAGGATTCATTCCGTGGGATGATGATGCCGATATTATGATGTTGCGTGAAGATTTTGACCGCTTTTGCGAGATTGCGCCAAAGGAACTTCCGAGCAATATGACTTTTCAATCGTACCATACGGACAAGGCTTGTTTCTATGAATTTGCCAAGGTCAGACTTGACGGCACTTTCTTTGCAACCGACTTTGCAAAAGACCATCACGCAATGCACAACGGAATTGCGTTTGATATTTTCTGTCATGATAACACAGCCAATTCAGCAATCGGACGAAAAATTCATATGGCTGTGACTCTGTTCACAAGAGCACTGGTGTTCAATAAATGGAACAATCGCAAGGCTGAAAACGGCAGTAGAATCCAGAGCATTGTAACAAATTTCTGCAAAAAAATATTTCCGCTCAGATTCAGTATGTGGCTTGAAGTCCGTACTTTAAAATTCTTTAAAAACAAAAAGAACGCAAAATATCTCTATGACGGAATGGGCAGAAATATTTATAACGGTGCTTTTCCAAAGGAATATCTTGACGATGTTGCTTATGCCGACTTTGAGGGTTACAAGTTCCCCGTGCCAAAGGAATATGACAAGTACCTTACTTTCCTCTACGGCGACTATATGGAGCTTGCACCGCTGTCAACAAGAATGGGTTGCCACGAAATTGCCCTCTGCGACATCGGAAAATATGACGGTTTCAAAATTCGCAAACCCGATTCTGAAAAATAATCAGCGTAAAACAGACCGATAAAATAAATGTGACTTGACACTTACCTGTCGGTCTGCTATAATAATGTAGCACATTTTGAGTGCTGTTGCGGAATCAGCTGAAGAGTAAGATTTATCTGAAAGTAAGCTCCGCCTCGGTTTCCCCACCGTGTAAAAATCAAGGGAATTAAATTGATTATGCAAAAGTTGACACAATCATTTTCAACTTTCCATTTTCAATTTTCAATTTAATAAGCAGGTATGGCGGAATTGGCAGACGCGCATGGTTCAGGTCCATGTGAAAGCAATTTCATGCAGGTTCAAGTCCTGTTACCTGCACCATAGCTTTTTACCCCAGTAAATACGATGTTTACTGGGGTTTTGCTATACTTAAATCACTCTAAAACACCGAAAAATACATATCGTAGCTAACACACAGCTAACAAGTAGCTAACAAATCTATAACCAAAAGATACCGCACCATCTGTCGCTTTTCGCACAAATTAAAAAAACTTTTCGCACTAAATAAAAAAATTTAAAAATCAGATTTTTGCATATTGTTGCAGAAATGTTTCCGTAAAAAGAAAAACACCTTGCAGAAATTTTGCTTTCTGCAAGGTGTTTTTTTTGTGTTAATTATTCTTTTTTCGGTTGCCGTTTTGCTCTAAAATGAGATTTGTGCCGGTCTTTTTAATCTTATTTGGCTGATATTCAAGGATGTCAGCAACATCACAACCAAGGACTTCGCATATCCTGTCCAAATGTTCAAGGTTAATACCGCCACACACCTCTATGTAGCGGTTACTGTCGCTGGGGATGAGTGAAATAATCTGATTTTTAAGGTGACTTTTGCCACCAATCCAGCCGATAAAGCTACGCATTTTTACCTCCATAATAACTTTTTAGGGGCGTTATTATGGATATGTAAGATTAACCTAACGCTTTCTTTGCATTTGCAATTTTCTTGTCTTTAGACCAATTGCAATCATTGATAAGATGATAGATAGCATTGATTGTCTTCTCGCCGACAATGCCGTCAACTGTGACCTTACCTGCTCTCTGTGCCTCTTTAACAGCCTTTAAAGTGCCGTCACCGAAACCGTTTGAATTATCGACTTTTGTTTTGATTATTTTCATGTTGTAAAGAGTAATCAACTGCTTTTTGAATGCAAGTGTTGCTGTGTTATGTGCACCAAATTTAATCATTTCTTCTTCCTCCGTATCTGTTGTTTTTCCACTGAGCTGTGCAGTTACTTCGTCTGCAAGATTGCCGAGCCTGTTATAGAGCCAATCACCTGGGCAAGATTTATTTGCAAACCACCTATGTACAGTCAAGACCATTTCACCTGATTTTGGCGAATAGTTTAAAGTCTTGTCCTCGTTACCGAACCAAAGCAGTTTAGTCTTGCCGTTACGCTTGCAGATGTCAACGCAGAGTGCAACGAGTTTGTTATACACCTTGCTGTTCATGGTGTACGGAGCTACCGTGTCGCTTGCACATTCGATTGTGACTGCCCTCTGGTCATTTGCGTTTGATGAACTGCACCAAGAACGATTACCCTCATCTACACAAAGCAACACTCTTCCGTCATAGCCGATTCCGTAGTTACAGCTTGCCTCATTTTTCGTGTTCATAAAGATATTACCGAGGGTTTCGACTGAGCACTGCCCTACAACACAGTGTGGAGTAATGCGGTCAATACTGTGTGTGCGTTTACCGCTGTGGTTTGGCGATAATTTAGTGTAATTTACAAGTTTGGAGTTACTCATAATTATTCCTCACTTTCTGATACTTCGGGCAGACCCGCAATGCTTGTCAGCACAGACAATACACCTGCCAAAAGGCTTGCAGAGCCTACCGCAACCCAGTTTACATCTGTCATCACGGCAGATACACCGATTGTTGCAATAGCTGTCTGTGCTACCGTTTTAATAGCTCTGACGGCTGTTGCTTTTGCCCATTCTTTGGTAAAAATCTTTTTCATTTTCATTCTTTCCTTTCGTTGTTTTTTTCAAGGTCTTCAATCCGATGATTGGCAACCTTAATTTCTTCGTCCACAACCGCATTGTGCTGTTCAATCGCATATGTGCGCTCAATGAGATTGTTATGTTTTTCAACTTTCTTTTCGAGCTGTTCGATTCGATAGTTTGATATTCGGTTGCTTACACAAATGCCACCAAGTGTGCCAACTAAAGTACCAAACAGCGATATAACCGATACAATTACTTCGGGTGTCATTTTACTTCAATCTCACTTTCTGTCGGCTCATCAACGGTTGGATTATCACCCCATACAGCCATGACAGCGTTATAGTATTCATCAGACAGCACCGTTTTGAGCTGTTCTCTGCCCGATTTGCTGTTCATGTATGCGTTGCGGATGTTTCCGCCGACCTGCATTTCTTCACCGTTAAAGGTCAAAAACT
>OKRV01002145.1_pt1 | contig 10741 bp, 8 predicted proteins | sample 1601201 | NCBI WGS metagenome assembly OKRV01 (sample SAMEA3541540, study PRJEB24748) | human gut metagenome | biome: human gut; feature: human-associated habitat; material: faeces | place: China | collected 2012 | reverse complement strand
CAATTTCATCCGGATGATCAACAAGAGAAACTGCTATAACTTTTACTAACTCTTTCATTATATTAGCCTCCAGTTATTATTTCTCAATACCGGCATTCTTTAATAATCTTGCAACTGTATCTGTAGGCTGAGCTCCTTTAGAAAGCCAGTCTTTTGCTGCTTCTTCATCGATTTTAACTACGCATGGTTCCTGGTTAGGATCGTATAAACCGATTTCATCGATGTTTCTACCATCTCTTGGAGATCTTGCATCTGCAACTACAATTCTATAGATAGGATTTCTCTTTTTACCCATTCTTTTTAATCTCATTTTTACTGCCATGTGATTCACCTCTTTCATAATATTTGTGTATAAATTAATTCATCTATATTGGAACCGGTACCCCGGATACCATCGTTCATCAAAGCTTTTTAAAACGGAAGCTTCATTCCGCCAAGATTGAATCCGCCTTTTCTGCGGCCGCCCTTGCCCATCATTCCATTCATCTGCTTCATCATCTTACGCGACTGTTCAAACTGCTTACAAAGCTTATTCACATCCTGAAGCTTTACACCTGCTCCATTCGCAATTCGCTTCTTTCTGGAAGGATTCAAAATATTAGGGTTTGCTCTCTCTTCCGGTGTCATGGAATAAATGATTGCTTCGGTGCGCGCCATACTCTTCTCAGCTGCTTCCTGATCGATCTCAGGCATCTTTCCTTTGCCCATTCCCATTCCAAGACCGGGCATCATTCCAAGGATACTGGATAATCCACCCATTTTCTTCATTTGACTCATAGATTCCAGATACATCTCAAAGTCAAATTCATTTTTGCGCATCTTCTGCTCAATACGCTTTGCCTGCTCCTCATCGATATCAGCCTGTGCTTTCTCAATCAATGTCAGCACATCACCCATACCAAGGATTCTTGAAGCCATTCTGTCAGGATAAAACTGCTCCAGATCAGAAAGTTTTTCTCCCATACCTACATATAAAATAGGTTTTCCGGTAACAGCACGGATTGAAAGTGCCGCACCACCTCTGGTGTCACCGTCTAACTTCGTTAAGATCACACCATCTATGCCAACCTTTTCATCAAACATCTTGGCTACATTCACTGCATCCTGTCCAGTCATGGCATCCACAACTAAAACGGTCTGATGAACGGTAACATTCTCTTTGATTTCCTGCAACTCAGCCATCATGTCATCATCAATATGAAGACGTCCTGCTGTATCCAGGATTACAATATTAAATTCATTCTTTGCCGCATGCTCGATTGCTGCTTTGGCAATGTTCACAGGTTTGATCTTATCTCCCATGGAAAATACTTCCACGCCCTGCTTCTCACCATTGATCTGTAACTGTTCAATCGCACCCGGACGATAAATATCACAGGCAGTCAGTAAAACTTTCTTTCCTTTCAGCTTAAACTTTCCTGCAAGCTTTGCTGCGGTGGTTGTTTTACCTGCACCCTGTAAACCTTCCATCATAATGACTGTCAATGCTTTTCCCGGCTGAAGCTTAATCTCTGTTGTCTCAGAGCCCATCAGCTTCACCATCTCTTCATTTACAATCTTAATGACCATCTGCCCAGGATTCAGTCCGTTCATCACGTCCTGTCCGATTGCGCGTTCCTGCACATCTTTTACAAACTGCTTTACGACTTTGAAGTTAACATCCGCTTCTAAAAGAGCCATCTTAACTTCCTTCAAAGCTGCCTTGACATCATCCTCTGTCAAACGACCTTTGCTTCGCAGGTTTTTGAATACATTTTGAAGTTTTTCAGATAAACTGTCAAATGCCATCTTATAGCTCCTCTAAAATCTGATTGGAAATCTGCTCGATCTCCTCCATAATCGCTTCATTGTGACTGGAATGAAACTCCTTCGCCAGTGCATCAATCTGTGCTACTTTCTGCTTTGCTGACTGAAACTTTGCAATCAGATGAAGTTTTTCTTCATATCCTTCCAGAGACTTGGTACAACGCTTGATCATATCATGTACCCCCTGGCGGCTGATTCCCTCTTCGTTTGCAATCTCTCCAAGAGAAAGGTCATTGAACACGAAGTCCTCATAGATTCTTCTCTGGTGTTCGTTCAGCAGTTCTCCGTAGAAGTCATAGAGATAAGCCTGTTCGATTTTTTCTTCCATTCTTCACACCATGCCTTTATTTTACTATTCATACATCGGCACCTTTGCTAAGATAACATAAAACAAAACAGGTGTCAAGCATTTTTTCTTTACAGTAAAGGGATTTTGCTTGACACCTGTCTTTTAACACATTCTAAAACACGATCGCCGCCTGCACAATCGCACACGCGATGCTTACTATCGAAAGTGCTCCATATATTTTTTCTGTTTTCTTATCTGTGATAAAATACCCTGCACTTGTGAAAATAAACACAATCACGCAGATCATAAATGGAACATATTTCATCCGGTTCACGCTCTTTTATAAGAAGATATACTTACATACAAACAATACAGCAAGTACATACATTAACGGTGTGATTTTCTTTGCCTTACCGCAGATCACATTGATCACAACATAAGAGATAACACCGATTGCGATACCTTCTGAAATGCTGTACATCAGTGGCATTGCGAGCATACATAAGTAAGCTGGAATTGCCTCTGTCATATCCGTAAAGTCAATCGAGATCACCGTTGTTACCATTAAAAATCCTACGAAGATCAATGCCGGAGCTGTTGCGAATCCCGGGATTGCGCAGAAAATTGGTGAGAAGAAAATAGCGAGCAGGAATAAGAAACCTGTCACTACAGAGGCAAGTCCTGTTCTCGCACCTTCTGCCACACCGGAAGAACTCTCAACAAATGTTGTTGTTGTGGATGTACCAAGAACTGCACCTGCACTTGTTGCGATCGCATCTGCGAGCAGTGCCTGTTTGATCCTTGGAAGTTTATCATTCTCATCTAACATCTGTGCTTTGTTTGCTACACCGATCAAAGTTCCTAATGTATCAAACATATCAACGAATAAGAAGGATAAAATAATAACCACAAAATCAAATACTCTTACCGTAGAAAAATCTGCTTTAAAGCACTGTCCGAATGTCTCTCCTAAAGAAGTGAAATCTGTCAGTCCCCAGACCGGATATAAAGAATAAAATCCTGCTTCTGCATCCGGGATATAAAGACCAGCTGCCTGAGCGATCATTCCTAAGATCCATGTGGCAGCAATACCGATGAGGATTGCTCCTTTTACACCTCTGATATATAAAATAGAGATGATAAAAAGACCGATCAGTGCAAGGATCGCTCCGATTCCAAGTGTATGGAAATCTCCTGTAAAGTCAACGATCGTAACAAGTGTGGAATCGTTATTTACAACAATGTGGCCATCCTGTAAACCTAAAAATGCGATGAAGAAACCGATACCGACACTCACACCTTTTTTCAGAGTGGTAGGGATCGCATTGAAGATCGCCTCACGCACATTAGTAAGGGAGAGCACGATAAAAATCAGACCTTCTGCAAAAACTGCCATCAGGGCGATTTTCCAGTCGTATCCCATTGCGCCACATACCGTGTATGCAAAATAAGCATTTAATCCCATACCCGGGGCAAGTGCAAATGGATAATTTGCAAGCATTGCCATTGCCAGTGTTCCAATAAAGGAAGCGATACAGGTCGCCATCAAAACTGCCGTCTTATCCATTCCTGCTGCTGCGAGCATGGATGGATTGACTGCAAGGATATACGCCATTGTCATAAATGTGGTGATACCCGCTAACACTTCTGTTTTCACAGTCGTGTTGTTCTCTTTTAATTTAAACATTTTCTCTAACATTCTAATCTCCCACTTTGTCTTACATCATTTTACAGTCACGGTCTCTCCTGACGTAACTGCATAGCATCTTCATATTTTATAAGGTTATTTTCCTTCGTATGTGATCACAGAGGCTACATCATATTTTGCCAGTTTTTCACGTCCCTTTAATCCTGCCAACTCCATTAAGAAAAGGATTTTTACAACTTCACCGCCAAGCTGCTCTACTAATTTACAGCTTGCTTCCATGGTTCCTCCGGTTGCGATCAGGTCATCCACTAATACAACCTTCTGTCCCGGTTTGACCGCATCCTTATGGATCTCGATCTCTGCTTTTCCATATTCAAGATCATATTCTGCTGAGACTGTCTCACAAGGAAGTTTTCCTTTTTTACGAACCGGAATAAAAGCTTTTCCAAGTGCATAGGCAATCGGCATTCCAAATATAAATCCTCTGGACTCCGCACCTGCAATAATGTCAAAATCTACTCCATCCAACAGTTTGATCATGGAATCGATCGACAGCTTTAATCCATCCGGATCCTGTAATACGCTTGTTACATCACGGAACATAATGCCCGGTTCCGGAAAATCCGGTATGGTTCTTACATACTCCTCTATTTTTTTCATTGATAATACCCCTTTCACTAAAAAGTCACAAATACACAACCATCATATATGATTATCTGCCAAGATTCAATTTAGTATTACTTATAAATCTTATAAGCTGGTGCGGACAACCTTTGGTTTGTAGCCTTCTTTTTCCAGCGCCTTAATGATCTGTTGCTTGTGATCCGTGCCAAAACACTCTAATGTAATGCGGAGTTCCACGGCTGCGCTTCGGTTTGTTGTGACAAACTGATTGTGTTCCAATTTGATGACATTTCCCTGTTGTGCCGCAATAATACCGGAAACTTTGCAGAGTTCGCCCGGCTTATCCGGAAGCAGAACTGACACTGTGAAGATTCTGTCTCTTAAGATCAGTCCCTGCTGTACCACAGAGGACATGGTGATGACATCCATATTACCGCCGCTTAAAATGGATACGATCCGTTTGTCGGACACATCCAGATGTTTTAATGCCGCTACAGTTAAAAGGCCTGAATTTTCCACGATCATCTTATGATTTTCCACCATGTCAAGGAACGCTGCTACCAGCTCATCATCCTCCACTGTGATGATATCATCCAGATTTTGCCGGATATAAGGGAAAATCTTACTGCCCGGTGTCTTAACGGCTGTACCGTCTGCAATCGTGCTGACAGTCGGAAGAGTTGTCACTTTTCCTGCTGCAAAAGACGCCTGCATACAGTTTGCCCCTGCCGGTTCTACACCGATCACTTTGATCTTTGGATTTAATAATTTTGCAAGAGTGGAAACGCCTGTTGCAAGTCCGCCTCCTCCGATCGGTACAAGAATATATTCTACCAGCGGAAGTTCTTTGAAGATTTCCATTGCGATCGTACCCTGACCGGTTGCAACTGCGAGATCATCAAATGGATGAATAAATGTGTATCCCTCTTTCTCTGCAAGTTCGTAAGCCTTCTGGCATGCCTCATCATACACATCTCCGTAAAGCACAACCTCTGCGCCGTAACTCTTGGTACGGTTTACTTTGATGAGCGGTGTCGTGGTAGGCATGACAATGACTGCCTTGCATCCATAACATTTTGCAGCGTAGGCAACACCCTGCGCATGATTTCCTGCGGAGGCAGTGATAAGTCCCTTCGCTCTTTCCTCCTCAGTCAGTGTGCTGATCTTATAATATGCGCCACGCACTTTATACGCACCTGTAAACTGCATATTCTCCGGTTTTAAATAAACCTTGTTTCCTGTCTGCTGGCTGAAATAATCACTGTAAACCAGTTTTGTCTCTGTCGTGACTTCCTTTACCTTTTCGGAAGCCTCCTCAAACTTGTCTAATGTTAACATATCTATTTGTCCTCCTGTACATCAAATAATGCATTCACAAACTGATTGGAATCGAATTTCTGCAAGTCCTCGATTGTTTCGCCGACTCCAATATATTTTACCGGAATACCAAGTTCTGAATGGATCGCAACGGCGATTCCACCCTTTGCTGTTCCATCCATTTTTGTCAGGATGATTCCGGTGATATCTGCCACATCTGCAAACTCTCTTGCCTGCGCAAGCGCATTCTGTCCGGTCGTTGCATCCAGAACAACCAATGTCTCGCGGAACGCATCCGGATATTCTTTTTCCAGAATACGGTTGATCTTGCGAAGTTCTTCCATCAGATTCTTTTTATTATGAAGTCTGCCTGCGGTATCACATAAAAGTACATCTGCATTTCGCGCTTTTGCTGCTGCCACCGCATCATATACGATAGCTCCCGGATCAGCGCCTTCCTGTCCGCCGATCATCTCCACTCCGGCGCGGTTTGCCCACTCCTGAAGCTGTGTTCCGGCTGCGGCACGAAATGTATCTGCTGCTGCAAGGACAACTTTTTTGCCCTGATCTTTTAATTTTCCGGCAAGCTTTCCAACGGATGTCGTCTTTCCAACACCGTTGACACCGATCACCAGCACCACAGATTTCTCGTTTTCAAAACGATAGGCTGTCTCTCCGACATCCATCTGCTCTTTGATACTGTTGATCAGAAGTTCCTTGCACTCTGCCGGATCTTTGATATGATTTTCCTTTACTTTTTTCTTCAGGTTCTCAATGATAGCTTCCGTTGCATTGACACCGATATCACCCATAATGAGAATCTCTTCGATCTCTTCATAGAAATCGTCATCAATATTGGAAAATCCATTGAATACCGCATCAATGCCGGAAACAATATTATCCCTCGTCTTGCTCAGTCCGGAAACCAGACGGCTCCAGAAGCCTTTTTTTTCTTCGCTCATCCCTTTTTCCTCGTTTCTATATGATTTGTCCCATTGTGTCCTCTGAATTAGTTGCTCAGATCATCATCGATCAGATTGACCGAAACTAATGTGGAAACACCTTTTTCCTGCATGGTGATACCGTACAGACGATCCGCTGCAGCCATGGTGCCACGTCTGTGGGTAATGACAATAAACTGTGTGCTCTTCGTCAGCTTATGTAAGTATTTTGCAAAACGGCTGACGTTGGAATCATCCAAAGCCGCCTCGATCTCGTCTAACAGACAGAATGGAGATGGTTTTAAATTCTGGATTGCAAAAAGCAGTGAGATTGCTGTGAGAGATTTTTCTCCACCGGACATCTGCATCATATTCTGCAATTTCTTTCCTGGCGGCTGTGCGATGATACGGATACCACACTCTAAGATATCCTCATCTTCTACAAGTTCAAGCGTTCCTTTTCCACCACCGAAAAGTTCCTTAAACACTTTGTCAAACTCGCGCTGAATTTCTGCAAATTTTTCCATAAACTGTTTGCGCATTCCGGTATCCAGTTCTTCAATAATTCCAACCAGAGTCTTTTCTGCCTCGATCAGATCATCATGCTGTCCCTTTAAGAAACCGTAACGCTCCGAGATTTCTTTGTAATCTTCAATAGCATTGACATTGACATCTCCCAGTTTTCGAATGTCATCTTTGATGCCTGCAATCTGTTTTTTCAGATCCGTAAGATCCGAAAATGCCTCATCCCTCAACTCCATCGCTGCATGCAGTGTCAGCTCGTACTCCTCCCACATATAATTCGTCTGGTAGTTTCCGGCTTCTTCGAGTTTTTCTCTCTGACTGTTCAAACGGTAAATCTCTTTATCCAGGTCTGCGATTTTCCTGGAAACATCCTCCTGTTTCTGGAAAAATCCCTTGTAGGAAGCAGACATCTCCTCTTTCTTCCGGGTATGCTCTTTTAAAGCATTCTCCTGCTCTTTTTGATAATCTGTGGAGTTTAAAATTGTCTTTTTAATCTCCTCGATATCCTGACGTTTCTTCTCCACATCTGCTTTCGCATTCTTCGCTTCGTTTAACACGCCTTCGCGCTCGTCGTCAAACCGCCTGATCTCGCTCTGGATACGTGTGAGATTTTCCATTACGAATTCTGCCTTCTGGCGGATTCCCGCAAGTTCTAATGTCACCTGTGATACCGCATTTGTGGCAGATTCCACGTCTGCACTTTTCGCATCCAGAATTTGCTGGAAGTTCTTATTTTCTTCCTCAATCTGGCTCTCACGGTTTTTCACATATTCAATTTCTTCTGATATCTTTGCTTTATTATCGTTGATTTCCTGAAGCTGTTTCTCTATCTCATGGTTTTCTGCGATCAGTCCCGCATACACATTTTCACTTTCGTTCTTCTGCGCCGCTGCACGATCCACATTCATTTTTGCCGTATTCTGTAAAATCAGCTGCTCCTGTAGTTCTGCCTTATTGGCTTCGATATCATCCACGAGCAGACTCTGTGCTGTCTTGATATCCTCCAGACGGTTGCGGCTTTCCTTTATCTTCTGTTCTGACTTGCTGATCAGTTCCTCTAATTCTTCGATCTCACGGTTTCTTCCGAGAAGATTACTGTTATTGCGGAATGCACCACCTGTCATGGAGCCACCCGGGCTTAAATACTCTCCCTCTAACGTTACGATATGAAGGGAATAATGATTCTTCTTTGCCAGTTTGATTGCAAAATCAATATTCTCTGTGACGATCACTCTTCCTAACAGGTAGGCAGTCACGCCCTCGTATTTTGCCTCTGTTTTAACTAACGTATTGGCAAGTCCAATGACGCCCGGTTCTTTTAGGGCATCCATATTTTTAAAGTTGCCTTTTCCATCTACACTTGTAAGAGGTAAAAAAGTTGCACGTCCCAGACGGTTCTCTTTTAAGAAAGAGATCATCTTCTTCGCAGTCTCTTCATCCCCGGTGACGATATTCTGGATATTTCCACCCAATGCCGTCTCGATGGCAACTTCATACTTCTTCTCCACCTGGATCAGATCAGAAACAACTCCAAGAAGTCCCTTATTCTGCTCCTTTTGTTCCATCACTTTGCGGATACTGTTACCATATCCATCATAGCGCTCTGCAATATTTTTCAGAGATTCTAATTTGGACTGCTGCTTGTTATATCTTGCAAGTGTCTCCTCTAATGTATGCGTTGTCTCAATGGATTTTTTCTTCCAGTCGCGGCTTTTCTCCTCCATGGAAAGTCCGGCCTGTTTCAGCTCTTTTATTTTCTGATTGACGGAATCTAAATCTTTCTGATACTCTGCTAAAACAGAATCTAAATCTGCTTCCTCTGTTTTTCTTGCAAGCAGTCTCTGGTTTAACTGAGCTTTTCGGATGTTGACCTGTTCTTCCATCGTGTCAAACCGCTGTTGTCTTGCCTTAATGGAAGCCTTGCTGTTCAACAGTTCAATCAATTCGCTTTTGCCTTTTTCCATGCCTTCCGTACATCTCGCGATCTCTGTCTGCAATGTCTGAAGTGCTTCTTCCGCTGCTTTTTTCTTTTCCTCAATCTCAGAGATCTGTGCGTCCAGAGTAACCTTTTCTTCCTCATAAGTCTTTCCGGAAGAAATACGTTCTTCTTTCTCATGGTCGATGGCATCCAGACGGCTCTGCATATGTTCATCCGTATGCTCTGCCGAACGGATCTGCTCGTTTAAGATTTCAATCTGGCTCTCCAGCTTGTTCTTTGTCACAGCGGACTGACTCATCTCGTCACGGATTGCATTAATCTTTTCGTCCTCTGCCGCCATATCCTGTTCAAGCTTTTCATATTCTGTTTTTATCTGCTCATAACTTTCTTTTGCTTCCTGATAATCACGATCCGCAATCGAATAGTTTTCTTTGACTTCCTGTAACTGTCTGTCAATACGCTCCATTTCCAATAAGAACATATTGACATCAAACGTTTTTAACTCTTCTTTTTTCTTTAAATAAATACGGGCTTTTTCCGCCTGGCGCTCCAACGGACCGACCTGACGCTCTAACTCTGCCAGAATATCATTGACACGCACCAGATTTTCCCGCTCGTTCTCTAACTTTTTCTGGGCAGTTGCTTTTCGCTTTTTATACTTTACGATTCCTGCCGCCTCGTCAAAAAGTTCTCTTCGCTCTTCCGGTTTACCATTTAAGATACGCTCGATCTGTCCCTGACCGATAATAGAATATCCCTCTTTACCGATACCGGTATCATAGAAAAGTTCTGTGACATCTTTCAGACGACACGGACTTCCATTAATCAGATACTCACTCTCGCCGGAACGGTAAACACGTCTTGACACCGTAACTTCCTCGAAATCAATGGCAAGCTGATGATCTGAGTTGTCCATAGTGATTGCAACATATGCATAACTTAAAGGTTTTCTGTTTTCTGTACCGGCAAAAATAACATCCTGCATGCTTGCACCACGAAGCTGTTTTGCACTCTGTTCTCCCAATACCCAGCGCACTGCATCTGCGACATTACTCTTACCACTGCCATTTGGTCCAACGATCCCGGTGATCCCATTGTGAAAATCGAATACGATCTTATTTGCAAATGACTTGAATCCCTGAACTTCTATACTTTTCAGATACATTTCATAACTCCGTTTCCTGCATTATTTTTTCTGGACCGGTTTTAAAAACAGCAGTGCCTGATAGGCAGCTTCCTGCTCGGCAGCCTTCTTTGTATGACCGATTCCTGTTCCGATCACCCGCTCGCCAATCCTTGCCTCTACTGAGAAGCGTTTGTCATGGTCTGGTCCTTCCTCTGAAATTAATCTGTAATTCAGTTCTTCCTCATAATGTCCCTGCACGACTTCCTGTAAACTTGTCTTGCAGTCATAGAAAAGCTTTTTATGTTCAATATCTGTTAAAATAAATTTATGGATAAACGTTTTTGCATGTTCAAATCCACCATCCAGATAAATTGCTCCGATCACTGCCTCTAATGCATCCGAGAGAATCGAATTGCGGTTTCTTCCACCTGTCAGATTTTCGCCCTTTCCAAGGAACAGATATTTGCCAAGTTCCATCTCTCTGGTACAGATTGCCAGCGTCGGTTCGCAGACCAGACTCGCACGC
>OKRV01002125.1_pt1 | contig 10810 bp, 8 predicted proteins | sample 1601201 | NCBI WGS metagenome assembly OKRV01 (sample SAMEA3541540, study PRJEB24748) | human gut metagenome | biome: human gut; feature: human-associated habitat; material: faeces | place: China | collected 2012 | reverse complement strand
GGAAGTGAATCCGTATTGGAGAGGTTTATGGCGAAGAAAGATTGAACTGTACCGCAAGCAGAACAACGATGTGGAAGCGGATCGCCTGTTGAAACGAATCAATCAGATTTACCCGAACGATACCATTCTAAGGAAAGACTACATCTACAGCATGGAAGTAGGCTACCAGCAAATGAAAAAAGGCGGTAACCGGAAAGAAGCGATCGAGATACTGACGGAGCTAATCAAGGTATCTCCGCAAAACGAAGAATATTACCTGGACATCATCAACCTGCATATGCAGGAAGGAAACCGGGAGGCTGCTCTAGGCTGGTCCTCCAATGGTTTGGCTGCCATACCGGGAAGCGGCGCCCTCATCGTCAAAAGGGCAAGTATCCTCAGTGAATTGGCGCGTTATCCGGAAGCACTGGCATTTATACGCGAGCAAATGAAGAGAAACAATAGTCCTGCCATACGGCGTATGTACAACGACTTGCTAATGGAAGCGGCGCGGGCAGAAAAGCAACGCGACCCTTATGTACTATATGGCATGGCCTACGAAGGAGGCAACAAGAACAAGGAAGCATTAGACTACCTGCTGAACACTTCCGTCACCCGGGGATATACCGATGACGCATGACATCGAAACCACGTGTGACCACTTCCACATTTTTCGATACACCTAATTCCAAATAGCCTGTTGTTTGCATACGGTTATCTTCATTATCACATGATACCCAAACAAACAACATTAAAAACAAACAACCTATTATATATGACAACTTTTTCATCCTATTAAGTCGTAATTGTTATTGTATGAGTTTTTGTATTTCCTTTCGAATCGGTAACGGTCAAATGAAAATTACTTGTACCGCTTCCCAATATTTGGAGCATTGGCACAAATTGGGATATATTAAACGATACAGATGTTTCACCTCCAATATGAACCGGAAAACCTAAACCACTCAACTTATCAGCATATCCACCCGGACTGACCAAATCAAAATCAGACGTTAATCCGATACCCTGCAATTCTGATTCAGGTAATAATGGCGAATCAATGATTACTCTAAACGAGGAAATACCGTTCGGCACACTCACCACCAAGTCAGTATTAATCGCGTCCCCTTTTATCGAGATCACGCCATCCGTCTCACCGCCTGTATTATCATCACCTCCCGTACTGCCGCCATTTCCCCCACCGCTCGGTACAGTAATGTCGATCGGAGTTTCATTCAATGTCACATCTACCTTTATGGTAAAATTGCCGTTTGTCGGTTTTTCCGGATTATCAGGATCGTCAGGGTCAGGATTCGGTTTTTCCGGCTCATCCGGTACAATTTCTTCTTCCAAATCTTTGATCTCTATCCTAAACAAATCCTGCGAATTAATCTTTCCCTCCGAATCGGCCAGTCCGAATGTCCGGATCACCGGCTTGCCAGTGATCTTTTCCGTAGCACGGATTGTCACCGTCGTTTTCATTCCGGGACGGATATATACGATCCGGGCATCTCCTTTACCCACAGACAGTACTCCTGAACCATTGGTAATAGTGATTGCATAATCATCCTTGCATGCATTCAAAAACTCTTCGGACAGAGTCAAATACAAGATAGCACTTTGCAATTCGCAAGCCTTATCTACCAATGTCACTTCTTTGGCTTTTATGACACATGTATCCAACAACTCATAATAAGGATATTCCGATGTCACTTCATAATTATCACCCGAATAGGCTTCGATGTAATAAGTGCCCTGTTCCAATACATATTGGGATTCTTTCAGATAATCGGCATACGACTCGAAATAATCCTGCAATTCCATTGATGCGTTAAACACTTTCACGATCATATCTTCCGCTTTCGGAACAATCAGTTCCGTACTTGATGACTTGGAAGATACGCCGCCATTCCCATAAGAAGGAGGCACAACTTTCAACTTCAAATCCAGCACGCCGACTTCACCGGAACCACCCTGTTCCCCTTTTCCTAAAAGTTCGTCTTTCATCTCGCAGGAAGCCAAACCGACAAGAGTCAGGCATAACAATACGTAATATGTATATCTATATTTCATCATTCAACAGGTGTTGCTTTTAACATCATTGATTTTGTTTCCGATACTTGCAGATCGATAATCAGATGGTCTTTCTTTTCCAACAGACCGTCTTTGGGTGAAATCGTCTCCGAATAGTCGACAGGAAACCCTTCCAAAGTAGTTCCTACGATATGGATTTTAATAAAGGAAGAGTTTTTCGCTCCATCAAAATAGGCAGATTTATTCAAATCGGCCAAAGCATAAGACACTTGACGTTTGTTTGCATCCGAAACAGTCAATTTGAATTTTGTATCTCCGGTTTGCAACTTGTCATCTGTCCGAAACGCCTTCTTAAATGCATCGCTTGCATTAAAAGAAACTTGAAATTGTTGCAAACAGCATTCCAGCTCCACCAAAACGGTCTCTTCCGGTAATAAAGAGTATGTTTCAGAAGCAAAAAAACAGGGTTTATCCAGTATGGCATCTTTCAGTTCATTGGAAAAGACTTCTACCTTATATTCCGTACCGCCTTCCGCCGCTTCCAAAAAGACCGGACTATTTTGTTGTAAGGTCTTCAAAGAGTCTTGCTTCACAACCGCACCGATACTATCCTGTATCTTAACGTATAATTGATTTACCGTCGGCACTGGTGTAGAACGGGTTATCACAATCGGAGATTCGGTTGAAACATGAAATCGGAGACGGGCTTTGCCCTGTCCCATCACCTGTTCCGTTTCTTCGTTAGAACAGGAGGCTGCGATAAGCAGGATGGCTAATGTATATAATAAGTGTTTCATATTATTCTTGATAATCGTATATTAGTTCGACATCATCTATGTATAGTTGGCTACCGACAAATTCACCTTTTCCCATATCTTGGCTATCTGGATGAGAAAAGTTTTCACTATTTCTTTCCAAACAACTTTCATTTACTGTAGATTTGAATATTATACATAAACTGCTTGCTTTAGTTACACCGTATTCCAATAAAATAGATTCCTGCGTCCAACTACTTTGAGATTCAAATTTAAACGACTTGGTTGCAATTATGTTTTGTTGAGAATCTTTTACAACAAAAACAGCCTCTCCATAATCTTGAATATTTTTAGGTATATACCGATAATAGAAAGTTATTTTACGAGGTCTTGATGTGAATAATATTCCTTTCTCGAAATTATCACCTAAAAACAATTCCCCAGCATCGCTATTTTCACAATCTCCAAAACCACTTGATATCGCTGGAGCCTTATTTCCTTCTCCCCATCCTACCGTCCGAATTTGAGCTGCATTTCCTCCGTTTATTCCTTCTGTTTTTATTGTTCCAGAATTTGCAACATAACGAGTCCAAGTGTAAGGTGTACTGAAAGCTGTAAAGCGGGATGTTCTTTCTGCCCCATATTGTGTTGTTTTACTATTTAAAGTTCCCCAACCTTTAATTTCCCATCGTTCCCACGAACGATAAGGCGAAGAAGCATACTTTCCAACTCCCGCAGTAGCAGACACATCTATACCTATACCTTCATACTTAACACCTTTTGCATTCCATTCTTCCAGTTGTCCTATATTATCAGGTAATTGTGCATCATTTTCCGTTGTAAAAGAAATTCCAGAAAGCTCTCTTCCTCCATCATATTTAGCAGTAATATTAGAATAAGACTGTCCGGCTGTCAAATTATTCCAAACAAATGAAACAACACCATTCTCCTCTTGTCCTAACGGTATTAAATCAGTCAATTGAGATCCATTATGATAGAACGTCACCTTGTCTGCATCCTTCGCTTTCACTCGTAAATAAGCATATTTTGCAAAAATATCACCAGCGTTTTCAGCCATCGCCCATTCAAATACCGGAGGTGTAACCGTAAACGAACGAGAGTCTTCAACAACTCTATCCAATTTATCAGTAATTTTATATTTTACCATATATGTTTTAGCTGTTCCATTATCGCCACACGACAATTTATTAAACCAATCATCTACGCTATATTTCATCTTAACTCTACTTGCAGAACTTTCTGCTATCGCAATTCCTGGAATATCTAATGTGAAGACATCCTGCTCTTCTACCCCTATTCCAACTATAGATATTGCTACATCCTTTATTCCGGCAAGAGCCTCAATATCTACAGGTACGTCAGAAAGAGGAGTAATCAATTTTATTTCCAAAGTACCTTGTTCAAAAGTTTTATTATTCGGGAACATTCCCCAACTAACCTTAGGCTTAGCAGCAGCCGGTACAGTTATTCTAACCGATTTAGAAGTCCTATTCGGAGTTGGCAAAGCATCTACAACCGTCAATGATAACTCATAATACGAGTCTTCCGATTTACCTAATAAAGAAGCAATAACCGATTTCAAATCAAATTCTGCCTGCATTTCACCTTTCATTTTCTCTGGTGCACTAAAGCCGTAATTATCCGCCAAATCCTTAATCTGATCTTCTGTCAGATTTGCCAAATCATACTGATTAATCAAAGTCGAACTTCCATCTTTAATCGTCAACAATACCTGATTAATCTTTCCTCCGGAAGTAATCACTACTTTAGCCGCCTTTGTATCTTTAGCATATTCTGTAGGTTCCTCCATACTTACATTCGTATCTTCCCACTTAAACAAATCGCACGCAATATACGGCGCCCCCTTCAACTTCTCCATGAAATCCGGAATTCCGATATTCACATAAATCGTTTCCTTTGTTTCATCGTTTAATGTCACATCGATAGCAATCCCGTTCAACCCTTTTTCATCCGTACGGACGGTCAGCTTCGCCCATTGCTTGGGCTTGATAGTTGTTGTCGCCATATAATTGACAGTCTTTCCATAGATATTGACCAGTTCCATCGCAATTTCCAGCTTCGTGCCGGAAGCATCCGACAGAAAATACATCGGACGGGATTCGCCTTTTTCATACACCAAAGGCAATTCCATCTTGTTCGTCTTCAACGACAAGGTATAATCTTTATATGTTTGCAGAAAATCATCCGAATAGTCGATCGTCACCCGGCTGTTCGCCATTGCGGCAGTTACCTCCACCGGTGTAGTCATATCCTTGACAATCGTAAATTCCTTTTTCCCGGAAAAGTAAGGTGCATCGAAAGCGGCTGCCGTTTCTGTTCCTTTTGACACCTGAATCGTATATGCTCCGGCTCCCAACTCAAGTTCGGCTGGCATCTTGTCGAAGCGGGAATATTCGGCCACAACACCCGAATCCTGCGCGATCGTCACAGCATAGCTATTCACATCCTTAAAGTCCGCCAAGTCAGAAGCTTTTGTCGATACACCCACCAACGCCGTGTCCACATTCATCCGAAAAGCAAGAGTACCTTTATTGACTACCCCATCTTCATCGACTTGGCAAGCATAAATCCCAATAAACAAACAAAAAAAGCACAACAAGCGGCTTACTACACAAAAGCGCTTGTTATCTCCTTCCAAGAAACGTTTCTTCTCCATCCAGATTCTATTCCGTTTAACATTCCATTTTCAAGGTCGCAAAGTAACCCCGATTCTTCAAGCCTTACAAGGTCAATTTATATTATTCGCTGTCCGTTTTTTTTGATTTGCATTTAAGGCCACCTCTTTAATTTCCTATTTATGATTCACAAATGATATATCCACAAACACATAACTGTCCGATTTTTCATAATAAGCTTTACATATAAACAAGATTTCGTATCTTTGTCGTATCTTTTATTCTAATATGCATATAGATAATGACATCCCCAAAATAGACCTGCCCGAAGACTGGATAATCGGAAAGTTGACGAAAAGCGAAATCGGCTTGCTGAACCTCTATGCCAATTATCCATGCCGGCTGAAAGCCGAAATATTCGTGCTTTGCTTGCAAGGAGATCTGGAGGCATCCATCGACTTGACGCGCTACAAAGTCAGGCCAGGAAGCTTTATCACCATACAACCGGGGACAATTTTGCAAATATATCGGGTAGAAGGAGATTTGGAAATCTACTTCATGGGATTTTCCTCAAATTTTATCAGTCAATCGAACCTTAACAAAATGGCAGTAGACATGCACTACGCGGCCAAAGATACCCCAATCATAGAATTGAAAGAAAAACCTGTCGAACTGCTGGAAGATTACTTCTCGCTTCTGCTTAAAACATATAATACCTGCAAGCCTGCTTTAAACAAACATATTTTGAATCATCTATTGTCGGGTGTATTCATGGGAGTCAGTGCCATGTATAAAGATAAAGTGGAAAGCAAAACGAATCTCTCCAAAGCAGAACAAATAAGCAAAAACTTCAATCATCTGGTTATGCAGAACTATACCACGCAACGTTCCGTTGCGTGGTATGCCAAGAAACTCGGCATAACTCCGGCGCATCTCAGTACGATTGTCAAGCAGACGACCGACAAGACTTGTGTCGAGATCATCACCTCTATGGTGATCATGGATGCAAAGGCACAGTTGAAATCGACCGACCTTTCGATCCACGACATCGCCTATTCGCTGAATTTCACGAATATGTCTTTCTTCGGCAAATATTTCAAGCGGCATGTGGGGATGGGGCCGTTGGAATACCGGAACAGCTAAAAACAAAAGTTCCAGGCCGCTGGGTCATTTCAGCTTCACCCACCCTGTACAACCCGCCTTGCAACAAGCCTCAACAGGTGAAGGCACCCGCCCGGATTGCCTTCAACCCCGGTATCCGGCCTTCATCCAGGCAAGTTCGAATCGACCACCAAAGGTTGAGGGATGCCCGTGTCTTCCTCTTTCGGAAGGGTATAGATGGCAAACAAACGGCTGCCTCCCTTCACCAGACGGCCGGAAGCGACCAATGCGGCCAAATCCTTGCGCGCACTGTAGTCAGACAGCCCGATAAGATAACGGTAGGAACGGACGGTGATATAAGAGTTCTCGTCCAGATAGCGGTAAAGAAGTTCCTCCCGGTCCGCCATGCCGGGTGCACAGTGACCTGAACTTTTCATACGCGTGAGCGGCATCGTCTTCAAGGCCTTCTTCAACTGCTGGCAGCATCGGAAATTGACGTTCTTGAAACGGACAGATTCGCTCCTCAGTTCCGTTTTAGACATCACCGCGCGAGATTGGAGCGAGACACTGAAGAAGCCGAGACCCTCGATCTCCACGTTATCACCTTCGCGCAAGCGTTCCGTCACCAAATCGGTGATCAGCTGCAAGGCGCCGGCAATGTCGGCCTCCGAATAGGTGGAGCGGGATTTGGCATATTTCATCAACTTTTTAATGCTGACGGTCTCATAGGGGATCAATCTTGGGTGAAGAGGCATTTTATTGCCGTTCTTCCCGGAATCCGGGTTACGCTCCATTCTGTAACGTGCTGTCATATTAGTAATAGATTAAATGGTGAATAATAAGACTTTATCGCTTTCCTGCCTTCTTTGTATGTTTTTGACGAAGGTCGAAAAGGTTTTTGCCCAAGGTGGAAAAGGTATTCGACCTAAGTCGAAAGGCTTTTTGCCCTAGGTCGAATAGTCAATAACGTGGCAGTAAAGATACAAATAATAATAGGATAAACACGAATGAGGCGGTACTTTTATCCTAAATAAAAAACGCAACAACTGGGACTTGCTGGCTGATCCGACCGGTAGCCGCCGTTTCGTCTGCATCGAGATAAACGGGAACATCCGTCCAGACCGTTCTGTCGAATACGGACAGCTATACGCACAGGCGGTCGCCGCGCTCCGGGCCGGCGAAAGATATTGGTTCACGCCAGAGTCATTCATTTTATTTTCTCCTAATGCTTTTTCCGATCTCCAATTTTAAAATAAATGAAACCGGCTTACGTCCCCCATGTTTCCCGGTCCAGGCTCCGGTATTGTATGGCTTCCGCCAGATGGCGTGCCTCGATATTCGGAGAGGCTTCCAGGTCGGCGATCGTACGGGAGACTTTCAGGATGCGGTCGTAGGCGCGAGCGGAAAGATTGAGGCGCTGCATGGCGACCTTCAGTAAAGACAGGCCGGCAGCATCAGGCACGGCGTATTCATGAAGCAGTTTGGAGGTCATCTGGGCATTGCTGTAAATACCCTCATGCGCGGCAAAGCGTTTTTCCTGGATAGCGCGGGCTTTCATCACGCGCTCGCGTATCGCTTCGCTACATTCGGAAGGGCGTCCGTCGGATATCTTCTCGAAAGGGACCGGCACGACTTCTACCTGTATATCGATCCGGTCGAGCAAAGGGCCGGAAACACGATTCATGTATTTCTGGACAGCACCCGGAGAACAGAGACAAGGGCGATCGGGGTGATTATAATATCCGCAAGGACAAGGATTCATGGAAGCGACCAACATGAAGTTGGCCGGATAATCAACAGATAAGCGGGCACGAGAGACCGTTATCGTCCGGTCTTCCAATGGTTGGCGCATGACCTCGAGCACGCTCCGGTTGAATTCGGGCAATTCATCCAAGAACAAGATTCCGTTATGTGCCAGGCTGATCTCTCCCGGCTGCGGGAAAGCGCCTCCACCGACCATCGCCACATTCGAAATCGTGTGATGGGGCGAACGGAACGGACGTTGCGTCATCAGGGAAGTGTCCAGCCCGATCTTGCCGGCGACCGAATGTATCTTGGTGGTCTCGAGCGACTCCTGCAAGGTAAAAGGTGGCAAGATGGAAGGGAGACGTTTGGCGAGCATCGATTTGCCACTCCCCGGCGGACCGATCAGGATCAGGTTGTGGCTTCCGGCGGCGGCTACTTCCAACGCACGCTTCACATTCTCCTGTCCGCGTACATCTGAGAAATCCGCTTCAAACTGAAGTTGCCGGGCATAAAATTCCTCACGGGTATTGACAACCGTCGGCTCCAAATCCCGTCTTCCTGCAATGAACTCAATCACTTCTTTGATGGTCGAAACGCCATACACATCCAGGTCATTGACGACAGCGGCCTCACGGGCATTCTGCTTGGGAACGATAAAACCTTTGAATCCCTCTTCATGCGCCTTGATCGCAATCGGCAGAATTCCCTTTACCGGCTTCAAGCTGCCGTCCAATGAAAGCTCTCCCATCATCATGTAGTGGCCTAGCCGGGAAGCATCCAGCTCTTCGGCTGCTGCCAGGATGCCGATCGCAAGCGGCAAATCATACGACGAACCTTCCTTCCGGATATCGGCAGGCGCCATATTGATCACAATGCGGTTACGGGGAAACTTGTAGCCACTCACCTGAAGAGCAGAGATAATGCGTTCATGGCTTTCACGGACAGCCACATCGGGCAACCCTACCAAAAAGAATTGGATACCTTTCGTGCAATTTACTTCGATCGTAACGACCGTTGCCGATATGCCTTGCACGGCGGCAGCGTAAGATTTGACTAACATAGTTAAAGATTTATGATTTAAATTTATGGGTCTGGATTTATGAGGCCGGATTTATGATTTATGGATAGCAACATTGCATAAATCATAAATTCCTACTCCATCAACTTTTCCAACGTCTGCTTTATCTCGACCCCATTGTCCGTTTTCAAGATGATCTTCCCTTCTTCATCGATCAGGAAACAGCGGGGCAAGGCGCTTACGTTATACAGATCAACCAACATGGCTGCCTGTCCGGCGGAATCGGTAACCAAGTTCCAGCCGATGCTATCCTTTGCAAGAACTTTCCGCACTTCGGCTTGATCGTCATCCAGACTGACCAGCAACATATCCACCTTTTCTTTCGGATATTTCATTGCCACTTCATCCAGATAGAGGTCTTCCGTCTGGCACATATCACACCAGGGAGCCGTAAACGCAAGCAGTAAATATTTCTTCGGAAAAGAATCCAGACTGACAGGAGTCCCGTAAATATTCTTCACATTGAAACCGGGTGCTTCGGCGCCTAAAGCAGTCCTTTTTGCCCGCGTGCTGTATTCCTGCAACTTCCGCACCAGATAAAAGTCGTTCAGTTTCGGATTCAGCACAGCCAGCAATTCGTCCATTTGCCGGGTATCGTCAGGATGGTTAAAATAATGCTGTATCAATACGACGGAAGCTTCTTCATCCGGATATTTCTTGATGGCGGCAGCAGCTTCCTCGCTCAACAGATGGTTTACATTCGCCAGGCGCGAAGCCATATCCGCTTCCTCGATCGAGCTGTTGAGGTTTTCCCTGTTCTTCTTATTCAGTTGACGGATCAAGTCGGCCTGCTCTTTCAATAAAGGAGCCATTTCTTTTCTTATCGCGGAAAGACGGTCATTGATCCGCCCTCCTTTGACACGTAACATGGCGGGATAATCAACGTCTCCGGTGATCGTCACCTTCTCTCCCTTTTCCAGATAAGCCGTAACCCAATGCATTTTATCAGCAAAGAAAATCGTCACTTCCCGGAAATCCCCCTGTTTCTTTTCGATCAAAAATTCCCCCGGCTTCCCGCAAGTTACGGTATCTACAACCTTTATATCTTCATTTTCGAAAACGGCATATAAGGTCTGATCCTCCAGATTGGTTAGTTTTCCTTCTATCCGGTAAGCAATATCTCCGCCACACGATGACAAAGAAACGATAATCCCAACGACCAGTAATAAACGTCTAATCATGTTATACCTCACATCCCACATTAACAGATAATTTGGGGTAAAGGTAGGAATAGATTTTAAAATATCCTAACATTTATGATAAAATTAATGTATATATATAAAAAAAGCGCAGAACCGAAGTCCTGCGCTTTTATAGAGTCATTATGTATGTTATTACAATTTCGGACCAGCAGCAACCAGCTTCTTACCAGCTTCGTTGCCAGTGAACTTAGCGAAGTTCTTAATGAAACGGCCAGCCAGATCTTTTGCTTTTTCGTCCCACTGTGCAGCGTCAGCATA
>OKRV01002114.1_pt1 | contig 10843 bp, 7 predicted proteins | sample 1601201 | NCBI WGS metagenome assembly OKRV01 (sample SAMEA3541540, study PRJEB24748) | human gut metagenome | biome: human gut; feature: human-associated habitat; material: faeces | place: China | collected 2012 | reverse complement strand
GGCACCAAAACGGTTAAACTAAGAATTACGTTTAGAAAAGTGAAACAGTGATTTGACACGTTTTCATTAAACTAAGAACTTCCAAAGATTTTAGAGGCGTTTATGAGAGCGTTGTTGAATGAGTGTTCGCTTTCCAATTATTTATGTGGTATTTTCTCGTTTCCTCTCACGGCGTTTTCATAATCATCTCAAATGGGGACAACTCGATCAAAACATTACTTCTCATAGTGTGCAATTTCGAGATTGTTGAAAGAGGCTGTCGAGAAGGTATAAAAAGAACCTCATTGCTGAGATTCTGATTCGTTTTGTTTTGAGTCTGATTCTAGCTCGTCAGGTTCTTTTACAGGTGCTTCTACGCTTCTTACTTCATTAGCTGTTGTGTCGCTCATATCTGATTCGTTTGTTTGTGTGGTTTCAAGAGGCTTATCAGAGATTGCTGTGAAATAACCTGGATTACTAACTCCACCGTCAATACGAGCACCAGTTGAATCAATGAACGTTGGATTGTATTTTGTTCCAGAGCCACCAACTAGAGAAGTACAGTCAATAAACGTATCTGTAGAATTGCCACCAATATAATCACTTCGAACATAGATAGTTTTCAATTTTTGACAATACGCAAATGTTTCTTTTAAATCAGTTACTTTATTCATATCTATTTTTGTTAAATCAATTTCAGTTATATTATTCGCTCCACTAAACAAATGTCGAATTGAACTAATATCATTTTTTGTCAAATCTGGTAATTTAATTTCGGATAAACCACAATTATGAAACCAATATTCAATACGGTTAACATTTTGTACATTCCAGTTTTCAACCCCTTTTAAATTTGTGAGTTTGAGTGTCCCTGAAAACATCCAAGAAACATTATATACATTTTGAGTATTCCATTTTGATAGGTCTAAATTATTAATATAGTTACATCCATCAAACATTGCATAAAAGCTTTGAGCACTGGAAGTGTTCCATTTACTTAAATCTACATAAGGCAATTTCGAACAATAGTTAAAGGTTGCTACAAAGCTATGTACATTACTGACATTCCAATCGCTAATTTTTAAAGTGGTTAAATTTCTACATCCATAAAACAAACGTTTGAAGTCTTTTACTTTACTCACATTCCAATTGTTCAAATCAAGTTCTTTTAAAGAGGTACAACCATCAAAAATAGAAATCATATCAGTCAGAGAACTAGTATTCCAATTAGAAACATCTAGACCTGTCATTTTTGTGCAATTTGCAAACATTTGATTCGCATTGGTAACTGATGAAACATCTAATCCTTTCAAATCCATACTTTCAGCAGTACATGATGCAAAAAGTTTTGTACTATTTTGAGGAGCTTTTACTTTACCGCCCTTCACATTATATATGTGTAACGCATCACCATCAGCATAACAATCTACTTTAGAATCAAAAATATCAATAGTTCCTACTGATTTTACTGATTTCGAAGGTTTATCTGAATCTACAATTACTTTCGTTAAATTGTTATTATTAAGCAAAATATTAATTGGCATTAATGATTTGAAATTAAATCGAAAGCTTATTATTGCTGGCATTTCAGGAGAAATTATTAAAGTAATTGATACTACTTTTCCTTTAGAATCTTTTTCATAAGTACAAAATGGAAACTCATCTGATGCAAGTCCTAGATATTCAAAACCCGAAGAAGGTTTTATATCATTGATTTTAATCGTATCGCCTTCTGTTAAATTTTCTACATAGCCACTATCTGTATCATTCAATTTCTTTACATTATTCACATATATATCAAATGTGCCGTATCCATATGTGTAATTTGTTCCCACACCATCTAATATCCCATGCAAATAAACTCCATGAAATTGACTCCAAACACAACTCAACTTTTCCGTATCAGGCTCGACAGTACTACCCGAATAAATCGTATTTCCTTTTTCGTCCTTCCATGCAACAAACTGATAACCACTCCTGACAGGAACTGGTAACTGCCCATAGGAACTTCCATTCTTAACCGTATAAGCAACCTTATCTTTTCTATTCACCGTACCACCGTTGCAGTCAAGCTGAATGGTTCGTGTTTCTATGGGGTTCATCGTAAACTGGAGTTGATCCTGATAATTACCCGAGTATTTAACATCAGCTTCATTCTTTGAAACCTTAATGCTTTCTGAGAAGGAATCGCTGTCCTTGTCTATATACTGAGGTTCATATTCGAGCTTTGTCTTGTCTAGCTTGTAGGGGATGGAAGCTTGTCCATTCTTCAGATTAAAGTTGTTCTTGCTTGTAATATCTATGTCTAACCATCGTTTTTGATACGTGTTTCCCGAAACCGTGAATGTTGTCTCGTCTTGGTCAGAGCTTAAACTGATTTCCGACGGTACATTAACAGAATAATAAGTCTCATTGTTTTGAGGCACGCTTTCCGCCATAGCATGAGGAAGCCCACACAACAGAACACCTGCCGTTACGAGTCCACTCATTATTGATATTTTTATTGTGTTTTTCATATCATTTCAAATACCTCCTTATGCATACATAAAGCCATAATTCGTTTCCTACTTGGCTTTACCCATACAGTGAACCACAAGAAAATATTCGATTGGTTTGAGAGCAGTCTTGTAAGGCAGATGTTATTTTTATAACTAATCCTACGAAAACATTATTTTTAAAGTGTGCAATTTGTCGTTGTCAGTTTTCGAAGGTGTTGTAAGAGAATTTGAGAGGGCGGGAAGGGTATAAAAAAAAGACTGAAATCATTAATTGATTCAGTCCTGTAGTATTTAATTACTTCAAAGCAATTAAACTGTTCATGATATTTGTTGTAATATCGTTTTGCTGCGTTGCTGTTAGATAGTTAGATGTACGAATGATTACAGTACCTACAACTTTATGTGATCCACTGCATAACATTCCACTGCCATCAAAAGCAGACAGGTATGTATCACGTTTTTGAGCATCTTCTTCAGTTTCAAAGACTTCGATACATCCACCACCATCTGTACCTTTTTCGATAGAATCGCCATCTTCAATGTAGTTTGCAGCAGTGTCTACTAAATCAGATGTGAAGAAAATAGCAGAAGTATATCCACTAGCTTTATGAAGCATACCATTTACATCGTTTTCTTCATTCACAACCAATGCTTGTGATACATTTGGAATTCCATTTAATCTTTCCAAAACAAAGGATTCAGATGGGTTTGTAACTTGCTTACGTTGAGCAATACTATCTTTCATTGCTTTTTTAGAGTCTGTCAAAGCTTGAATGATTTCAGTTTTATCAGCCTTCTTTTCAAGCTTTTTGTTAGCTGCTTTAATGTCTTCTTTTTTAGAAGGGCATTCAGGAACTTCAACGATTTGTTGTTTTGCTTGGCTGAATGGAGACCTCAAAACCCATGTCCATTGGTCGGAGCTGAGACCTAAAACCTGCTCCAATTACAGAGATAACTGCTAAAAATCAAAGGGCGAGTAATCGCCCTTTTTATTTCATAGAAATAGAGAAAATATAGCTGACTAAACTTCTTTTAAAACAAGAGTAAAAGAAATTTCGCTTTTTATAATTATTTAACTGTAATTATTATCTTAAATTACACAAGAAAACTTCACCGGTATTAAAAACAATCTTAACAGCCACTGGAGCTGCAGTATTTGTTTCTACTTCACCAGGGCATTCAACTAACGTATCCACACCTTTGGTAGTTAATGGGTCTATAGTTGTTATATTTGAATATGTAAATCCAAGACTATCATCTTGTACGATTTGAAAACCTTCATACGAATAATCATTGTTGTAAATAACTTCAACATCATATATTTCATCACAACGTAAATCATTTTTAGAATTATTCTTTATATTTGCTTTCAAATAAACATAGACTTTGTCTCCATCTGGTGAGTAATAACTATAAAGAATAGGTTTATTGACAGGTTCTACTCGATGTGAAAATTCCAATTTTTCAAGAGTAAAATCAATATTCCCAACAGTTTTTGTTTCTCCAACATTAATTAATAAATGTTTGGATACTTCTTCAGCTTTTTTTATTGCATTATTTTTTATCGTAGAATCCTTTTTAATATTTTCATTTGTTACGATGTTTTGATATGTGTTTAATGCATTAGCATAATCCTTTTCTTCTTCTAAAGCATTTCCATATTGATATAAAGAATACCCTGCAACAGCTGGTGTTAATCCGTTCAAAATAGAGTTTGATACATCTTCACTTACTTCTGCATATTTTGGAAGTGCGATAATTTCGCTTAATTCATCCAAATTGTCTGCTGTAACTGGATATATTTCAGTTAATTTTTCTGTATTGATGTAATATGGAGAATCTACAAATTCTTCACTTGAAAAACTATATATCTCTTCCGATTTTTTCTCAATTTCTTGAGCAAAAACTTTTTGTGAAAGGAATCTATTTGTTGTTCTATGGTTTCCAGACCAGCTTTCTTCATTCTCGTCAGCAACAAAGTCTCTTGTAAGACATGCAGGCTTGCTATTTACAACATTATTACACTTAGGGCAGAAGGCACGTCTTGTTGTTAAGTGGATAAATACTCGATAACCATCAATGTTCAAATCCTCATAAACAGTTTCAACAAAGCCATGAGCTATATATTTGCCTGTACATCCATCAGAATCACAGTCTTTTCCAGTAGAGTCCAGAAGATTTTTAGCCTGTACGTGAATAATATTATGTTTTTTGTCTACTTTGGCACTAAGAAACTCAATATCGGCCAAAGCTTTAATCTTGATCTGCATATTTGTTCCTTCATCTTCCTATTTACAACTATATGATAACAGTTTTCAGAAGCCTTGTACATGCAAAAACACTGATTTTTGCAATACGGTTAATTTCTTATTCTTGATTTATTATGAAGATGTGATCAGGGATGAGAAAGTCTCTGAGAAGTAACAAAGGAGGAATAAGATATGTTACCTGTAGAATTTTTACCCGATGTTGATGAACTTCCTGTTAGCTGGATGAATCGACTAGCTCTTGCAAATGGCTTTATAGACGTCAATGATATGCTTAGAAGTTACCGTATTATTGATGGAAAGAAAGTCGTTCGTCATCTTGATTATTTCCCGAAAGTGCTTGGATTGATTTCAGACAATACTTGGTCAAAAAGTATACTTTCAATCTACAAGCAGGATGTTAAAGACCAGTACGACATCATTCCGTACCACAATGATGAACATCTATGCGTATGTCCAGAATGTATGAAAGAAGATATGACTCGATTTGGGCACATTGTCTATCACTTTCAACACCAGTATCCAGGTTCTTTTACATGCTGGAAGCACAAATGTATTTTGGAATATGTACAGCCTGACCAGCGTTTTATTCAGGATATGAACCGAATGGAATTCATCCCAATCAAAGGCTCGTATGACAGAGATACTGAATTCAAGATGTTTTCAACTTGCTATTCAAAGGGCTCTATCTTCTACAAAATCGTAAGATACCAGCTTGAAGTACTTATGCGTGACAAGCATCTGACAGACAACGAAGTAGTTGAAGCCTTTAGATGTAAAGGAGATGAAGAAGAACTGCCAATGAAGGTGGTACAGATGATTCACACCAAAAGTGTAGACTACTTTACCTTTAGAGAACAGCGTGTACTTCTTCAGCTTTTATTCGATGATTATCCACGTTATGTTTCGTTCTTTTCCAAGATTGATCCAGTACATATGATTGGTTATCGACGTAGAAAAGTTTCAAATGGAATGTTTTTGATGACTGTTCGCAATGAACAACGTCGAAGAGCAAGACGTTATAGAAAGAACACTAGAAAGAGAATCCGCCGTGCTGTCAATAAAAAACGACACAAAAATAAACGAGGGTAGGGGTAAAGGCTCTGGAGCCTCCTATCTTCCGTGGATCCAGACAAGAGAAATCAGCAGTGTTGGGACTTGCTCTAACCCAAAGGACTGGAAAACAGGACGCACTGTTGAACTTCTATCACAAGGGGAAGCCTATTACTGGCATATCCTGAGATGGAATGATGAAATCGAGGATATTCGTGAACAGTATCCTTTAGACCTTGAAACGACATTGGAAATCTGTGACGACTATAACGTGAAACATCCACGAAACCGTCATACGTATATGACATCCGATTTCTACGTTACATACAAGGATGGCAAAGAGAAAGTGTTCAGTGTAAAACCATCAAGAAATGTGTTGAAAAAAAAGCGTGCCAAGGAAAAGCTCGCTGTCGAAAAGGTCTACTGGGAAAAATTCAGACATGTACCGTTTGAAATCGTCTACAAGGATGAAATGAATATTGTTTTAGCAGAGAATATACGTATGGTATGTATGTTCTACGATTTATCCAGTGTATTTGATGAAATGTCCATGCTGAAACATTATATTGCAACAAAAAAAATCCAAGTTGATATGGAATCAGAACCGCTTGATTTCCAGTATTTACTTGAGATTTACAGGGATGTATTACCCGAAGTGAAAGGAGGCAGCTTAGAATGCTCACAACATTAAACCTGAAAGTAGGTTCCATTCTTCATGATATGGAACAAAACATTGATCATAGAGTAATCTACATGAATAAAGATTACTTAGTAACGATTCTCATCAATGATTCCAAAGGAAAAATCGAACTTAACGAATGGCATCTTGAGACAGTTCAATATTTCATTGCTAAGAAAGAAATTGCAATTCGCGAATCTAAACATGACAAGGTGTTTGACTTTGATGCTTTATCGGAAAAATCAAAGGAAACCTATCTACGTAACAAAGATATTGTTGAAACAGTCGGAGATATCTACGGACCGTGCTACTTTTACTTAGAATCCAAGAAGCCTAAACCATGTCTTAAAGAGTTAAGCAATAAATACGGTATTTCACCAAAAAGCGTGTTTCTTATTGTTAAAAGATACTTGATGAGTGGTTTAGACCCATTCTCCTTATTATCTCAAACAGGAAAGAAGAGCAAAAGTGGTCTACATTATTCTACAAAAACAGGTCGTCCACCTATGTTTGAACAAGGTATTCCCTTAACAGATGAACTGCGTGAAATCTTTGATGACTGCTGTAAACACTATTTATCCGGCAGAGAAAAGTCTTATGCAACGACTTATGACTGGATGCTCACAAAATATTTTACAACTCGTGTAGAAACACAGACTAGTGATGGTGTCGTAGTTCAGAACAAACTGCTTCCAATTGATCAGCGTCCAACAAAAAGCCAAATGGAAAACTATATTGTTACTCATACATCAGCTAAAGCACGCCGTGTATGCAAAACATCTAAACGTGAATACAGAAACGATGAGCGTATGCTTGTTTCAGACAATCTTCTTAATGTGCATGGCCCTGGAGATTTATTCGAAATGGATGAAGTTGAAATGGATGTATCCATTGTCAGTGAAGTTGATCCAACAGAGGTAATCGGACGTCCAATCGTGCATGCAATGGTTGATGTCTATTCACGAATGATTACGGCAGTATCTGTTTCTTTGGAGAATAACTCAGTACTTGGCTTCACAAACTGTCTTTTGAACCTTGGTGAAGACAATAAACAGCTTTGCAGGCGTTACGGCTTGGAGCTAAAAGATGGCTTATGGGACATCAATGTTTTGCCAAACCGACTTCGCAGTGACCGTGGTTCTGAATATCGTTCCAAAGAGGTCAAACGTATCTGCAACGAGTTGAACATCACTCTGGAGCTAGTGCCACCGGCTATGGGGTCGCTGAAAGGACAGGTAGAACAGCTCTTCCACCAGTATCATTCGGTACAGAATGATTTGCTTGAAGGCAGAGGTTTGATTACTCAACGGCATGATTCGAACCACCATAGACATGCGGTCCTTACATTGGATGATATCTGGGTATTCGTAATCAACCAGACAATTGCTCACAACATGATGACAATGAGCCAGTATCCAATGACAAAGGATATGTTAGAGAAGTCAGTACATCCCATTCCATTAGAGTTATGGGACTACGGTTGCACTAAATATGGTGTTCCAAGACCAATTGTCAACCTTGACCAGTTTGAGTATTCAATTCGTAAAGAAGTACGTGCTCGTATAACCCGTAAAGGTATTGAATGGAATGGTTTGTATTACATTGCAAATGATCCTTGGCTTGCAGAACAAATCACCAAGACGAGAAGAAGCTCGGTGCCTTTGAAATGTCGTCTTGATGAAAGAAATATAGGTTCTTTATGGTACATTGCAGACAATCGCCTTGTAAAAGCAACCTTGAATGAGAATCGAGCAGGAAACTATGAGTTCAACGGTATGTCACTTCGCAACTACGAAGAATACAAGACCAAGAAAAAAGAGCTTGTAATGGAGAAAGCTCAGGAAGACCAAGAGATTCGCTGTGCAAGACGTATGGGAATGCAGGCAACCTTGGATGATGCCGTTAGAGTTGCAAATCAGACAGCACCAAATGATGACAAGACCAAAAATATCCGCCATAACCGTAAAGAAGAAAGCATCCTTGTATTAGAGGCAAATTCTATTGGAGCACGTTTGAACACAGATGATGCACCATCCTTGGTTCCTTTGAAAGATGCAGAACCCGAACCTGAAGCCTTGTCAGAGCCTGAATCAAATGAAGAAATTGGAAAAATGACCTTTGAAGAAGCTCTTGAAAGAATCAAACAGAAAATGTAGGAGGTACAGTTATGAGAGAACTGAACTGGGTCTACTACTACTCAAATGTAGAGAAAGACCAAAATCAATACACCCATGAAGAATGTACTCGTGTAGGTCCTGTTGATGCTAAATATGTAAAATCATCCAATAGGGACTTTAACAACAACCCGTTCATTGAAGCACTTCCAAGACCAAGAGATGGAAACGTCCTTTTGAACGCATATACAGTACCTATTCCAAGCTTGGATGCTGACGATTTGAGCAAGATGTCTGTGAACGAGCAAAAGGCAACTGTAGTTAGCTTGAAAAATCTAAGACTGCCTTTATCGTTCCAAAAACAGCTTGAGTTCATCAACTACGATGTAATCGTAAGCTCCTATATGCTTCGCAAATCCTATGTATGGGACACAAATGCTATTGGCGAGTCAACTGACAAGAAGCTCATCAAAATGAAGGGCAAAATCGAAGATAGTGCTCCATCTGGGTTTGCCTTGCTAGGCTATTCAGGATGCGGCAAATCATCTTCGTTGAAGCAGTTGTTCGATAACATCCCACAAGTAATCATGCACCATCCAGATCCAGGAACTTCGATTCCGCAGATTACATATCTGGTCGTAAGTTGTATGCCAAACAGCAACTTTTCAACCTTGTATAGACAGATTGGAGAAGCCATTGATAATGCTTTAGGAAATCCCGAACCTATCTATGAAGTCATGATTAACAAGAAGTGCAAAAGCCTTGCAGACAAGCAATTAAAAGCCTGCCAGCTTATCGAAATGTTCTCGATTGGAACCATCGTTATGGACGAAATCCAACTTATCGACTTCAACACCAATAGAGAAAATAGCTATGAAGGTCTTTTAGGTATCGTCAATAAGACAAAGGTTGCCTTGAGTGTAGTTGGAACAGACGAAGCCTATAAGAAGCTGTTTACGATGCTTAGAAATGCACGTAGAGCAGGCGACTTTATTGATGCTTCTGCTTATACGGCAGACAAGGATTATTTCAACATGCTGGTGAATATGCTTTTGACTTGGCAATGGCTGGATACACCGATTCAATGGTCTAAGGAACTTTCAGACACTTTGTATGAGTGCTCAGGTGGTATCATTAACATGCTGATTTGGTTGTACAAATGGATCATGCTGGAATACATTGACAGTAAGTCCAAAGGGAAGATTGAGACCATCGACAAGAAGTTCATTGTGCGTGTTAACAACAAGCATTTCAAACAGTTGAAAGGTGCTATCGACATTGTTAATCAGGCAAGAACTGAAGAACTTGAAGATGAACGTATTCTTACGATTGCTGAGGAAGAGAAGAACAAATATCAAATGCCTGAATCCAACATTAGCAACATGGTTTATGAGAGCAAGATGATGACAAGGGTCATCGACTTGGTACGTGAAATCTATGTAGAGTTTGACTCTGACTCAATCGGCAGAGCAACTCGAATGGTTTTAGAAGAAGATGTCAATCATCGTCTGAAACCACATGAAGTAGCTAAACAGGTGATTGCCATTCTAAATGAGGAGCCTGTAAAGCCAAAGAGAAAGGCTACAAGAAGAACTCCTGCATCGAAGAACATCTGTGATTACATTACAGATGATAACTAACAAAGAGACTTTGTGTTTCTTTGTTATTTTTATGCTCACCAAGGCATAAGAACCTTTTACTTTGGCATAGGGAATACACAATACTTTTCTATAAGAACTACTACTATATAAACTTATATAATACAAACTATGTCAAGTTGAATAAATTAACCTACGTCTTCTTATATAAGATATACTTTATAAGAAGATTAATATACTTATAAAAGACTAAACATTATCTTAGGTGATGCTTAGTTTACTTAAGTAAAAACATGAAAGTTTCTTATAAGTGATGCTTAGTTTTACTTAGGTGATGCTTAGTTTCTCTGTTTCAGCTTAGTTTAAGATTACGAGAACAGATTATTTTTCTAAACGTAACGCTTAGTTTAAGAAACTAGAAACAAGATATTTTCGTAAACGTAACGCTTAGTTTCTTAACGTAACGCTTAGTTTCATGAAAACAATATGTCTGTTACATATATATTGTACTATATATATCCTACTTCGCATAATATAACTTATGTTATATTTATAGAATTAAAAATAGAGCAGATTTTTAAATATGTCTGCTTATTTTTATATTTTGTGAGTACCCATCTGATAACCCCTAGGAAATTTCAAGTCCTCTAGCCAT
>OKRV01002113.1_pt1 | contig 10845 bp, 10 predicted proteins | sample 1601201 | NCBI WGS metagenome assembly OKRV01 (sample SAMEA3541540, study PRJEB24748) | human gut metagenome | biome: human gut; feature: human-associated habitat; material: faeces | place: China | collected 2012 | reverse complement strand
GCGTTTCCGGGGTGAAGAAGATCTTGTAGGTGGTGACCTTGATGTTGGGGTCGATCTCGTGGACACGCTGTTCGGCCACATCCACCTTGTACTGGCCCACGGTCTTGCGGGTGGCCACGATCTGGCGGTTCAGGTTAGTCAGGCAGACCTTGTCATCATCAATGAGGTCCAGCGCACCCACACCGCTGCGTGCCAGCGCTTCCACCGTGTAGCCGCCCACGCCGCCAATGCCAAACACCGCCACACGGGAATTGTGCAGCTTTTCCATTGCTTCCTTGCCCAGCAGCAGCTGGGTGCGGGAATATTGATCCTGCATAGATACTTGCTCCTCCATTTTACACTGTTCCGTTCATTTTACCGGTTCGGCACAGCTGCTTCCGTTTTGCTTTATCACTTTCCTGCGAAGCGCCTGAGTGGTTTATTCCACCGCAACGATGGTGCCGCCCCCCAGCACAACATCCCCCTGATACAGCACCACGGCCTGACCGGGCGTGGGGGCACGCTGGGGCTGGTCAAATTCCAGCCGGAACTGCCCCTCTCCTGCCGGGTAGACGGTGGCCGCCTGCTCGGTCTGGTGGTAGCGGGTGCGGGCTGTGACCCGCAAGGGCGCGGTCAGCTCCGGGATGGCGATCCAGTTCACCTCGTCGGCATAGACGATGCGGTCAAACAGGTTCTCCTCCGGGCCCACCGTGACGGTGTTGGCCTGCATATCCTTGGCACAGACATACACCGGCGCACCCATGGCAAGGCCCAGGCCCTTGCGCTGGCCGATGGTATACCGCACCGCGCCATTGTGAGTGCCCACCTTTTTGCCGTTCTCGTCCAGAAAATCACCTGCCGGGTAATGCTTACCGGTGAAGTCCTCCATGAAGCGGGCGTAATCGCCGTCCGGCACAAAGCAGATATCCTGGCTGTCGTGCTTGCGGGCGTTGATGAAATGCTGCTTTTCCGCGATCTCTCGCACTTCGGTCTTGTGCAGCCCCCCCAGCGGCAGGCGCACATGGGCCAGCTGCTCCTGGGTCAGGTTATAGAGCACATAGCTCTGATCCTTGCCCTCGTCCAGCCCCTTTTTCAGCAGCCAGCGGCCGGTGGCCTCGTCCTGCTCCACCCGGGCGTAATGGCCCGTGACCACATACTCCATGCCATGGCTCTCAGCCCAGCGGAGCAGGTGGTCGAACTTCATATACCGGTTGCAGTCGATGCAGGGGTTGGGCGTGCCGCCCATCTCGTATACCCGGATGAACTTTTCGATGATCTTCTCCCGGAAGTCGGCGGTGAAATCCAGCACCTCATAGGGGATATCCATCGCAAAGGCCACCTCGGCGGCATCCTCGATATCCTTTTCGGAGCAGCAGGTGTGGAAACCGGACTGCCCCAGCGTCTCGTTGCGGGTGAGCCGCATGGTGATGCCGGTGCAGTCGTACCCCGCCTGCTGCATCAGCCATGCCGCCACCGAGCTGTCCACACCGCCGCTCATGGCGATGAGTGCCCCGGGACGCTTCGTGTTCTGTGCTTCTGTCATATCGTTCCTCATTCAATAACACACTAAAACAGTAGTATAATACTACCGCAGCTTCTTTCTCTTGTCAAGACGCAGAAAATTGAGCCGCCGCTGCCAGCAGCGCGTCTTTTTCGTTGGGTGTCTGCCCGGTGATGACAGCCTCCAGCAGGGCGTTCAGCACCTGCCGCAGACCCGGGCCGGGTCTGACCCCCGCCGCCATCAGGTCACGGCCATTCACGGCCAGCTGGCTCACCCGGCAGCAGGCATTTTCTGCTGTCAGCCGCTCCGCCTCGGCCCGCAGGGCAGCAAAGGCCCCGGCCTGTTCCGGATGCCGGGCACTGCAAAGGGCGGTCAGGCGCTGGATCGTCTGCAGCTCATAGCGGCCCAAAAGACGTTTGGCCTGTACGGTCAGCGTGGTGTTGGGGGTGCCGGGAGTTTCTCCAAGGACCGTCCGCTGGGGTGGGACCCTGTTGCCGCAGGCAATAGGGCGGGCGATGGAATGGCCCGATTCGTGTCCGAGGAGAAAGCTCCCGGCACCCCCTCCAGCTTCCCTTTCCAACGCTGTCACCTCATCCGTCAGCGCGTTGGAGCATTTCAGTTTGCGCAGAGCTTTGCGGGCACCGGCTTCACCCAGCGGCCAGAGAAGGGCCGCCAGCCGGGCGGGCACGTTCTCCGCCGTTGGTTCGATCCGGTCGATGGTACGGCAGAGTTCCGCAAACCGTTCCGGCTGTTTTTCCGGTTCCAGCTCCGGCAGGACAACGGCCAGAACGGCGGGTTCCAGATAGCTTCCGGGCCGGGGTGCCGCCAGCAGCTTGAGCAGTTCCTCTTGGATGCGCTCCGCCGAAACGCAGTCCAGATGCGGCCCCAGCGCCCGGGCAGCAGCACCGGTGGCTGGGTCGATGGCAAAACCGAACCGGGCCGCGAACCGGTAGAGCCGCAGGATGCGCAGTGCGTCCTCCTCAAAGCGGCGTTCCGGCTCCCCCACCGCCCGCACGAGATGGGCGGCAAGGTCGTCCCGCCCGCCAAAGGGGTCGATGAGCCCTTCCTCGGCGCTGTATGCCATGGCGTTGATGGTGAAATCCCGCCGGGCAAGATCCTCCCGCACATCCGGCACAAAGCAGACGGCATCCGGGTGGCGGCCATCGGAATAGGCCCCCTCGGTGCGGAAGGTCGTTGTCTCATAGAGCCTGCCGCCCTGCTTCACCGTCACGGTGCCGTGCTGCAGGCCGGTGGGGATGCACTTTTCCTCCCCGAACAGCGCCATCACCTGCTCCGGGCGAGCGCTGGTGCAGAGGTCCCAATCGTGGGGGTCCAGCCCCAGCAGGCTGTCCCGGACACAGCCGCCCACAGCGTAGGCCGCATGGCCCGCCCCATGGAGCGCATCCAGCAGCAGGGCTGCACCCGGGTCAAGTTTGATCGTTGTCATGTTGCTTCCTCGTCATATTGCAGGATGATCTGTTTGCCATCAAAGCCGCACTCCGCCGCCGGGAATACCGCCTGCGCATTGGGCAGGGCGGCTTCCGGTTCAAGGATCATGGGCGAATAATGCATCAGCCAGAACCGGCGCACGCCAGCCTTTTTTGCAATGGCCGCACCCTGCGCAAAAGTGCTGTGCCCCCACTGCTTTGCCTGCGCCTCCTGCTCGTTGTCGGGGTAGGTGGCATCGCAGAGGAAGAGGTCGGCATTCTGCGCGGCCTGTTCCAGTGCCGGGCAGGGAGCGGTGTCCCCCGAGAACACGAACCGCAGGCCCCGGCGTGCCGGGCCCAGCACATCCGCAGGGGCGACCACAGCCCCGTTTTCCAGCGGGATGCTCTGGCCCCGCTGGAGCAGTTTCCATGCAGGCACCGGAACGTTCAGTGCCCGGGCCTTTGCAGGGTCAAAGCGGCCCGCCCGGGGCAGGTCGAGCCGGTAGCCCCGGCTGGGCACCCGGTGCCGGGTGCGGAAAGGCGTAAGCTGCGCCCCCGCAGGCCAGCCGGAGGAAAGGGTGGTCAGGTCGATGGGGTCTGTGTCCAGCTGCACAGCCCTGACCGGATACGGCAGCGGCCCGGTCAGGGTGCGCAGGGCGGGCCAGACCTCCCCCAGCCCATCGGGGCCGTAAAGGGTCAGCGGGCGCTCCCGGCCCTGACAGCCCAGCGTCTGCAGCAGGCCCGGCAGGCCGAAGATATGGTCGCCGTGATAGTGGGTCAGGCAGATGGCATCCAGCTTCATCAGGTTGACCCCGGCGCGGCGGGCCGCCGCCTGCGTGCCCTCGCCGCAGTCAAACAGCAGGGCATGGCCCCCGCATTCGGCCAGCGCGGCGGTCAGGGCACGGTCCGGCAGGGGCATGGTGGCCGCCGTGCCCAGCAGTGTAATGGTCAGCATAACAGTTCCTCCGTGATTTGTCGGTAACAGTGTACCACATTTTGCGCCCGCACACAATCGGCACAGCCCGGCATAGGATGGCGCAGAGCTCTGATACAAAGGGAGGTTTGACCATGCAGCGCAAAAAAGTCCCCGCCGGGCACCACCGCTTCGGGCTGGCCCGGCTTGTTCTGGTCCTGGCACTGCTGTTTCTCGTCGTGGCGCTCACCGCCGGGCTGGCGGGCTGCCTGTTCCAGCCTGTACTGGCCGCCCGGGGCACGCTGCTGTTTCTGCCGGGGTAATAGAAAGAAAAAGCGGAATCGTTCCATCCTTGCCTGATGGAACGATTCCGCTTTGTGCTATTTTATTCCGCCGTTTTCAGCTGCTGTGCTTTTTTCCATGCGCGAATGGCTTCCCCATAGGAGATTTGCTCATCCGGCTTGAACTGCTCCGTATGCTCTTCATCAGGCAGCTCCATCAGCTCGTTTTCCACGGCCCACTGTGCAGCCTGTTGTGCCGCTTCCTCATTCAGGCCGATGTCCTCATACATTGCATTTACATCCGGTACAGGCTCTCCTGCATTCCTCCAGAGCAGTTCCGCCAGCTGGATCCTGTTTTGGGGAATTGCCGCCCCACTGGGCAGCAGATATCTCAGATAGAGCTCTGTTCCGAGCTGATGCGCCTGATAGGCCAGTACAACAGCCGAAATTCCCACTGCGCCGATCAGTGCAGCACTGCCCAGCAGTTCGGTTTCTCTGGCATTTTCTGCGCTTTCGTACATTGCCTCTATGGTCACATCTGCCGCCGGCATGGGAAAGGTCATGGTCTGGCTGGTGTGTGCTACATCAGGGTTTCCCATCAGTGCCGGATCACTGATGTTCCACTGCGCAAAGACCATTCCTTCCGGTGCCGCATTTGCCGTAACCGTAACCATTGCGCCCGCAGGGATCTTTCCGATCTGGGTCGCACCATCTTTTTCCAGCACCACCTTCTCCGTGATATCCACAGTCTTTCCATTTTTCTCAACCGTCACACGCACAAGAGTACCGTCTTTTTCCGTCAGAGTATACTTTTTGGCCGTATCAGTATCAGGGTCAGGAGTAGGAGTAGGAGTAGGAGTAGGGTTAGGGTTAGGGTTAGGGTTAGGCTCAGGATTAGGGTTAGGGTTAGGGTTAGGATTAGGCTCAGGCTTAGGCTCAGGGTCAGGATTAGGATCAGGATTAGGATCAGGATTAGGATTAGGGTTAGGGTTAGGCTTAGGGTCAGGGTTAGTCTCCACCTTGTTCCACTGTGCGCAAACCGTCACATTTGCCGCCGGCATGGTAAATTTCATGGTGGTGTGTGCTACATCAGGGTCTCCCATCAGTGCCGGATCGCTGATGTTCCACTGCGCAAAGACCATTCCTTCCTGTGCCGCATTTGCCGCAACCGTAACCATTGCGCCCGCAGGGATCTTTCCGATCTGGGTCGTACCCTGTTGTTCCAGCTCCACATTCTCCGTGATATCCACAGTCTTTCCATTTTTCTCAACCGTCACACACACAAGAGAACCGTCTTTTTCCGTCAGAGTATACTTTTTGCTCCAATGTGCGTAAACCGTTACATCTTTCGTAATTTTCTGGCCAAAATTAAACAATTCACCGTCATTTTCTTGCGTATACCAACCTTTAAACTCGTAACCGTCCGCTGTTGGATCATCGGGCGGGGTGACAATTCCTTCATACTCCACCACTTTGCTGGTTCCCTCTGCCTTACCGCCGTAGTCAAAGCTCACAGTATGGGCGCAATCAAAGTTCTTCGGGTTAGTCAACAGGGGATTTTTATTTGTAAAATCATTTTCCTTTGCAAGTTTATCCCATTGTTCTTGGGTTCCCGTATAATGCAGTTTCTCTAATTTTTTTCCTTCACCACCAAATCCAAAGTCAAACGCTTTTGCTCCTATCGTCTGTACACTACTCGGAATCGTCACACTATACAAACCTGTACAATGCGCAAACGCACCTGCTCCAATTGAGATAATCGAATCCGGAAGTGTCACACTTTCCAAAATTGTGCAACTACTAAACGCACCTGTTCCAATTGATCTAATTGAATTCGGAAGTGTCACACTTCCCAACATTTTGCAAAACATAAACGCATTATCACCAATTGAACGAACTGAATTTCCAAGGTGCACCTTTTCCAGCTTTGTACATTCATAAAACGAAGCTGTTCCGACAGAAGTTACTGAATTCGGAAGTGTCACCGTTTTCAACTTTTCGCAGCCGTAAAACGCACCATCTCCAATCGACTTAATGGGTGCTTCAGTTCGAACGCTTTTCAGCGCTGCGCGGTTGTAAAACGCATAAATTCCAATCGAAGTCACAGAATATTCTGGCGCGGTCGGATATTCCTGCGCAGTCGAAGGAATCACTGCATCCGCTGCCTCAGCTGTGGTAGAAAACTCCTTCAGTTCCACGGTGCCATCATCAAGCAGCCTAAAGGTATAAGTATCCACACCGCCGTTATCCGACACTGTTACCGGAAAAGTTTTTTTCTGCTGTGTTCTCTGGCTCTGCCGCAAATGCAGACAGGGGCATCAGCCCTAAAACTATTCCCAGAACCAGCAAAACGCTGGTAAGCCTTTTCCATTGTTTCATCCCAAAAATCCTTTCTCTGCATTTTCTGCAAAAAAACATTATGTAGAATAATTATATTCTTCTCAGATGGGCGTGTCAATGTTCCAGCCCCATCTTTTTGGTACATCAGCATAGTTTTTCGCATAATTCTATCAATATTTTGTATTATTTCAAAAAATCGAGAACCTGACTCATCAAAAAAGTGAAAATCAAAAATCTCCCTCTTGACTTCAGGACAATGACGTGATAAAACCCAGCCAGACCAGTGAGAGGACATCCTGCCCGCCCCCGAGAGCAGCCACGCCATCCTCTGCAAACAGAAAACCGCCGGCGTATCTCTACGTCGGCGTTTTTTTTTTATGGGCGCGGGTGGATCACGCAAGCCGCGCTGCTAAAAACAGCCCACCGGGCTGTTTTTGCGCTGTCTTCCGCGACAGCGCCGCAGCTGTTCGAATCCACCCGCATGAAAATCCAAACCTTCTGCAAACAGAAAACCGCCAGCGTATCTCTACGCTGACGGTCTTTTTATGGGCGCGGGTGGACTACGCAAGCCGCGCTGCTAAAAACAGCCCACCGGGCTGTTTTTGCGCTGTCTTCTGCGACAGCGCCGCAGCTGTTCGAATCCACCCGCATGAAAACCCTAACCTTCTGCAAACAGAAAACCGCCAACGTATCTCTACGTCGGCGGTCTTTTTATGGGCGCGGGTGGATTCGAACCACCGAAGCTGAAAAGCAGCAGATTTACAGTCTGTCCCCATTGGCCACTCGGGAACACGCCCAGATTCTGTTCACATCCGTTGCCGGACGACTTGTTTATTTTATCAGACTGCGGGCGATTTGTCAACTACTTTTTTCGGATTTTTGCAGCTTTTCTGCGGAAGCTGTCGGCAGGATCAGTTTTGGGTCAGATGTTTCCGGCGCTCGTAATCCCGCAAGGCGACGATGGCTTCGCCGGACATGGGGTATAGGGCAATGAGATTGAATATGGTCATCAGGCCGATGCCCACGTCGCCCAGGTCCCACACCACGGTATAAGCTTCCAGGCCGCCCACCATCAGCATGACAAGGGCCAGCACCTTATAGGCTGTCTGCCAGCCCCAGCGGTCGCCAAAGAGGTACGCCACATTGGAGCGGGCATAGAACAGGATGCCGATGAAGGTGGAGAAGCTGAACAGCGCCAGCGTGACGGCAATGAACACCACGCCAAAGCTGCCCAGATGGTACTGCGCCGCTGCCTGCAGCAGGTCCATGCCGGTCAGCCCAGTGGTGACATTTGCGGGAGCCAGCAGCATCATAAAGGCAGTGCAGCTGCAGATGACCACCGTATCGATCAGGACACCCAGTGCCTGCACAAAGCCCATCTTCACAGGATCATCGCAGGAGGCAGCCGCTGCCGCACAGGGGGCCGAACCGCTGCCTGCCTCATTGGAGAACAGGCCGCGCTTGACACCGTTCATCAGCACCGCGCCAAAGCCGCCCGCGGCCACCTGCCGCAGGCCGAAGGCTTCCGAGAAGATGCGGCCCAGCACAGCGGGCAGCTGGCGGAAATTTACCGCAATGATGATGACCGTCATCACAAAATAGCAGACCGCCATGATCGGCACGATAACATCCAGGCTTTTCACGGTGGCATCCCTGCGCAGGACAATGACCGCCGAGAGCACCACCAGCACCACCGTGGTCACAATGGGCGGGATGGAGAACGCATTGGCAAAGGCAGAGCTGACCGAGTTGCTGATGACCTGGCTGATGCCGCACCAGCAGATGAGGCCCGAAATGGCAAACAGCACCGCGATGATAGAATGACGCAGCTTTTTGCCCCGCTTGCGCTCGGCCAGCACATGGATGTAGTAGGCCGGGCCGCCGCGCTGCCCGCCATAGAGTGGGTCAGGCTGCCGGTACTTCTGGGCCAGTGTGGATTCCACAAAGGAGGTGGAGGCCCCCAACAGGGCCGTGACCCACATCCAGAACACCGCACCGGCACCACCGGCAGACACTGCCGCCACCACGCCCACCAGATTGCCCATGCCTACCCGGGTGGCCGTGGAGACGATGAGCGTCTGAAAAGAGGAAAGGCTGTCCATGCTCTGGTTCTTCTCGCAGACAGCGGCGATCATATCCCGGAACAGCCGCACGGGCAGCAGCCGGGTGCGCAGGGTGAAGAACACGCCCGCCGTGAGCAGCAGCACCGCCATCAGCGAAATGCCGATGCCGCCGCCCACCGGCAGGGTGAACAGATCACCCCAGAGCAGATTGTATACCGTTTCGATCAAATGGGACATTCTGAGGAGCCTCCTGTTGTGTGATTACTTTATTATAATACAGCACTTCAGGTTTGTAAATCAGAAAATCCAAGCGCAAGGAAAACAAAAAATCCGAACCCTTCTCTTTCGAGAAAAGTTCGGATTTTCATCATTTGGTGCGGATAAGAGGACTTGAACCTCCACCGAGTTGCCCCGATTAGAACCTGAATCTAACGCGTCTGCCAATTCCGCCATATCCGCATATTCTGTTTTGTTCGTGGGCCGTTCGGCTCGGAACGTTAGTTATTATACCACAACCACAAGAAAAGTCAAGCACTATTTTCAAAATTGTTCGACAAAAAAATGCTCTAAATTTCGGGCACTCCGTACAGGGGCATTTGGGCCGAAATATGGTACAATAAAAGCTGACCGTCCGGCCTGTATGCCGCCGGGCGAGTAATGACGGAATGAGGGAAACTGAATGTTCAATGTTCTGATCTTCATCATCGGCGCGGGCATCATGTTCTACATGGGCCTACGCAGTGTGCTGCAGCGCCGCCGCTTACAGCAGAAGGGCCAGCGTGTGGAGGCCCGGGTGGCCGGCACCGTTCAGAGCCGGGACGGCACGGCTTATTTGCTTGAGTTCGAGACCGAGGGCGGCAGCCACCGCCTGCACTACCCCAAAGCCGCCAAGGGCATGGGCTTTGCCAGCGGGGAAACGGTCACGCTGTACTACGACCCCGAAGATCCCGAGAAGATGTATGTGGAGGGCGACCGCTCCGTTCTGGGGGCCGAGATCCTCTATTTCTGTCTGGCCGTTGTGCTGCTGGCACTGATGGTCAGCTTTAGCCGCTGAGAGGAGGTCACCGCAATGGTATTGGAACATATAGGAATGCCCCAGCCCGGGGACTGCCGGGTGGTATTTTCCGCCAGCGCCAAGGAGCTGAACGCGGCCATTCAGGCCGAGCAGGCCGCAGAGAATCCGCCGCAGACGGAAGAGGACCTGCTGACCGCCGCCGTGAACCGGGCTATCCTGACCGGTTTTTCCACATTATATCAGGAGCTTGTGGAAAAAGAGCGTCTGGTTCCCGTGACCGATCCGGATTTTGAGCTGCTGGCCGTCAACCGGGCCGAGGGCTTCCGGGCGGGAGCAGAGTTCTACTGCCTGCCGCCGCTGGAGCTGGAGCGTTACACCGGCTTCACCCAGCCCATCCAGCCCCGACCCATCCGGCAGGTGAGCATTGAGTTGGAAGTGAACACCCGGCACGGCGATGAAGACCGCGCCGCCGATGCCGCAGGCAAGGCGGCCCTGCGCCAGCAGGTGGCACGGGAGCTCTATGCCCAACGCTGTGCGCAGGCCAAGGCACTGGCCCGCCGGGAGCTTATCTTCCAGCTGGGCGGCTGTGTCAGGGGCACCCTGCCCAAGGACCTGGTCTCCGGCAACTATTTTGCCGAACAGCGGAACTTCAACCTGCGGCTGCAGGCCAACAACGTCAACTTTGACCAGTACCTCAAGGTGCGGGGCCAGACCGTGGAGCAGTTCCGCACTGAGCTTCACGCACAGGCAGAGCAGAAGCTGCGGGGCAATCTGGGCCTTCTGATGGTGGCCGAGCGGGAACACCTCTGGCCCACCGATGCCGAGGTGGAGGCCGCACTGGCACACTGGAAGGGTGAGCGCACCTTCCCTGCCAACGATTTCCGCAAGGTGCGGCAGGGCATCGCCAGCCAGCGGGCGGCAGAGTTCGTGGAAGCCCACTCCACCCTGCTTCCCCCGCCGGAGGAACCGGTGCTGGAAACCATCGCATAAAAAATGGGAGATGCCGCTGTTGGCATCTCCCATTTTTGTTTTTTCAGGTCTCCACACCCTCGAACTGGCTGTTATAGAGCTTGGCATAGAAGCCGCCCTGCGCCAGCAGGGTGTCGTGGTCGCCCTGCTCCACGATGTGGCCATCCTTCATCACCAGGATGACATCGGCCTCACGGATGGTGGACAGGCGGTGGGCCACGATAAAGCTGGTGCGGCCCTGCATCATCCGGGCAAAGGCAGCCTGGATGCGCACCTCGGTGCGGGTATCGATGGAGGAGGTCGCCTCGTCCAGGATCAGCATGGGGGGCAGGCAGAGCATCACGCGGGCGATGCAGA
>OKRV01002103.1_pt1 | contig 10892 bp, 10 predicted proteins | sample 1601201 | NCBI WGS metagenome assembly OKRV01 (sample SAMEA3541540, study PRJEB24748) | human gut metagenome | biome: human gut; feature: human-associated habitat; material: faeces | place: China | collected 2012 | reverse complement strand
CCCTTAAATTCTTGGAGAGCAAATTCACCTAACCCCATCCAAATTTATTGCGCCCAATTAAATATCATCCATCAGAGACAACAAAAACATATAGTGTTAAAGCGGATATTAATTGGATATATAACCAAACTCTAATTCTTCATGAAATTGCTGTTGATATTATTTTTAAAGAGATTCTAAACTACCCAGAATATAAATACAAACAATCTTTTTAATGACTTATATCTCTTTCTCAACAATCCATGAAAATGGAGCCGCTGAATCCATTTACAGAGCCACCAAATCCACTATCACAAACTTCTAAATCTAAATACTCTTTACTCTACACCATTTTACCGTCATCAATATGATTTAGGTGTATTTTCATAGAATATGACTTTTACAATTTCCTGTTTTCTACTACAAAACTTAAATGTATTTTGCAATTCAAATTACAATAATGTTGATTTAATTGCTAGAAGTCTTTGAATAAAGTCTTGTGGAATACCAAGAATATCATATATCGTTCTTCCAGGTGAAAAAACGAATTGATCATAAATCTGTAAGCAATTTTTTAATTCAATAAGAAAAATATCTGATATATCAGAATTCAAAACAACAATTGTGAATAGAATTACTGCACAAATATCGTTCTTTCCAATTCCGTTCTTATAATCTGTATCTGTAATATGCCCATTAGATATTTTCAAAACTTGATTTTTTGGTAATTCTTCTTTGATATTATTCAAAAAAATCTTATTACCATGAGCAATTTTATTTCTGTATTGTTTCGTTATCGCTAATCCTTTAGTTAAAAATTCCTTTTTCTCATCAAGGTTTAAGACTTTTGACTTAATCATATTATTGCTAACATAGTCTTTATCATCCGCTTTTAGAATACTATACATTTTAATTGTCAATCCATAAGAGATACTATTAATTAAAACCCAAAACGGGATGTGATTATGATTTTTCTGGTAGTGAATAACACATTCATTTTTCGTAGTGTTAACACTATTTTTAATTTGTCTTAACAAATTTATCCTAGCCCGAGATTTATAGTTGTACTTGCACAAATAGTCATCAACATTTTCCAAATCCATATCGGATAAATCTGTATAAACTCCATATTTTTCTGATATCTGATATGTTATATTAGATTTTAATGCCCGTTCAACCATTATTATGTATTTTAAAAGAATTGAGTTTATATCCCTATCAAAATTGTATAAAAAGTAAAAATCAGTGAACGGAACTGGATATGAAAATTTACCATTAATATCAGAATCAAACAAATCTTTGTATCCATTAATCAAACTATAGTATGAAATATCTGTTAAACATTGTTTAACTATTTCTTCATTTTTAATATAAACATTTCTTGATTTTAAAATAGATACCTGCTCGTCATAAGTCTTAAAAGGTTTATCTGGGTTTTGCATAAAATAAAAACTTCCAATCCATTTAATAGAGAGGAAGTTTTTACTAGTCGCCTCGCAAGCAACCATTTCTGTTCCTCTATATTATACTTTATAAAAGTTAAAAATCAATATTTTTTTACCAAATCACCTAACTTAATAGTTTTATTCTCATCCAAATGAAGAGGATTAATATCATCTGTATCCACACATAAATCCTCAGCCACTTTTTGTTTTCGTGAATATAACGCACTTAAATTGTTCAATTCTGAATATAAACTATTACTCTCTTTTTCAACAATATTTTTGCAAACAGAATAGTTTTCACTTGTTTGCACCACATCTAATGTTGCTTTGATGTATTCATACACACCAAGTGAATTTCCATCCAAATCTTTTATTTCTTCTCCTGCCGTATAAATTTGAACTTTATCGCCCTCAGTAAGATAGTCGGATCCAACATCAATAATAATGGCCTTTTCACTAATAATCCTAATTACTTTACCTAAATTTTTTGTTTGTTCCATGTTTTTCCTCCATTTTAAACTAATTTAATTAAATTTATTTCTTAAAGTAAATATCTAAATTACATATTCCGTTTGAATTTAAGTATCTACCATATACTACCTTTGTCATACAGATATTGGTATATACTTATTAACATCATACTTAAAATATATCTTTTCAACAAACAATGGAATCTCTTTATTATAGAGCAAAGCATTTAAAAAGAGATTCCACTGCTACTCTAACAGGAATTATAACACGTTAAAACAACGAAGAGAAAGATGCAATAATCACTTTGCACTCTTAAAACGAATCCCCGTCTCTTTCAATGTTTTAAAGAAATTAAATCATCAAACGATTATAATTTACGATTATGATTTGTCAAAATATTCCTCCATGTTCATCAATATACTAGAATTTAACAGCGCTATATTGATTGATTTTCATAAAGCTTCTTTATTTTTTTATATAAGTTTAACAATTCAACAATATCCATATCCAATATAGGTTCATACATAAATGAATTTAAATGAATTTGTTCAGGCGTCATAATATTTACTTCATTCAATAGCTTATTTTCTTCAAACTTTCCTAATTGTTTAAACCCATTATAGAGTTCTCGAGTTTGATTCTTATTACTTTCTATAAATGTTAAAAAATCAGTACTAGTTCCTAATTGAATATTTTTATTTTTTCTCCATGTTAGAGTGCCTTTATAATTACGAATTTCTTGAATCATATATTCTTCTGCTTTATGACGTATACCTATAGCCAATACAATTTTATTTTCTAAATCTGTATCAGTTACTCTAATATTATCACACACTGAATATAACTTACTTAAAACAATATCATTTGAATTTACAGAATCATCAAATTTAGAAACACCTGCATAGTGTTGGTAAAGTGGTAGAATGTCAGAAAATTTAATATTATATGAATCTTTTTTTTCATGTAATAATTGAGTCAAAAACAGAAAATCCTCACCTTTATTTGAAATTTTCTTATCTACTCCATATTCAATCAAATTTCTAACAAATGGCAATAATGCAAAAATATACTTTTCTGTTATATCTTTTTTCCAATTTTTGAATGGCTTATCCTGATAATGTTCTACATTCAAAACCAATTTACTATTTAAATAATCTGCCATTAGTCTATTATTTCGCTTAATTGATAATCTATCGGATACCGTACGATAGAAATCAAAATTATGACTTAATATCAACATATAAATATTACTTTCTTCGGATAACTCATACAAATACTCTATGATTGCATACTTATTTTTATAATCAAACGAATCAGCAATATCATCAATAACAAGCAGTGTTTCTTTACCTGTACTTTTTATTATTTCTATGTCAAAAATAATATTCAATAAATATAAAGCTCTTTTTTCACCCTGACTCAAGGTATCTAACTTTTCAAGTTCACTTCTATCTATTGTTTTTTCTGTTGTTCCCTTTTTAAATGAGAATTCAATCTGAGGTACAGTTTCTCCAATAACTGCACCCTTTAAGTTAACAACATTCATAGTAAATGGAACAGTAAACCGTTCATTAAATATATCTAAAGCTTTTTTCCAAGGAGTATTATCGATTTCAAGTGAATCAATAGCATTTGTAAAGGCACTATATTTAACACATAATTCCCTAAATAATACTTCATTTTTTAAAAGGTAACTTTTCCATAAACATTTTTTTAAAATTGGTAATTTGTCTGTTGATAGATATTCAATAAGTTCAGGTCTTGTTTCAATAACATCTTTTAAAACCATTCCTTTACTATCAGATAACATATTTTCAATTTCTTTATATGATGGCATCTCTAGTATTTTCTTTTCTATCTGTGAAATATGTTTTTCTAATTCTTCTGGATTATGAATTGGCAATTGCCCAGAAAGTATGACTTGATTATTTTTCACAAAGTATCCATCTTTTTCCAACACCTTTTTTAAATCCTTTAATTTAGGTAAATTTAGATTTCCCTTTTCTAAATATTCAAAATTTGAATAAATTTTATCTGAATTAGCCACGAAATTATCTATTCCATCTTGAAATTTCTTGTTTTTAATCTTTTTTATTACAGTATCATCGAAAATCTGTGAATATAATATATCAATACATTTAATGTCCGGTTCATATAATGCCAACTCATTTAAGTTTGAAAGTATATCTTTTTCTAGAAATCCGAAATCTTTTATCATGGTTTGCTCTAATTCACGAACGCTTTTTCCTTGCGACACCTTTTTTACTTTTAAACCAGAATCTTTTTCTAGAGCTTTTAGTAAGTCATTATATACCTTCAAAACGTCTTTCAATTTATTTTGAATATCTTTATCCACCAACAACGAAGATATATCTGATTCATAAGAATTCTCAAATGATTTAATAACGAACACTTGATCTTTCTTGATATCTGAACCATCAATTTGAACATTTGCACATCCAGAATCATTAAATATTACATCACATACTTTATCCTTTTTACCTTGTTGAATTAATTGGAACGTTTTTGCGAATGATGTCTTCATAAGGCCATTTCTAGCATAAATACAAAATGTATTTCCATTTGAAAAATCAAATTCATGATTTAGCGATTCAATCCCATAACAATCTTTTAGATTTACACTAAGTTTTTTCATTTACTGTACCATCCTTCTCTGTAATTGCTCAGTATTTATTATTTGTTTAAACATTTGCAGTATCAGAAATAATATTCTAACCGACTTAACTTAATATAAGTATACTACTCTTTATGTATTATAGATATCTTTAAATATTCTGTTTTTTGAAAAAACATATATATAACCGCCTTATTAAACAATGTAAAAAAACGCCTAGAGCTTGTCTCTGGGCGTTTGATTTGTACTATCCTAATTTCTTAAGGATGTTATCTAATTGTGTTTTCGTCATTTCTAGCTTTTCTGTGTAAGATGCTAGTTTTTCTTTTTCTGCATTGACTTTAGCTTCTGGTGCTTTATTGACGAAGCCAGGGTTTTTCAACATGCCTGAACAACGTTTGATTTCGTTTTCTAGGCGTGCGATTTCTTTTTCAAGTTTTCCTTTTTCTTCTTCTAAGTCAATTAAGGCATCCATTGCAACTGTTAATACGGCTTTTTCGATTGTACGTGATAGTACGTCTTCTGTATTAAGGTCTTCTTTGACTGTGGCGTGTGCCATGCGTGCTAGGATTGCAGTTGATTCTGTATTTAGTGTTACATAGCCGTTGTCGTTGTGTAGTGAGATTGTTAAGTCTTCGCTTGGTTTCATTGAATATTCGACTTTGATTTCACGTACAGTTTGAATTGCACTGATGACTAATGCCATTTCGTCTTTTTCTTGGTCTGTGTATTCGAATTCAACTTTTTCTGGCCATGTTTCTACGTTTAAGCTTTCTTTTTCGTGTGGCAAGTTCAAATAGATTTCTTCTGTCACAAACGGCATGAATGGTGATAATACTTTTAGAATTCCCATCATGACTGTGTATAGTACAGCTTTTGTATTGGCTACTAGACTTTCGTCATCTGAGTATAGTGTGGCTTTTGATAGTTCAATGTACCAGCTGCAGAAGTCGTCCCATACAAAGCTATATAGTTCGTTTCCTACGATGGCTAATTCATATTTGTCCATGTTTGTTGAAACGTGGTCTAATACTTCGTTAAAGCGTGCTAAAATCCATTTGTCTACGCTATTTGCTTTTGTCATGTCTAGTTCTGGTTTTGTATCACCAATTTGCATTTGAACATAACGAGCTGCGTTCCAGATCTTGTTAATGAAGTTCCAGCTTGCGTCCATCTTCGTTTCATCAAAACGTAAGTCTTGTCCTGGTGTTGAGTTTGTTGTTAAGAAGAAGCGTAGTGCGTCAGCACCTTTTTCTTGAATCACATCCATTGGATCAATACCATTTCCTAATGATTTAGACATCTTGCGTCCTTGTGTATCACGTACAAGTCCGTGGATCAATACGTCTTTGAATGGACGGTTCTTCATGCAGTAACGTGTTTGGAAGGCCATACGTGCTACCCAGAAGAAAATAATGTCATATCCAGTTACTAATACATCATTTGGGAAGTATCTTTCTAGATCGGCTGTGTTTTCTGGCCAGCCAAGTGTTGAGAATGGCCATAATGCACTTGAGAACCATGTGTCTAATACGTCTTCATCTTGAGTCCAGTTTTCAATATCTTTTGGATCTTCCATTCCTACATAGATTTCACCTGTTTCTTTGTTTGTCCATGCTGGAATTCTGTGTCCCCACCATAACTGACGTGAGATACACCAGTCTTCAATGTTTTCTAGCCATTGTTCAAATGTTTTATTGAAACGTGGTGGTACGAAGTTAATTTTTTGATCTTCGATTTCTTGGTTCTTTAATACTTCTTCAGCCAATGGTTTCATCTTCACAAACCATTGTTTACTTAAGTATGGTTCTACAATTACGCCTGTTCTTTCGGAGTGTCCTACTTGGTGTAAGTGTTCTTCAATGTGATCTACAACACCAGCTTCTTTAAAGTCGTTAACTAAGGCTTCACGACATTCAAATCGATCCATGCCAGCATATTTACCACACATATCATTCATGGTTCCATCTGGATTCATACAGATAGGCATTGGCAAGTTGTATTTTTTAGCTAACGCGAAGTCGTTAGGGTCATGGGCTGGTGTACATTTCATTACGGCTGTACCAAAACTCATGTCAATATAGTCGTCTGCCATGATTGGAAGTTCGTCTCCGTTGGCAGGGTTAATCGCGTGCATTCCAACGATGTCTTTATATCTTTCATCATCTGGGTGTACAAAGATAGCTTGGTCGGCAAACATAGTTTCTGGACGTGTTGTCGCAATCACTAATTCTTGTCCTGTTTCAACCACTTTATACTTGAAGTAGTACATGTGTCCCATGATTTCTTTGTGTTCAACTTCAATGTTTGATAATGCAGTTTTAGCTTCTGGGTCCCAGTTAATAATTCTTTCCCCTTGATAGATCAATCCATCATTGTATAAATCTACAAAGACTTTACGAACGGCATGAGATAATCCTTCGTCTAATGTAAAGCGTTCACGACTGTAGTCTAAAGATAATCCTAACTTAGCCCATTGGCTACGAATAGTCGAAGCATATTCTTCTTTCCATTCCCACGCTCTTTCTAAGAATTTTTCACGACCAATGTCATAGCGAGAAATTCCTTCTGATTTTAAACGAGCGTCTACCTTTGCCTGTGTCGCAATACCCGCGTGATCCATTCCGGCTACCCAACATACATCGTAGCCTTTTAATCTTTTATAACGACATAAAATATCTTGTAGTGTTGTATCCCATGCATGTCCCAAATGTAACTTTCCTGTTACGTTTGGTGGAGGGATCACAATACAATATGGGCGTTTAGACAAGTCGCCCGCTGTGAAATATCCTTTTTTAATCCAATTTTGGTATTTATCATTTTCTACTGCTAAATGATTATACTTTGCTTCCAACGTCATCCACAATCATCCTTTCCATACATATAAAAAAGCACATCCCCATAGGACGTGCTTGACGTGGTACCACCTAATTTTATTCTCATTCACATTAACGCTGTGTCACGAAATTTACTACTCTTAGTTCATAAATTCAACTCAAAGACTACCTTCACTTATCCAACACACAAACTTTCACCAACCGCTTGCTCTCTATAGAATTGGTATAAACTACTCCTTCTTGTCATCGCTTTGAATTTAGTTTATCAAAGAAAAAGTAAAAACTCAAATCATTTTGAAAAATTAGTTGTTTTATTCTCTACTTTACTATATGATGATTAAAGAAAGCGGTGTAAACATGGATAATCAATTATACAATCAAATCAAAGCTGTTCATGAACAATATATTAAAGAACAGAATCGTTTAGAAGACGAAATCGATAGACTAAGACGAGAAATCGTTTGTCTAGATAATGAAGACGAAATTGAAGCGTTAAATAAACTCGTTAAAATCGATGATATTAAGCGTAAGATGGTTGTAGAATTCATTCATAGTTTAGATAAGATTGTAGAACAGTAACTCTACAATCTTTTTTGTTTGTTAGAACTCACCATTTTTATAAGCTCTGGCAATCACATATGAAGGTTCATAATAAGCACCATTCGTATAATCGTCAATGACTTGACAAATAGCATCATTATAGATTCGTATAAGTCCTTGTATATAATCTTCATTTGGAAGTAAGGTATCCACTATTAATCTTGCGTATACTTTTCCCATATCCAATTCAGTTGGAATGTGAGAACATAATTCACTATTTACATTTTCAATATGAAAACTACCATACTCTAGTTTATATTCATCAATCAAATCATGTACTACCTTATTTGGATTATCACTATGTAAAACATTCACAACACTAATAAGATGATACAAATGATCATATCCCAGTTGATTCACAACATATTGATTTCGTTGATGAAGAAACCGAGATGTCTTTTCAATCATAAAACAAACATAAAACAAATCATTTTCTGTTACTAGTTCATCAAAGTATTTATTTCTCATAAGCTATAGCTCCTTTGATATGAAAGACATTTTAAAGCTTCTTCTGTACAAAAAACAATTTGATGCGTAGGATACTTAAATTTAACAAGCTCCCAAAAAGCCGTTCTCGTAATTAAGCCACGCGCTAAATCATCCACATAATTCCAAATCGTATCATCTGCCATAGGACCTTCTACAATATCATACGTATGCGTGATTCCTCTTCTTGACGAAACAACAAAGTCTAGCCATTCATCGCTCATCTGTTCGAAAGCCTTACAGTTTAAATCCAAATTTTCCGTATACATATATACATTCACAATATGATTATTCTTTTTAGTTAATGACCATCGCATTGCTTGTTTTTCAAAATTCGTACAATAGAATCCATATCCAAAATCTTTATAATATCCATCCGTAATAATCTTTGGTTGATTTACAATTCGATTATTGCCAAAATACACTTCCATTTTCTTATTCAATAAGCTCACAAATAACTCCTTTGTCTAGTATGAATCTAACCTTACCACTCGCTTCTTCACTAATCTTATCATACAATCTTCCTGCACTATAGCTTTCTCCAAGTACTGTATAAGGGCTATTGGCAACATAGCCAATCTTTCCTAGACCTGGAAGGTTTACACTAATGGCTTCTTTATCATATTCATTATCTTTTTCTTTCTTTAAATAAACAATCATTTCTTTTTCTAGAAATGAATCTCCATAATAATGGTTTAATCCTGTAACTGTGAAATAAGTGTTTGACATAAGTATGTCCTCCTTTATAATTTCAAGTTACATCATTAATTGACATTATGCGTGTCTAAATAATAAATAAATCAAATTATTTTTTGAATAGATCATTGGACTATTTGGAAAATAAAGAATCATACGATAAATGTAATAGACAATCATGAGTGTACACCATAGAATTAATATCATTTTTGTTTTCTCAGGTTTTAATAGGCATAGAATGCCACAAATGATCGTGGGTATTAATAGAGCATGGTAATACAAAGATAATTGAATATTTCCTTTCAAAAGATAATACAGGCTTGTTTTCATGTTGCATCCTGGGCATGGCAATCCTGTTATGAATTGAAAGGGACATTTATAGAATAATAAAAGAAGGAATAGTATGAGAACTATTCCTAAATATTTAGTCTTTTGCGAAACCATTAATATGACTCTGAAGGATGCAATAGGATACTAATGATAATTGAAGTATAGATAATACCATTAACACAATACTGTCGTCACTTGGATGATGTCCATTACTTCTTGTAAGACTTGAAACCATCTTACCAGCCTTCCATAAATAGTATAGTAAGTAGATTCCGCATGTCACAATACTTAATACAACAACAAGTCCTGGTTCAGCGCCTTTTTCTTGGTTTTGACTTTCACATAAATCGTTTAAGTCATGTGCGATTGTATATAGCCAATAAATACTATAAATACCACATGTAACTAGACTTAATACTACACATAGTCCAATACTCTTTTCTTTTACAACTCCAGTAGTAAATGAAAAACTTGGTTCTACATGCACTGTTTCGTTACCAGCAAGCTCGGTATTCTTTAGTCTCTGCCAATCTTGCATGCCTGTTTTCCATACAAAACTATTTCCCGTTAATACACCACTATCAATAAATCCTTTCATGTCTGATTCACTAAAAGGACCTTTAGAATCATTATTCTCTACATAATACCAATCATTCGAAGATGATGTAGAAATAAATTCATTCAATTCTGTATTCTCTAGTCTTTCCCAGTCTTTCATACTCGCCTTCCATACTAGAGTACTACCATTGATTTCACCAGAAGCAATCTTAGCCTTCATCTCATCCATACTGAATGATCCTTTAGAGTCATTGTTCGATACATAGTACCATTCTTTGACTGATGTAGTTGATTCATTCTCATTCACTGATTCTTCATTAGTTGTATCTAATGTTTCTTCGTTATCATTCACTGATTCTTCATTATTAGTTTCAACTTCAGATTCATTAACTTCTTCAGTCTTATCCACTACTGCGACAGGTACAACAATATCTTCTTCTACTTCTACCTTTGTTCCACAATTTGAACAAAATTTAGAATCATCACTTATTTCGTGCCCACAATTTTTACAAAACATATTCAATCTTCCTCTCGATTAATTCAATTATAAAATGAATGCCTTCTTAACTCAACTACTTAAGAAAAACTTAAGAATCAACCAATCATATATTTTGTTCAATTCTAAACAATCTATCATTCTGTGATAATTTAACAACTATATGTGCAGTGTCCAATGCTTGTTCTGGTAGTTTATCTTTTAATATAGAAATTACTAATTGCATGTTTTTATTTCTTACATACTCTGCAACTTTAATGAGTTGATGGTCATGCATTAATTCTTTTTTATCATTTAATAAAAATTTGTGAGTACCCATCTGATAACCCCTAGGAAATTTCAAGTCCTCTAGCCATGGC
>OKRV01002094.1_pt1 | contig 10942 bp, 8 predicted proteins | sample 1601201 | NCBI WGS metagenome assembly OKRV01 (sample SAMEA3541540, study PRJEB24748) | human gut metagenome | biome: human gut; feature: human-associated habitat; material: faeces | place: China | collected 2012 | reverse complement strand
TACAAGCAGCAAACAGTACCTCATCCACCACGCTGGCAGCCGAAAGAGCTGCCTATGCCTGTTCGCCGCCGCGCACGGTGTCGCAGCAAGCTGAGCCATAATTGCCGCAAAATCACCGGCTTTATGGCTTGCTATTATCGCTACTGCGCATTGCTGAGAAAAGCATATAAAGGCAAAGTTGGCAAGCGGTGCTATTACCTGCTGCGTGATGATTTCCTGCGGTACAATCGCTATCGGCGGCAATGCGACTTTTTATGGAAGCATCGAATTACAACACTTGACGAACTTTTGACTTGTAAGGAGAACCTGCAAGCCGAATATAACGACCTTACGGCGCGGCGTAAGGCACTCTACCGTAGTAAGAAGGGCAAAGTCGTCAGTATTAACCGTTCAGAACAAATACAGGCGCTTACAGCCCGTATTAGAGCATTGCGGCGAGATATTGCAACCTGCGTGGATATTGAGATGGATTGCGAAGCAGTGCGGAATAAGGTGCAGCGGGCAGCACCGCTACGGAATGAAAAGTGCCAAGAAAATATATATCGCAGCCGCTTCTAAACTTAGTAATCACGCTGCCACCGCATTTGCGTTCACGCGCTCTATTGCCTGCCGAATCCCTGCCCACACGGACAAATCGGTAAACACTTCCACAATGCTGCCGTGGTCGGTAAACGGAGCTTCCTGCAAGACGGACAAATCTTTCATCATACCGTTATGAACAATGTACTCTACAATCTGGTTCACAAAATAAATCTGTTTGCTGTCGAGACTGGTATCGTTCAAATACTGTGCAAAAGCCTCTTTTGCAGCGTTCATCTCAAGGCCGACAATCTCCCGCACAAACTCGCCCAAAGGCTTTTGACCGTACTCAGCTTCATAGTCCTGCTTTGTGCCGATTTCGTTCCACAGAATTTCTTCCAGTGCCTTTACGTCCTCACCATTCAGCGGAATGTTGCTTTTTAGCTTGGCAATAACGGCGTTATCCGTATGCTGCCGCACATAAAATTCTGCCTTGGCCTTGTAATTTTTCAAGTCATCGTTTTCCAACTCGGACTCGTTCCAATCTTCGGACAGAATTGCGTCATCGAAATTGGTATCATAGCGAACTTTTACGATAGGAATATACTTGATAAGGTCGCGTAGGTTTTCGCGGATATGCTCAAATTCGTTAATCCCGGCTGTTTCCAAATAATCCGTGTGCAAAATCTTATTGAGAAGATCAGATTGTGCCATGATTTCCGGAATGTTTGCAACAGATGCAACGGCAGCAACCTTTTTCATCAAGTCGCTACGTGCCTTGCCATACTTTTTTCCTGCAAGGTAGGCAAGCTCTATGCCGTACATCAGGGCATCAAAGCGCATCGCCTTGGGGTCATCTTCTTCTGGGGTAATCAGCGGCGCTAACTCCTGCCCCATCAGCAAGGTGTCCTCATAGGTCAGAGCGGCGTAGTTGTCCGCGTTGGCATACAATTCCACATATTTCAAGTGCTGGCGCACAGCAAAGTTGTCTTTATTCAACTCCTGTACTTTGCACACCATATCATCCACAAGTGCCTTGCGGAACGCAATCAAATCGGTGGTCTGATATGCCAAATCTTGCAATTTAAAAGCAATCTGCGCTTTCAAGTGGAAAATCGCCCCTTGCAGCGCAATCATGTTAGCAGTGGGTTTCCCCTTGCTCATGCGGAAAAACTCAAAGTTCCCGCAGAAGTCAAAGATATAAAATTTGTCTTTGTCCTTGCCGTCCAACAGAGTAGGGCAAAGGCGTGTACCGCGGCCAATCATCTGCCAGAACTTTGCCTTGCTCATGACTTTCTTGAAAAACACAAGGTTCAGCACTTCGGGCACATCGATACCTGTGTCCAGCATATCTACGGAAATTGCAATCTGGGGCAGCTTTTTCGGGTCAGAGAATTCATCAATCGCGCTTTGGGCATAGGTCATATAGTTGTCAATGACCTTGGCAAAGCCGGGCAAATGGGGGTATTCTTTATTGAATATCTCCAATATTTTTTCGGCATGGGAGTGGTTCTTTGCGAAGATGATTGTCTTTCCCAACTTGTTACCGTAATCGATTTTGATGCCCTTGGTCATCAGGGTATCCAGCACTTTGCGGATCGTATCTTCGTTAAAAATCCACTCGTTCAGTGCAGATGAGCCGATACGTTCCGGCAAATCGCCGTTTTCATCTTCAAAAGTATCCTCGTAGGCCTGCTTGTCCTCATCTGACAGGTCATCGTACACGATGCCCTGCTCAATAAACTTCAACTTCGTTTCAACGGACAAAAAGTCCACGAGATACCCATCTTTAACAGCCTGCGCCAGCTCGTAGCCATAGGTGGGAACACCGTTTTCCAATTCAAAAATTTCATAGGTGTTCTTGTCGATTTCATCCTTGGGCGTTGCGGTCAAGCCGACCAACGGCGCGTCAAAGTAGTTGAAGATGTCCTTGTACTTGTTGTAAACCGAGCGATGTGCCTCATCGCAGATGACCAAGTCAAAGTGTCCGCAGGTAAACAGCTTGCCGTTCTCATCCTGTACGCTGTCAATGACATGGTACATGGTTTGGTAGGTGGAAAACACACAATGCGCCGTGTAGTTGTCCTTTTCTTCGCAGAGGTTTGTAACGGATAAGTCCGGCAGCAGGTTCACAAAGCTGCGCTTTGCCTGCGTGACAAGGCTGTTGCGGTCCGCCAGAAACAGGATGTTTTTCACCCAGCCATGTTGCAGCAGCACATCGCACAGGGCAATCACCGTGCGTGTTTTGCCGGAGCCGGTAGCCATGACCAGCAGAGCCTTGCGGCGGTTGCGGGTAAAGGCATCGCAGGTCGCTTTGATAGCGCCCTCTTGGTAATAACGTCCGGCAATACTGCGGTCTACCATCACATTCCGCAGGCTGGTGCGCATGGATTGCAGGTTGAACAGCTTTTCCAAATCACGTTTGGAATAAATGGCAGCGCATTTGCGTTCGGGGTAAATCGTGTCGGTAATGCGTGTTTCAAAGCCGTTTGTCAAAAAGATGACCGGACGGCGGTGATACTTCTTTTCCAGCAGATCGGCATACAATTTTGCCTGTTGGCGACCTTTTGCCACATCTACACAGGTGCGCTTGGCTTCTACCACAGCCAAAGGACGACCATCGTCGCCGTAAAGCACATAATCGGCATAGCCTACCTCGGATTTGTTGGGCATACCGGGCAGTTCCACCTCATTCTGCCAGTCCTTGCCCTCGGTCCAGCCTGCATCGGTGAGCATGGTGTCAATGTACAGCTTGCGGGTCTTATACTCGGACAGATCAAGCGGTTTGGGAACATAGGTCTGCTGCTGCTCGACGCGGCGGGCGGTGAGTTCCTCCTTCAGTGCAGCGTTTTCTGCCATAAGGGCAGCAAGGTCAATGTCCTTTTCTTCGTCAGGCTGCACTGCGGGGGCTTCGGCGGGCTGCTCCAGCAGAGCGCGGTCAAAGTGTCCGGCAGTATAGTTTTCCCCATAGCAATACGCCACAAAATCAAGGAAAATGTACAGGTTTTCAAGGCAGAGTCCGGCCTGTTCCTCGGCGATTTTCTTGCCTGTGTGCGCTGCGTTGTTGCCGGTGCGGCGGATAAAATCCATGCGCCGCCAGATGTCCGTGCCGACAATATCCCGGAAATCCTCGGTATTCATCAGGCTGACGAGGGTATCCTGATAGGGGAGGGCCAGCGCTTTATCTACGGAATACATCCATTTTACGGCAAATTCCATTGCACGGCGGCAGTTAAGCACACAGGCCGAGGCGTCAATGTGCAGGATTTTTTCAGCCGAAACAGCAACAGGCGCAAAGGTGCCAAATTTTGGCGTAGACAGCAGAAAATCAAAATTCGTCATAGGAATCCCTCCTACAAGTTATTTCTTGTCCTTAATAAAATTGTATGTGCCAACTAACACCGAACCAACAAAACCAGAACATCCGACATTCCAAAACCTATCAACCCAAACATTTGTCCCGGCTTTATGGTCTGTATAAACGGCTGCAAAATAGAGCGCGAAGAATATTGCAACTAGAATAACAAGAGTGATTATGTTTCGCTTATTGGCATATTTTTTTATTTCTTTCCATGAATTTTGACGCATATGTTTTTTGTAGCTTTTATATGCCTCGCTTTCGCACATGTGTTCACGTATGCCTTCTATATTGCTTTTCCAATCTGCGGTCAAATAGTTTCTGGTTTGCTCATCTATTTCAATTCCCAATTCAGAAAATTTATCAACATGGCCAGATGTGGTGGAACTTGTGCGAGCAACTTGTGTTGTTAAATAGTCAAAGGAAAGAGAAACAAATGTTGTTCCCACTTTCAAAGCAATAATTTCATCTGTTATATTGTGTAATGACACGAGGAGATGACCACAAAATCCAGGGCCAAGCATGGTACCGATATGTCCGATACCCTTGGCGACAAGCCCCACCTTAGAATGAAGTGCACCACCAATGTAATTAGCAACGCCAATGACTTCAGATGTTTCTATCAATGTAGTTGTATGAGGCAGCAAAATGATGTACTTATCAGCTTTTCCGTGTTTTCGTCTGACACAAAATTCGCATTTTGACCCCCGACGGAATGATAGAGTCTTTTTTTTCGCGGGAATATCTTTGAGTCCAAACGATTCACCACCATACCAATACACCGTCTCGCTTGACTGTGTCCATGCATTCTCACTCACAGTAAGATTAATTGAATTCTCCTTGAAATTGTCTCGAATGACAGGAAAAATATCTATCCCTTTGCCAAGTTCTTTTTCTATATCGCGTTTACTTAACATTTTATACTCCTCTCGAGAACATCATTTCCATAAAAATCGGGTATCCTATACACAATGCATTCCCTAACGGTACTTGTAACTTTTGATTTGTTGACTTGTTTGACAAAGGCGGCGAATTCGTCTTGAAGGTCAATCGGTGGTAAAGAAAGCCGGTAATTCTCCAAAAATGAAGCGGGAACTCTGCGCTGACCGGCGCTTCCAGTCATGTTATTTGCTGCATCTATGCGAAATTGCTTAAATGTAGAAAGGGTATATATCCAATAGGGATTGGATTTTTCGCTAATTGGGCGAAGAACATGAAATTCGGTAGAACCAAATCCAATGCCATTACAAAGCCCTGTAGCGACAGCGCCTTTACCGTTTTCCATGCAGGGCGTGATTTTTGCAAAAAGAACATCGTTTTCTGCAAAATAAGTAAAGCCCGTTTTCACATCGAAATATTTCTTTGTCGCAGTGGCATCTATTTTACCACTTTCTGACACAGCAGGCATAGGAACAAACGAAACATCAAGATTTTCTTGTAACCGCTTGTCCTGTCCTTTTTTCGGATTGATAATGCACGCAGTACCTAACGCAACTAAGCCCCAACCAAACTTGTCACTTCCCGGCTCTCCAAAGAGTTCTACAAATCGCGCTTTGATGAGTTCGTCCATTTTTTCAAGTTGCTGCTGACGATTTTCAATGACAGATTCCACTTTCCGAAGCGTAGTAACAACTTCATGCTGCTTGTTCAGGTCATCAAGAGTAAACTCCTCGTTTTGGTAATCTCTAAAGTAAATATGCGGAATAGTCGCACCTGAAAAGTATTTTTCTAAGTGCATATGCTTTACTACATAAAATAGATACTCAGGAAGTACCACACTTTTGGGTAGTAGATATTGCATTGTTCCTATTACAGATGATTCAGCAGGAAGTAACATTGCTCGCCCTATGCCCGCACCGTCCTTAACTACTGCCACATATGGCTTTTTTTGTTGATAAAAATCGACGTTGCCAATATAGCCAGAAGCTCCATATACCGGATAATCTCCACTTTTGCCTGCAATATCTGCTTGTTTGAGGTTTGACGAACCTCTTTCACAAACATCGGCCAACTTTACTTTCATTCTTTATCCCCACAAATCCGAAGTTGTATCAGCGGTTCGATTCTTCCAAATCGCTGTTTTCATTTTCCTGTTCCTCTGCGGCCACGCTCTCAATCATGCCGGCAACGGTCTGCCCCAGCAGCATGGTGGCGGCATTTTCGGCTGTAACCACCGGGCGACCGGTCTGCGCTTCAATTTCCCGGCGGGCGTTTCCGGCCACCTTGCCGCCCTGCTTGGCAACCACGCGGTTTTCGTCCAGTCCCTGCGGATTCTGCGCTTTCGTAAGCTCCGTGGTAGTGGCCTCGGCCAGCATATTCAGTGCAAGCTCCAGCGTACTCATGTTATCGCGCAGATTCTCTTTTTTCAGCCCTTTCAGGTTCTTGTACTGCCGCGTATTCATGCCGGACCATGCTTTTGTCACATCGTCCGTCAAAATGGCAAATTCCTGCCCTTTTTGTACGCCGTGCGCACTCCATGCATCGGTCAGCTCCTTGCGGGCGCGGATTGTCTGCAAGCGCTGGTTGATCCACTCCGGCGAATAGCCCTTTTGCGCGTAGGTATCCAGTGCGCGCTCAATCGTCAGCTCCGGGTCAATGATTTCCTCAATGCGCTCGCGCCCGACCATAGCCAGCCACATTTTGAACGGCTCGGCTTTTTTGGACGGAATCGACTGGATAATACGCAAAAGCTGCTCCGTGTTGGCTACATCGGTTTTGTATCGTTTTCCGTCTTTAGGGGAACGCATCTTGAGTTGCTTACAATTTGTAAGCAACTCATCGGCCCCCTCATCTTTCAGACGCTTTTTCATAACAGCCCAATAGGTGCTTGCTTTTCGGGGATCTGTCTGCTCTGTCAGCACAGCCACTGCATCCACAATAGAAAAGTACCATTCTTCCTGTTCCTCATTCCAGGCGGTACGAATCGGCTGGTCCTCAAACATTTGCAGCTTATCATTTTCAGTCATAGCGCGTCCCTCACTTCAACATCTGTTCCAGCTCGTCCATCGTGGTGTTTACTTCGTTCTCCAAACGGCGCAGTTCCGCCAGAATTTCGCTCGTCGGCGGGTACTCCACCGGCTTGTACTCGGTCTTTTTGTATTTGTTGATAGACAAATCATAGCCGTTCTCAACAATTTCCTGCTTCGGCACAAAGAAGGATTTTTCCGTGCGGGCGCGGTCTTTTTCGCCATCCAGATTCTTGAAACGGGCAATGATATCGGGAATATCGTTCTCCTGCACAGGGCTGCGCTTGTCGTCCAGCGAAAGACCGTCGGCCTGCATATCGTAGAACCACACGCTATCCGTGCCGCCATGCCCGGTCTTGGTGAAAATCAAAATGGCGGTGGAAACACCGGCATAGGGCTTGAACACGCCGGACGGCATCGAGACAACTGCCTCCAGACGGTTGCCGTCTACCAGTTCTTTACGGATTGCCTTGTGCGCAGTGGACGAGCCGAACAGCACACCATCGGGAACAATGCAGGCGCAGCGCCCGCCAATTTTCAGCATACGCAGAAACAGCGCAAGGAAAAGCAGTTCGGTTTTCTTGGTCTTGCAGACCTTCAGCAGGTCGGCGGATACGGTGTCCGCGTCCAGGCTGCCCTTGAACGGCGGATTGGCAAGAATCAGCGAGTATTTTTCCTTATCCGGGTTTTGGTCGCTCAGGCTGTCGCGGTACTCAATGTAGGGGTTATCGATGCCGTGGGTCATCATGTTCATAGCGCCGATGCGCAGCATCGTGCGGTCCATATCGTAGCCGAAGAACATATGGTTCATGTAGTGGTCTTTTTTCTGACGGTCAAAGAAGATTTCTTCTTTGCGGCGCTCTTTCAGGTACTCGCCCGCTGCAACGAGAAAGCCGGAAGTGCCGCAGGCGGGGTCGCAGATGATTTCGTCCGCCTTGGGGTCCATCAGCTCGACCATCATTTTGATGATATGGCGCGGCGTGCGGAACTGACCGTTCAGACCGGACTGTGCGATTTTGGAGAGCAGGTATTCATAGGTGTCACCGCGCACATCCACCGCCTGCGACTCATTCATCAAGCGGTAAATTTCATCCAGCGCGTCCACCACTTTGGAAAGCAGCAGCGGCGTGGGCAGCTTGAAAATGGCGTCGTCCATATATTTGGAGTAGGCACTGTTCTTGTCGCCGTGCAGGTTTTTGATGAATGGGAACACCCATTCCTGCATGGTGGCGTACATTTTCTGCGCCGGAAAGTCGTGAAATACGCTCCATTTGAGCTGCTGACCGTCGATGGTGCGCTCGCCGAGCTGCACCTCGTCCGCAAAAATGCTCTGGTACGGCAGACCCAGCATGGCGGCTTCCTTGGCGCGCAGATTGTCGGAATCGTCCAAGTCGTGAATGAACATTAAATAAGTGATTTGCTCAATGACATCCAGCGGATTTACAAGACCGCCCGCTGCAAAAATATCCCAAAGGCTGTCGATTTTGTTTTTGAGTTCTCCTGTAATCATGTTAGTTCTCTCCGTTCCAAATGTAAGAAGTGTAGCGGCCACCGCCGATTTTTGTGATGTGCTTGTTATTTAGCAGGTCTGCCAGTGCCCGCTGGACAGTGATTTGGCTGATGTCCGGACACTGCTTTAATATTTCGCTTTTGGTGATTTCACCTTGGTGCAATTTGATGATTTCCCGCACGCGGTCAGGCTTTGACAGACCCTTGGCGGTTAGCTGTGTGGCAATCTCGTCAAAGTTTTTGTATGCTGTGACAAGAGTGTTCAGCAGGTAGGCGGTAAAAGGTGCGAAGTCATTTGTGCCGGCAGCCCAGTTATGGGAACTGCGTTGCAGTGCTGCATCGTAGGATGCTTTTGTGTTAAGAAGAATCGCGTCTATGCTGCTGTATTGCTCCACTTCATAGCCGGAACGATACAGGAGCAGTGCCAGCAGCAGGCGGCTCATTCGTTCGGTGCCGTTATCGAAGGGGGCGATGTTCAGAAAGTCTACCATGAACATCGGAATCAAAAGCAGCGGGTCAAGGACTGGGTCTTGCAGGGCTTGTTCAAAGGCATTGCATAGGGAAGCAAGGCTTTCGGCGCATGGTTCGCCGGCGGTATCTTTATAATTGCCACCCACAGCTTTACCGCAGAATTTGTATAAATCCCGATGCAACTGTAAAATAGTGGATGGTGCTGGTGGCAGGAAGTCATAATTGGCACTTATGGAGGTTAGCACATCCCGGTAACCTGCCACCTTTTTCTCATCATCAGTTTGCGGATTGGTTTTATTCAGGATAAGCTTTTTCAGCCGATCCTCTGCAACGGTGATGCCTTCCATGCGATTCGATGCGGCGACAGTTTGCAGTGCCGCGGTCTCTTTGATTTCGGATAAGGCGGCGGCATCTGTTTCAAGAAGTCTGTTCAGCCGACCTTTGTATTCATGGAGTTGCGTCAGACGGAACACGATCTCTGGTGTCAGCAGCTGAGAATATACTGCTTTGAAGTTAAATGTTTTCATTGTAGAACCTTTATTTTTATTTACATCAAATTTATTAAAATGATGTAAATATATTGTATTCTGTTATTGCAAAAAAGTCAATAGAAAGTACATCTTTTTGTAAAATATGATGAAGTTAAATCTTCGATTTGGTATATATGACAAAAGCGCCCTATCAAAAGAAGCCAATCCACTTCTTTTGATAGGGCGCTTTTACGATAAAATATGCTCTCGTCAAAAATCTGTTTCGACATCATGCAGGATACTATTCCGCGTGAAAGTCTCCGCTTCTGCTTTTAGCGAGAACATAGTTTTGTACCAACCGCTTTCATTTTCCTGCTTTGTCGTTGGAGTTATGCCGCGCATATCAGCCAGTACAGCCATCATCACGCTGGTTTCATGGCGATATTGTTTGTCTTTATCTGCGATAAATTGATGATAGTCCGTGCGTTTCAGCATTTTTCTGTATAGGCGCGGGTCTCGCTCAGCAACAGCAAACTCGTATTCCTGCCCATAATAGCCGAATTTCAATAGTGCGTAGTCGGATTCTATTAGTGCAGCTAGTTTTTCTTGTTCTGCGGTCAATTTACTGTCCATTTATTGTTACTCCTGTATGCAGAAACGATTTTAAGTTGAGGTATCTTCTTCACGGCTGGTATCGGACCAAATCCCAAGTTCTTCGGTGTCATGCAGAAACCTTGACTGCTGATTGTACCACTTTATTTCTTCAGCAAGTGTCACACCAGTATCAGGTTGAATTTCGTCTGCGTTCATGGCAACGGGAGCTTCTTCGTCTGAACCGAATAGCGGTTGTTCCATAAATTTCTTGATTAAGTGCAATGCATATCTGGCGGGCTCGGCTTGTAGTGTATTGGGCAAACGGATAGAAGTTGTACCGTTTTCTTCGATAATTTCTATGCCATGGTAACTGGAGTGCATTTCGTAGATGATGGCGAGCAGCCCCTCGATTGTATCCACATCCAACGGACGCAGCATAGCAGGCGCTACGCCAAGCGCCAATGCGATTTTGTTTAACTGATCTTCCTTGGGATGGCGCGTACCATATTCGTACTGTTGAAGAAGCGTTGAGGTAATGCCGGAGCGCTTAGAAAGTTGAGATTGCGAGATTCCCTTTTTCAAACGCAGACGTTTAATGCGTCTCCCAGTTGTATCCATAAAGAACCTCCCACAGAAAATAAGTTGCAATAAAAAGTAAAAATATATATTGACAAGCAAAACGCTTGTGGTATAATGAGTTTACAGATATCACAAGCATTTTGAATGTGGTGCTGATGAACCTTGAAAACTGAATATACCAAATCTTCAAGCCTTACAAATGATCGTGTCCCTGTGCTGTGCACAAGTACCACAAACAATTTGTTTTATAAATTATACCGCAGGAGGGATAGTTATGGCAAGATATGCAAAGCAAAAAACACCGCAAGCTGTGCGAAATCCGTTTGAACCGATGCTGAAAACTGTGGAACAAATGGCAGTTGTTTCCGGCATCGGAGAAAATCGACTGCGCCAGTTAATGGACAACGGCGAGTTGGAGTTCATCCAGAACGGCAACCGTCGCCTGATTTCCGAACAGGCGATTTGGGATTATTACA
>OKRV01002055.1_pt1 | contig 11087 bp, 7 predicted proteins | sample 1601201 | NCBI WGS metagenome assembly OKRV01 (sample SAMEA3541540, study PRJEB24748) | human gut metagenome | biome: human gut; feature: human-associated habitat; material: faeces | place: China | collected 2012 | reverse complement strand
GTATCGATGAGATAGAGCCGCGAAGCTTCTCTTTCAACAATCCATTTGGCGCATGCCCGGAGTGTTACGGACTTGGATATAAGATGGAATTTGATGAGGACCTGATGATTCCGGATAAGAGACTGAGCATCAGCGAAGGAGCGATTACCGTAATGGGATGGCAGTCTTGTACGGATAAGAAGAGTTTTACCTATGCGATTCTTGACGCGCTCAGTAAAGAATATGATTTTTCTATGGACACGCCATTTCAGGACTATCCACAGGAAATCCACGATGTGATCATCCAAGGAACGAATGGACGCGAGGTGAAAGTTCATTATAAAGGCCAGCGCGGAGAAGGTGTCTATGATGTTGCATTTGAAGGACTGATCCGCAATGTGGAACGCAGATACCGGGAGACTTCATCTGAGACAATGAAGGCAGAATATGAAGAGTTTATGAGAATCACTCCGTGTAGGAAATGTGGCGGCCAGCGACTGAAGGCAGAAGCGCTTGCAGTGACGGTCGGTGGTAAAAATATCGCAGAAGTGACAGAGATGTCCATTGAAAACCTGCAAACATTTATGGGTAGTCTGGAGCTTACGCAACAGCAGAAGATGATCGGAGGACAGATTTTAAAAGAGATTCAGGCGAGAATCAAGTTTTTGATGGACGTAGGTCTGGATTACCTGACTCTCGCCCGTGCTACCGGAACATTATCCGGAGGAGAAGCGCAGAGAATCCGTCTTGCGACACAGATTGGTTCAGGTCTGGTGGGAGTGGCTTATATTCTGGACGAGCCGAGTATCGGCCTGCACCAGAGGGATAATGACAAACTGCTCGGAACACTGAAGCATCTGCGTGATCTTGGGAATTCTGTCATTGTCGTGGAACATGATGAGGATACGATGCGTGCGGCAGACTATATTGTGGACATTGGACCTGGTGCCGGTGAGCATGGAGGAGAAGTAATTGCATGTGGAACCGCAGAGCAGATCATGAAGAATAAAAAATCCATCACAGGGGCTTACCTTAGTGGAAGAATGCAGATTCCGGTACCGGAGCACCGCGCGGATCCGTCAGGCTGGATTAAGATCAGAGGAGCAAGAGAGAATAACTTAAAAAATGTGGATGTAGAGATCCCGCTTGGTGTGATGACCTGTGTGACAGGTGTGTCTGGATCTGGAAAGAGTTCGCTTGTAAATGAAATCCTGTACAAACGTCTTGCAAGAGATCTGAACAGAGCAAGAGTGATTCCGGGAAAACATAAGGATATTCTGGGAACAGACCAACTGGATAAAGTTATCAATATTGACCAGTCACCTATTGGCCGTACTCCACGTTCCAATCCTGCGACTTATACCGGGGTATTTGACCAGATCAGAGATCTTTTTGCAGCAACAGCAGATGCCAAGGCAAAAGGATATAAGAAAGGACGATTCAGTTTTAATGTAAAGGGCGGAAGATGTGAGGCATGCAGCGGTGACGGTATTATCAAAATTGAGATGCATTTCCTTCCGGACGTATATGTACCATGCGAGGTCTGCAAAGGTAAGAGATATAACAGAGAAACCCTGGAAGTAAAGTATAAGGATAAGAATATTTACGATGTGCTGAATATGACGGTGGAGGAAGCACTGACTTTTTTTGAGAATGTTCCTTCTATTAAAAGAAAGATACAGACTCTTTATGATGTAGGACTTTCCTATATCCGGCTGGGACAGCCGTCCACAGAGCTTTCCGGAGGAGAGGCACAGAGGATCAAGCTTGCCACAGAGCTGAGCAAGCGCAGCACAGGTAAGACTATCTACATTCTGGATGAGCCTACCACAGGTCTGCATTTTGCGGATGTGCATAAGCTGGTGGAGATTCTGAAACGATTATCGGAGGGCGGTAATACAGTAGTTGTGATCGAGCATAATCTGGATGTGATTAAGACCGCAGATTATATCATTGATATCGGACCGGAGGGCGGAGACAAAGGAGGTACCGTAGTTGCTCAGGGAACTCCTGAGGAGGTGGCACAGTCACCGGTTTCCTATACCGGAAAATATGTAAAGAAATATCTGAAATAATCTTGAAATCATATTGCAGGACTTTCTTTTTAAATGGAAGTTGTATATAATAGAAGAGATTATTTATAGCAATTCTCGTAAATAATATATTTTGATCCGGCTTATCAGGATGTGAAGCCCTGTTGGACTGTTTTGATCGCATTATTTTATGGAGTTGTTATAACTAAACCGGATAAGTCCCCGGTAGAGACTGTAAAAAGTAATGATCAGTTGAAGGGGATGAGGAGAACGTAAGAACAGAAAGGGGATTTCCATGCCGACAAGTGATATTGGAATTGACCTGGGAACCAGGAACAGTCTGGCTTATTCTACAGGAAAGGGGCTTGTGCTAAATGAGCCTTCAATCGTAGTTTATGATAAAAATACAGAGAAGATACGTGCGATCGGTGAAGAAGCCCGTCTGATGGAAGGGCGCATTACTTCAGATATGGAGATCATCCGTCCCATCAGACAGGGCGTGATCGTTGATTATACAGTTACAGAGAAGATGTTGAAATACTTTATATCCAGAGCAATAGGAAGAAGAGCTTTCCGCAAGCCCAGGATCAGTATCTGTGTTCCCAGTGGAATTACAGAGATTGAGAAAAAGGCAGTGGAGGAAGCAACCTATCAGGCTGGTGCCAGAGATGTCTATATGGTGGAGGAACCTATAGCTGCGGCAATCGGAGCCGGGGTGGATGTGACCAAGCCCTTTGGAAATCTGGTCGTAGACATTGGAGCCGGAACTTCGGATGTTGCGGTTATCTCTCTTGCGGGGGTTGTGGTTTCCGCTTCTGTGAAAGTTGCAGGGGACACTTTTAATCAGGCTATACTGAACTATGTGAGAAAGAATCATGGACTTTTTATCGGAGAAGATATGGCAGAGAAGATCAAAATTCAGATTGGTACGGCTATAGAGGAATCAAATCCGAGAACAATGGAAGTAAAGGGGAGAAATGTGATCACCGGTCTGCCGAAGACAGTGACACTTACCTCAGAAGAAATACGTGTGGCGTTAAAGGATGCTACAAGCCAGATTGTGGAGACTGTTCATGGAATTCTGGAAAAGACACCGCCGGAACTGGCTGCGGATATTGTAGACAGAGGAATCGTACTTACAGGCGGCGGTGCCCTTCTTCATGGGATGGATACACTGATCGAGCAGAGAACCGGAGTAAGTACACTGACTGTGCAGGATGCAATGAGCGTGGTCGCAGTGGGAACCGGTAAGTATGCAGAGGTAATGGCACGTTTTGACGGATAAAGCAGGAGGTACTGCACAGTGCAGTGCCTTTTTGCGTTGTCAGAGGCTCAAAGAAGCAGGAGGTGTGGAGAAAAGCACATGAGTGAAACTGTCACAGGATACATAGATCATGTTATTTTCAGAAATGAAGATAACGGATATACAGTTATGGTACTGAAAGGTACAAAAAAAGAGGAAGAGCTGACCTGCGTGGGAAGTTTCCCTGCGATCACACAGGGGGCATCTATTGAAGCAACCGGAGTATATATCCATCATCCGGTATATGGCAAACAGTTTCAGATCAGTTCTTTTACAGAGAAGATGCCGGAGGATACATATGGAATAGAACGTTATCTGGGTTCGGGCGCCATCAGGGGAATCGGTGCTGCACTGGCTGCCAGGATCGTGCGGAAGTTTGGAGATGACACACTCCGTATCGTAGAAGAAGAGCCGGAGCGGCTTGCAGAGGTAAAGGGGATCAGTGAGAAAAAAGCCCGGGAGATCGCTGCGCAGGTAAGTGAGAAGGCAGAGATGCGAAAAGTAATGATCTTTCTGCAGAAATATGGGATTTCCCTGAACCTGGGCGCAAAGATTTATCAGAAATATAAGGAATCTGTCTATACGATCCTTCAGGAGAATCCTTACAGACTTGCGGAAGATATTTCCGGTGTGGGATTTAAGATTGCTGATGAGATTGCTGCCAGAGTCGGTATTCACGCAGACTCAGATTACAGAATCCGCAGCGGAATGCTGTATACTCTTCTGCAGGCTTCGGGAGAAGGACATACTTATCTTCCGAGGGAACAGTTATTTACAAGATGTGCCAGACTTCTGGGAGTAGATGAATCCTATATGGAGAAACATCTTATGGATATGGTTATTGACAGGAAGCTGGTGCTGAAAGAAAAAAGCGGAGAAACTATCGTTTATCCGGCACAGTATTATTATCTGGAACTGAACACTGCCAGGATGCTTAATGAACTGAATATTGTGTGTCCTGAGGATAAAGAGCTTGTCAGGCACAGAATTGAGCTGATCGAGAAAGAGACAGGAACTGTTCTGGATGAAATGCAGAAGAAAGCAATCACTGAAGCAGCGGATCATGGACTCTTTATTCTTACAGGAGGCCCCGGTACAGGTAAAACGACAACGATCAATGCGATCATCCGCTTTTTTGAGGGAGAAGGTGCAGAGATTCGGCTGGCTGCACCTACCGGACGTGCTGCAAAGAGAATGACAGAGACTACCGGATATGAGGCGCAGACAATTCACCGTCTGCTGGAACTGAATGGAATGCCGGAAGAAGAGAGGGACGGGGATTCAGCTAAATTCGAGAGGAATGCACAGAATCCGCTGGAGGCAGATGTGATCATTATTGATGAAATGTCTATGGTGGATATTCATCTGATGCATTCTCTTCTTCTTGCAGTGGTAGCAGGAACCAGACTGATCCTTGTGGGGGATGAGAATCAGCTTCCGAGTGTAGGCCCGGGCAATGTGCTGAGAGATATTATCCGAAGCAGATGTTTCCCTGTAGTGGAACTGACTAAGATATTCAGACAGGCATCAGAGAGTGATATTGTTGTAAATGCTCATAAGATAAATAAGGGAGAACAGGTTCAGATCAATAATAAGAGCAGAGATTTCTTTTTTCTGAAGAGATATGATGCAGATATCATTATAAGAGTAGTGATCGCGCTGATCCAGGAGAAACTGCCGCGCTATGTAGATGCCAAACCCTTTGAGATACAGGTACTGACACCTATGAGAAAGGGACTTCTGGGAGTAGAGCGGCTGAACCAGATCCTGCAGAGATACCTGAATCCGCCGGAAGACGGGAAATCCGAGAGGGCGGTTGGAGACCGGCTGTTCCGCACAGGGGACAAGGTCATGCAGATCAGAAATAATTATCAGATGGAATGGGAAATCCGGGGACGATATGGGGTTGTCATTGAGAAAGGCGTGGGAGTATTTAACGGAGACACCGGAATCCTCAGGGAAATCAATGAATTTGCTGAGACAGCAGAAGTGGAATTTGAGGATGGACGTTTTGCAATGTACTCGTTCAAACAGCTGGAGGAACTGGAACTTGCATATGCTATTACAATCCACAAGTCTCAGGGATCTGAGTATCCGGCAGTCATACTTCCATTGCTTTCCGGACCACAGATGCTTTTAAACAGGAACCTTCTTTATACCGCAGTTACCAGAGCAAGAAAATGTGTGACGGTTGTGGGAAACGAGGAGACCTTTGCAGAGATGATACGCAATGAAAAACAGCAGAAGAGATACAGTGCACTGGATGAACGGATCAGAGAACTGAGTGAGACTACAGGGGATAATAATACAGATGGTGAAGAATGATATTGCAGACTGTGATCTGATGACTGAATAATAACAGAGAAAAAATTTATTCCGATAATATGAAAAAAACAGAAATACAGAGGATAGCAAAACAAAGAGTAAAATAGTGGAAGGAAATGGAAATGAAACGGTTTCTGAACATGGTTGCTGATATTTTTTACCCGAGATGCTGTCCGGTCTGTCAGAAAATACTGGCAGACCAGCGAAGGATGATCTGTCCGGAATGCGAGAAAGAACTTCGCCCGATTGGTCATCCCAGATGTTATAAATGTGGAAAGCCCATAGAAACAGGGGAATACTGCAGGGACTGTCAGAAACACAGGCATGTGTATGAACAGGGAAGAGGTATTTTTGTCTATGATGGCATAATGAGAAGATCTGTTACCAGATATAAGTACTATGGATGCAGAGAATACGGTGATTTTTACGCCAGAGCAATGTATCGATATGCACAGAAAGAATTGCGGGAATGGAAGCCGGATCTGATCGTGCCGGTTCCGGTACACAGGTCGAAGGAGCGGCAGAGAGGTTTTAATCAGGCTGCATATCTGGCGGAGAAACTCGGTCATTATACCGGGATTTCCACAGATGTCAATATTGTGCAGAAAGTTTTAAAGACAAAGTCGCAGAAAAAACTGAATGCTTTGCAGAGAAGAAAAAACCTGGAAAAAGCGTTCTGCGTGACCGGAGATGTCAGGGGAAAGAATATCTTGGTGATAGATGATGTGTATACAACAGGAAGTACGATCGATGCAATGGCCGGATGCCTGAAGAGAAAAGGTGCCGGAAATGTTTATTTTCTTACGGTTTGCATAGGCAGGAGATAAGAAAAAACACTTTTCATACATAATGATATATGTTACAATTAATCTGTATGATTATATGAATGATATCAGGTTGTTGCTGAGAACAGAGTGAACAGTAATAGCGGATTATAGCAAAAGGAAAAGCATACAGTAAGGAGTAATTTATGTTAAATGAAGAGAAGATAAAAATCATGAATAAACTTGCCATGTATGAACAGGGTGAAGGAAAGAAATATCTTCCGGTCAGCAGGTACTACCGTAGTGATTATATCGGACTTGCCATGATTAAGAATTTTTTCCTTGTTACGATTGGGTATTGCCTGATTCTGGCCGGTATCGCAGCATATTTTGCTGAATATCTGATAGATAATGTTCATAAGATGAACCTTGTTTCACTGGGCGTGGAAGTTATTCTGGGGTATGTGGCAGTGCTGGTACTGTTTTCTGTCCTGACATATATCCAATATACGGTGAAATACCACAAAGCAAAGAAAAGTGTGAAAAATTATTATGAAGAACTTACACAATTAAGTAAAATCTACGGTCGCGAAGATAAAAAATCTTCAGCCAGAGGAGTTACAGGAGGATATAAAAAATGACAGCATTACTCGAATTAAAACAGCGAATAAAGAATTTATACAGCCAGTATGAGATTTATATCCTGCCTGTCTTACGTTTCGTTCTGGCAATGGTTTATTTCATATGGATCAATACCAATATGGGATATATGAAGCAGATCGATAATATATTTATTGTTCTGATCCTTGCACTGATCTGTTCCATTCTTCCTTCAGGTGTAATGATTTTTGTAGGATTTGCCCTGATGGTCGCACATGGTTATGCACTGGGGATAGAAGTTGCAGGTTTTATGCTTGTGCTGATCCTGTTTATGGCAATTCTCTTCCTGAGATTCAGTTCAGACAATAATTTAGTACTTGTATTTACACCGCTTTCCTTTGGGTTCAGTGTTCCGACGCTTCTTCCTATCGGAAGCGGACTTTTGTGCAATGCGTTTTCTGCACTTCCTGCAGGCTGCGGAGTGATTATTTACTATTTTATCCGTTTTATACGTGTACAGCATAAACTTCTGGAAAACCCGGATGTTGCCATAGCTGACAAATTAAAACTTCTGACAGATGGAATCGTGCAGAACTGGGGAATGTGGATCACAGTGATTGCCTTTATCGCAGTGATTCTGCTGGTGAATCTGATACGTACCCGCTCTTTTGACTATGCATGGAGAATTGCCATTATTGCAGGTGGAGTTGTGTATGTTCTGATGATTATTGCAGGTGGATTTTATTTTAGACTGGATATTGATGTTGTTACGCTGATCATTTATACAGTGATCTCTGTGGTGATAGGATTACTTCTTGAATTCTTTGTATTTGGTGGTGACTATACCCGTACCGAGAGACTGGAATATGAGGATGATGAATATTATTATTATGTAAAAGCAGTGCCGAAAGCCTGTGTCACAACATCTGAAAGAAGTATAAAGAAGATTAACGGAAGTTCCGCAAAGGATGAAAGACCGGCACAGGATAACGTTGTTTCTTATGCGAATCCTATTTTTCATGGTGATGAGAAAGCAGTGACGACAGATGAGGCTGCAGCACCTGTAGAGAGAAAGAAAGATATTGACAGCGTGGATTTTGAGAAGAAACTGGAAGAATCATTAAAAAATCTGTAAAAAGCAGTTTCCGGTAACGATGAGACATACGAGCCAAAATTCCATTGCCGCAGGCAATCTGGAATGAATTTTGGCTACGTTACTGTGAACGGAGTGAACAGTAACACAAAATCCACTGAAAACATTTTCAACGATAAGATATATAAAAATGATAAGGAAAGGAGAGCCATATGCAGGATTTTTCAGGAAATTTGATAGAAACATTATCAAGACTGGCATTTCCTAAGATTGGGATTATAGATATCATACAGATTGCACTGATCGCTTTTTTTGTATATCAGTTCATGGTATGGATCAAATATACTCATGCATATACACTTCTGAAAGGAATACTGGTCGTTCTCCTCTTCATTCTGATCGCGTATATTTTCAGGATGAATACGATTCTGTGGATTTTTTCAAATCTGGCAAGTACACTGATCGTAGGTGTGATCGTTATTTTTCAGCCGGAGCTCAGAAAAGTTCTGGAACAGCTTGGACAAAAGCGGATCATGGCTTCACTGATACCTTTTGATGCAGGTAAAGAGGTGAAGGAAAGATTTACGGATAAAACCATCAGTGAGCTGGTCAAAGCATGTTTTGATATGGGAGAAGTTAAGACCGGAGCACTGATCGTAATTGAGCAGAATGAGCTGCTGACCGATTATATAAGAACAGGTATTAATCTGGATGCAATCCTTACCAGTCAGCTTCTGATCAATATATTTGAACATAACACACCACTTCATGACGGAGCTGTTATTGTAAGAGAGAACAGGATTGTGGCTGCAACATGCTATCTTCCACTGTCTGATAATATGGAACTGAGCAAACAGCTTGGAACGCGGCACAGGGCAGGTGTGGGGATCAGTGAGCAGACAGATTCTGTTACGATCATTGTATCAGAGGAAACCGGTCAGGTATCTGTAGCGCAGGGAGGAAAGCTGACCAGAAGTGTAAACAGTGCAAAACTCAGAGAAATCCTGGTCAGAGCGCAGAATAAGCAGGTTGTAGACAACAGCAAACTTCGCCATTTACTGAAAGGAAGAGTGAAGCATGAAGAAGCGAAAAATAACAGATAATATACCTCTGAAAATCATGTCTGTCGCAATAGCTGTTGTGCTATGGCTGATCGTTGTAAACATAGATAATCCGACAGGAACCAATTACTATACGCTCAATGATGTGGAACTGATCAACAAGGAATATGTGGAATCTTCAGATACCATCGGTAAGATGTGTATGCCGGAACAGAACCAGGATTCCATAAAAGTTGCGATCACTGCAACCAAGAAGATCAGAGACAAGATCAAAGTCACAGACATCTCTGCGGTAGCTGATCTTCAGCAGGCGGTAAGCCTGGATACAAATCCGGTTATGGTTCCTATTACCGTTACCTGTTCTGTACCGGGGGTATCTCCCAGTGATATCAAAGTTACTCCTCAGAATCTCAGTGTAAATCTTGATGAAAAAGAGACACAGGAGTTTGTGGTAAATGTCAGCAGAGGTGATACGAAACCGGGCAAAGATTATGAAGTAGGAAGTCTGACTGCCAGTCCGGAGAAAGTAAGGATTACAGGCCCGAAGACGCTGATCAATAAAATAGATAAGGTAAATGCTTCCATTGAACTGGATGGGAATACAGAGGATTTTACACAGGATGTAAACCTTACGATCATTGATAAGAATCAGGAGGTACTTACCGATTCTGAAATGAATTCATTGCGGATTGAGAATAATGCAAAAGTAACAGTGACTGCAAAATTATGGAAAATCCGTCAGGGAGTGCAGATATCTGCAGATTATGTAGGGACACCGGCTGAAGGATATCAGGTTGGGGCTGTGAGAACAGTGCCGGATACGATCAGTGTAGCAGGCAGTGCAGAAGGTCTTGAAAGTCTTGCGGATAATAATAATGTGATCACTATACCGGAAGACAGTATTGATATTTCCGGTGAATCCGAAGATGTGGAGAAAAAAATCAGTCTTACGAATCTTCTGCCGGACAATGTGAAACTTACCAGTGACTCCAGTGAAGATGTATGGGTGACTGTAAGTATTCTTCCGGCCGGAAGCAGAGAGTTTGAATTTCCGACTAAGAATATAGAGGTTAAGAATAAACCGAAAGATCTGCAGGTAACATTTGAGACTGCGCAGATAGAAGTGAGAATCAAATCAGATAACAAAGATCTGGATGATCTGAATAATGACAAAGACATTAAGGCATCTATAGATCTGGATGGCAAAAAAGAAGGAAGTTATGAAGTCCCGGTTGAGATAGTCTTGCCGGATGGTTATGAGACAGTGGAAGATGTGACTACGGAAGTAGTGATTTCATCAGGGACTGCTGTTGATGACAGTAAGGAAAACAAGGAATAAAAGAATTCTCCACTTACAGAAGGGGTAGTAACAATATAAGAGGAACAGTGAAATGGTCAGTAAAAAAGTGACAGTTAAAAATCCCACAGGTCTTCATCTGAGACCTGCGGGGATTTTGTGCAATGAGGCAATGAAATACCAGTCACAGATAACATTTGTCTACGATGGGGGCATGGCAAATGCAAAGAGTGTACTGAGTGTACTTGGTGCATGCGTAAAATGCGGAAATGAGATAGAACTTACCTGTGAAGGTGTTGATGAACAGGAAGCCCTGGATCATCTTGTTGCTGCTATTGATAGCGGCCTTGGCGAGTAGAAAGCTGCTGTGCACAAACAGAGTGAACAGTAACCATAAAGTAACATGACTAAAAGAGGAGGAACTTATTGTGAAAAGAAGATTAGTTGCGGTTACATTGAGTCTTATTATGACAATGGCAACTGTCAGTGAAGCAGGTGCTGCTGCATTTACTTCACCTGATACAGCTTTGGCTGTTGCCACACAGACAGATGCAGAAGAAGTAAATGTTACAGAAGAAACTTCTGAAACAGAAGCAGACGCTTTTTCAGATGGAGATGATGGGACAGCAGTA
>OKRV01002054.1_pt1 | contig 11088 bp, 9 predicted proteins | sample 1601201 | NCBI WGS metagenome assembly OKRV01 (sample SAMEA3541540, study PRJEB24748) | human gut metagenome | biome: human gut; feature: human-associated habitat; material: faeces | place: China | collected 2012 | reverse complement strand
TGCGGCTTCTCCTTGGCATTGTCCGGAATGAACAGACCGGAAGCGGTCTGGGTCTGGGCCTCGGCCTGCTTGACGATGATCTTGTCTTCCAACGGTGTGAGCTTAATCGACACTGTGGGTCACCTCGTATCTACTTGTAGTTCGATAATGCCGCGCCAGAACGCCTCAAGAGGCTGACGATCACTTGCGTTGTCCCTTTGCGCTAGGACACATCGTAGCGCGATTATTAGCACTCTGCCAACTCGAGTGCTAACGCTGTGAGAGAAAATCGTCGAATCGCAACGCTCAGTTGCCGCGGCGGGCAAGAATGGAGTCCAGGCCTGCGCCCAACGAATCGGTGGTCGCCGCTGGCGCTTCGACGTCGGCACGCTCCTCGGATTCGTGGAATGCGGCTCGCTGGGCGGCGTTTGCAGCCTCGTCATCGGCGTCCGTATCGGCATCATCGCGCTGCTCCGGCTCAGTGTCTACAGCGTTTCCGGCGCTGACAGCCTTGGCGTCGTCCGCGGCCTTGACGGCTCGGGCCTCGTCAATCAACTTTTCCGCCACTGCGGGTTCGACAGGTTCCGCCTTGGACACCTGACGGGTCGACTTGATCTCCAAGCTTTCCGGAGCGTTGTCGGCGTTATGTTCCCCACCCAAAGTGAAGGAGATGAGATCCTGCGAGGTGGACATATCGAAGACGTCCAGTGCTCGGGCAGGGCGTACGCTGACCAGTTCCGACGTGGCATCGGCAGCGGCAGCGGCATCGTCGCGCTCATCGCGCTCGTCACGCACCGTAAGCGATGGTTCAACTCGAGGGGCGACGGACTTGTCCGACTCAATCGACTTGTCTGTGCGAACGGAGGCATCAGGTGTGGCGGAAGATTCGCTGGTTTCGGCAGCGGACTTACGGTCGGCGGATTCATCGACCATAGCAGACGGCTCGGCGGCAGGCTTATCGGCGGCGGACTGTGCAATATCAGACTTCTCAGACTGTTTGGCGTGCTCTTCCGCGGCCTGATATGCGGCGGCGGACTGACGCAACGCCTTGGCCTTGGCCTGCTCAATCTCGGCATCGCGTAACGCGCGGCGAATCTGCCGCTGTTCCATGACCTCGGTGGCAGCATCCTCAATCTGCTCGGCAGGCTTCTCGGCAGGCGCAGTTACGGCCGCAACCGGTTCGGCCTTGTTCACACGCTTGCTGTCCTTGGACTCGGCAGACGGTTTCTTGGACCAGCCCGTACCGCTATGAGCCCGCTCGTAGCGGACCACCTTGCGCTCCCATTGCCGGGCCTGGCGTGAGGCATTGGCTCCCAGCACCAGCACCAGCAGCAACAGCACGAACGGAATAAGAGCAAGCAGCGGACTGAAATGCAGGGGGAACGATACGGCAAACACCAACACGGTTATGGCAAGCAGGCATACGGCGAGAATCTGCCGGCGGCGGATGGCCGCGCGGCGCAGTTCCCGCACATGGGCGATGTGCTCAGATGTCAGCCTCGCTGACGGTGTTGATGCTGGCATTGCTGCCCCTTTCGCCTTATGCGGCTTGATGTCTCCGAATCGTCTGCCGTTCTCTGCATCAACGATATGCAGGGAAGGCGAATAACGATCCTGCCGGTGCTCGTCCACACGTTTCATGCCGTTGGCCGTACGTACGGGCAGCCATACAACGATAATAATCGCCACAATCACCAGCACGACGACAGTGCTCAGTGACTCATAACCCATAGAGTCAAGGATAGGAGACGTGCCGACGAACTGGGGCTTTCCGTCCGGGCGTGTCGGAGCGGAATTCTTCCGGTCGACGCTTATCTGGAACCGGCGGCGGCGAGTCTAGCGGCGAACCCTTGCCCCATATCTTCAGCCAACAGCGCAAACGTTACGTGGTCACGCCACTGGCCATTGACATACATATACCGCTCGCGCAGTCCCTCATGATGGGCTCCGACCTTACGCACCACAGCCAAAGAACGCGCATTATCCGGCAGAATGGCGATTTCCAGCCGATGCAACGCGGGCCCGAATGGGTCTCCGAGCGCCCAATCGGCAAGCATGGCCAGTGCCATTGGCGCGAATCCGCGGCCGGCGCACCGTTGATCGACCCAATAACCAACCACGCCGGTACGCATGGCACCATACACGATGGCTCCCAACGAAATCTGGCCGACGATACGCATCTGGTATTCGATGGCGAAGATCACGCCGACGCCATGCTGCTCGTTACGGCGCTGCCGCTGCACCCATTGATTGAATGTGATGGAGCCGCCATGCATCGGGTCACCGGATTCCCAAGGTGCCAGCCAGTCGTTGTTGCGCCAGCGCACTTCGTTCCAGCCGTCCTCATCATCCATGGTCAGGGGGCGCAGGACTATCGGAAAACCGGGATGGGTGAGACGTGGCGGGCGGATCTGGTGGTCCAGCTTGAACGCCTCTTTAATCGACTGGAAAACTGACACGGCCTTTATTGTAGCCATATGAAGGTCTTGCGCCGCTACCGTGGCCACTTTCGTTTTACGATGGAAACACTAGATTGTGCGGTATGAGCGAAGTGGGCAGTGGCATGAATATCGGCAGCGACTACAGCGGCACAGAGAAAACAGAGAAGACGGATAAAGCGACGCTGCGCCACCATATACTGTCTCGGCGCAAGCGCGTTCCAGCGGAAGAACGCGGAGCGGCCGGTGAATTGCTGGTGCGACGGTTCCCAGCACACATGATTCAGGATGGTCCCACAGTGGCGGCATATGTGTCGATGGGTTCGGAAATCGAAACCCGGCCACTGTTGCGATGGCTGCGGGCTCATGGCTGCCACGTGTTGGTGCCAAGGTTGGGGTCTGGGTTGGAAATTGGCTGGAGTGTGCTGGATTCATTGGAATCATTGCGTTCGATGGATGCAGTGGGTGGCGCGAACAATGCCGGTAGCTGCAACTCTCCCAGCACCGTCCATCACAGACCCGATGAGCCAACTGGCGCAGTTCTACCGCCCGAAGCGTTGGAGAAGGCCGATCTGGTCATCGCTCCGGCTTTGGCAGTGGACCCGCAGGGCAATCGTCTGGGGCGTGGAGCCGGCTGGTATGACCGGGCCTTGGCTCGCCGCAAGCCCGCATGTCCCCTGATTGCGGTGTGCTGGCCGTGGGAGGTGTTGGACATTGATTTGCCGGCCGAACCACATGATGTGCCGGCCGACGGAGTGCTGACGCCGGAGGGATACCGGCGGCTTAGCTCATCGGGCCTGTTGAGCTGGCCGGCCGGCCAAGATACTCGGCGCAAGCCAGACTGACCAACCAGCCACGCACACTGGCCGATGGAACCAGAGTGGCAACAGCAAGCTGGCTAGTAAGACCGTAACGCCAATGTGTCAGGGCGGCGACTAGGATATGAACGGTTGCGTGGCATGGCGTTTGGGCCATCCGCGAGAAATATGACTTTGTTGGAGGAATCCGTTGCCTACCTATCATTACCGTTGCAAGAACTGCGGCTATGACTTCACCGAACAGCAGTCGTTCAATGACGACCCGATTACCGTGTGCCCCAAGTGCTCGCAGGAGCAGGTGCGCAAGGTGTATTCCGCCGTGCCGATTGAGTTCAAGGGTCACGGCTTCTACCGCACCGACAAATCCGGCAAGTAAGGTCTGTACACCCGCTTTTCCTCTGTAAACGACGGTGTCGACGGCGGTATGCCGCGGATATTGGCACTACGGGCACTGTCTGTTGCACGGGTTTGAAGCGTTGTGGATAACTTGGCAAGCTAGAACCACATAGGTCGATTTGGCTTGCGCTTACGAAAAACTTCAGGTCACCATGGTTGCATGGTGACCTTTTCGTTTATTAAGCCGCCTGCGCGCGGCTCATTGCGGCGACGGCGCATGGCGGATGCCTTGCGCCGACTCACTGCTGCGTTGTGCGTGGGACTCGCAGTGCTGTTTGGGCTTGAAGCCGTATTGGCCGTGGTGGAGACCGAGCCGATGGTGGTGGCCGCCCGCTCGATTCGACGGGGTGACATTATTCTGGCCGCCGACGTTCAGTTGGCTGATATGCCGGTATCTGCGGCAGGCCCGTCTTGGACAGGCAATATTGAGGATGTGGTGGGCAAGGTAGCGCAAATCGATATCGAAGCAGCCGATCCCATTTCCACGCATATGGCCAGAGATGCGCCCGTAGCACCGACCGGCACTACGGTGATTGAAGTCCGCTTGGCCAGTAGCGTCGACGATGTATTGGCCGGCGATCAGGTGAGACTGGTTTCCGCCGTCGGTTGCGAAGGTGCTGATTGCACGCTGGCCGAGAACGCCACGGTGATGAATGTCGGCAAACCGGATGCGACTGGCGCATTGGGAGGCAACGACCGACTGGTGTCGTTCGCAATGCCGCCGGAGGCCGCGGCCAAGGTTATGGAGCTGCAACAGGCCGGAGCGATTATGGCCGTTGTGCGGTAGGAAGCGGAATCGGCCTTCGGCCGATACTGTGTTTTCCGCAGCTTGTCGGCTGCGGAAAACACAGTGTTGGGGCGCACAGAGTGCGCCCCAACTCCTACTCGCGCTCGTTAAAAACGGCCCAATGCGGCGGCAGTTCGCCGAGGATGCGTTTGTCGTCGTCGGATTGCCGTTGTTGGTCGGTCTGCATGTCTCCGGGCTCGAGTTTGACACCGTCAGCGTCAAACTGCTCAGTGCCCTTCATCACCACGCGCTTGTGCTTGCGCGGTGTGCGCCGTGTAGCCGAGTATTCCGCCATGGTTATTCAACCTCGCGATAGATCTCACCGATACGGCTGACGATACGGTCGACTTCCTTATCGGGGTTCACGAAGGCGGCGACACTCCAGACGGTCATCACATTCCAGCCCAAGGAAATGAGATCCTGTGCCGACAAACGATGACGCCTACGCGTGGATTGCACGGACATAAAGTTCGCGTCATCGGTCTGCACGGCCAAGGCAAACGGCTTGTCCTTCAATCCCACCACGAGCGGAATCTTCACGCCCTTGTCGAATCCATAATCAACAGCAGCGTTCAGTCCTCGCGCGCGCAACCTGTCGGCGATATCGTCGAACAGCACGTTGCCGCCTGCCGCATCACGCAACGGAAGCACCGGACGGTCGTCAAGCTGTTCGGCCCACGTCAACATGGTCTTCAGGAACCGAGGACCGGACTGGTGCAGTCGTTCTTCGTCCAAATCTTCGGAACCAAAGGCCGACACAATATCCAAGCTGTGGTCCGCCAATGCCAGGGCATCCAGCAACAGTCCGCGACCGCCTGTGCTTTCGAGCGGGCCGAACTGCTGAAGCAGACGTCCGTGCGTGGTTTTCGCATAGCACATCGACAGAATCACGTCAGTGGCACGACCTCCGGCCACGTCACGCAAGGAAACCAACCGCACATGGCGCAGGAATCGGCCCATCGCCTTGGATTTGCCTGCCAACGACTTCAATTCGGCACCCAAGCGTGTGCGGAATGCGTCGGTCAACATCACGACCACAAGTCGATAGCTGGAAGGAACCACGGCAAAACCGGCGGCACGTTGCGTAATCAGACGCACCACTTCATCAATCTCCGGCTGGCTGGATTCCACCAGACCAGAAGACATAACCGGCACACCGCTCGCTTCCACACGGTGGAATCGCACCTCACCGGCAGCCGGCTCGGTGGCCACATCATAGCGAACAGGACCATATCCCTCGGATTCAAGGAATGCGGACAGGCGCGGCGCACGGCGAGATGGGGCAGCATCCACCTCGATATGAGGCAACGTGTCGATCAGCTGCTTGACGCTTTCGCTGGTTACCGTCGCGCAGTGGGCGATCACCACCACCTGCTGCACGCGGCCGATGATGGACAGCAACTCGATAGCGGGAATGTGCGCGCACGCATCGAGAATCGCCACATCAGCCAGCACACCCGGCTCGGTGAGTGCGGCGAGCGTACCCGGCGCGGCCACCAGAATCGGCTTGGCCGCGGCCAGAATCTCCGGATGATCACGGCGAATCCTGCTCAGCGACACACTGGCGCGCCCTGCCAGCACGGTGTGCATCTGGTTGGCTTCCTGAGTGCGGGAGAACAGCATGTCGCACAGGCGGCGCATGGATTCCTGCGACACCATCGGTCCGATGGAGCGCACGTGCTCCACATCGACCTGCGCAAAGCGGTCGGATGCGGCCTGCAGCGCGGCACCATCCTGGTTGGAGATGATGGCGGACGAACGCACAATGTCCTCAAACACGGTGGTCCACCAGGCCAGCTGCACTTCGCCGCGCACCTGCTCCACGCTCACTCGGCGAGCGTTGAGATCGGCGACCAGTTCGTTCAGTCCGGCAGAGGCGAATTCCTGCTCCAGCAGGCAACGCTCCGGCAAGGTGTCCAGTGCCTTGCGATCATCCAGCAGTGCTTTCAGGCGTGCTTCCACCTTCTCGAAATCGGCGGTTTCCAGATTGCCACCAGCGGGTGTGGTGGAAAGCACGGTATCCAGCGCGGTCATATTGCTGACCAGCGCCTCTTGGGTGGAGATGATCTCGTCGAGCTTGCTGGGCAGCACCGGCCAACCGCCGTGAGGCACGAACTGATGCCACTGCTCCCCTTGCTTGGCGACTACCTTCAACGCTTCGTGCAAGTCCTCGACCTGCGCGCCGACGCGCAGCAGATCCTTGGCTTCCTTGATGTGGCGGCGGCGCTCCCAGAATCCCATCGACGTGCCCTCGGCCTTGCGCTGGCTCTTCGGCTTGGTGGCCTCGATCATGGAGCTGATGTCTCGCTCGAAAATCTCCGGCTGGAACACGTCAAGCACTCGTCGCAGATTCTTCAAAACCGTAACCTGACGCTCCCACTCGCGGGTGGTGGGAGGAACCGGGAATCCGCAGGTCTGCACGGTGCGTGCCACCTGTTCACGGGTGGCGGGCAGGAAGCGACGCAGCAAATCGTCCACGCGCTGGTAGGCGGTTACTGCCTGTTCTTCAGTGGTGATGGACGCCTTGTACCATGCGGTGTCTTCCGGGCCGATGGTGTATTCGCCGAGCTCGCCGGCGCGTTCCATCTTGCCGATCCATGTGTCAATATCGTTGGCGATGCTCAGGGCACTTGACTCGTCAAGTCGAACGTGGGTGGCAGGGTGCGTCGGGAGCACGGAGATACGGGCCAGATTCTGAATGGTCTCGTATGCGGACACATTCCACTTATCGTTGCCCCCGTGCAGGTCGCCCAGATAGCGGGTCAAGCGCGAGCGCACGCCCACGAGTTCGTCGGCCAGCTGGTCGAATCGCTGGGTGGCGACTCCGGGCTGGAATCCGACTGCGGCAATCAGCTGCTTATCAAGCGCGGCGTTGGCGTGTTCATCGGATACATCCAGTACCTGCGCCTTCATCTCATTGGCGGAGGCCGTCTGGATGAACAGACGCTTCTGCTCGGCCACGCCGGGCACGTACAGCACGGAACGACCATTCATCAGGCAGCGCGATGCGATGGCCACAGCCTGCTCCGCGGTGCCCTTCGGGAAGGTGCCGTCGACCACGATGCTATGGCCATTGGCAGCAAGTGACGCGGCATATCGCACCGTATTGTCCACATCGCCGACTTCGTACTCAGCATGCGGGTCTACGTCGAAAGGACTGTATTGCGGAATATTGGCATCTTTGAGCGCAGTGCGGGCGGATTTGTCGCCGGCAAGCGCGTCCAACAGCACATTGCCGGTGGGGCCGTTCTCCAGCTGGTCGATGAACTGTCGGCTTTCGCTGATCATCTGCGACGAGGGGTCCATGAAGCATCCGAGCACAATCTGGCGCTCGATGGCGAAGCCGGAGATACGCTCCGATGCTTCGGACGAAATACGGGCGAACATCGCGGAAGTTTCGGGAGTGCCACTGTCATAGCTGGCACCGTCAAACAGGGAATCCTCATCCAGGAACACCCCCTGCTCACGCAATGTATTGACGAACGCGACGTTCAGGGCCACGCGACCGGTGAATCGAATGGTGGTCGACAAGCCATCATCCTCGATCGTGACGCTCACCGGGTACAACAGCACCGGCAGCGCGTTGCCCTTCCACGTGGCCACGCCGACCACGAGCGACAACTCCGCCACGCCGGAAATCCTGCGTTTGGCGGCCTGGTCATCCAGCACGCGCCCAATATGGCGTTCGGCGGCCTTAAGCACACCCGTGTCACGGAACAACGAATCCAACCGAACATGGCCGGAAGCGAACAGCTGGGCGATGCCGGAGGGATGGGCATGGGTCATCTCCAGCTTCGCGGCCAGTTGATTCACATCCTCGAGCGGCGATGGCGGCTGCATGCTGCGGTATTGGTCACGCCAGCGACGGATGCGATTCAGACCTTCCGTGAGATTCTGGTTCTGAGTCTGGCTCTGGGTCATCTCTCGACTCACTTTCCAACCGCTTCGCGGTATTCCTGATAGCCCTTGTTGTGAGACAGGGCTTCGTCAATATCGGCCTCGCCACGGGCGGCGAGCCAAGAATACATGTCGTCGTACAGGTACGGATTCATGGCGAGGAACGCCAGCAATTCGGGATGACGGGCGACTTCGAATTGAACATTGAAATCTTGCGTGGTTTTTGCCTCGTCAGAGGTCAGGCCATCGACTTCGACTGCCGGCTCCTGTGCTTTCAGCTCGCCCTTGGCCACACGCTCGAACACCGAGCCGGGCTCGAAGACCGGAGTGTGTACGCCCGTGGAGTCGATATCATATGCTTCGGATACCGACTGCTGGGCGGTTTCGGCAGCCGGCTGCTGGTCTGCTACGCCTGCTGCGGTGGCTTCTTGATATGCTTCGGCTGCGGTCCGCTGCTGATCGTCCGGTACGTCAGCTGCCGGCTGGTCGGTTTCAGACTGGGCGGTTGCCGGCTGAGCGGTCTCAGGCTGGGTGTTTTCAGATTGAGCGGCTTCGGCTTCCCGGGCGGCTTCAGGCTGGGCAACTTCAGCATGCTGTTCGACAGTGTCCGCCGGCTGAGAATCGCCGGCATTCCTGGTATTCGGAGCGGACTGAACGTTTTCGGCTGACTTGCTTGCGCCAGCCACCACATCGGATTCAACAACCGCCGCCGACGCCACTGCCGGCTCGCTTGTGCTGGGAGCGTGCTTAACAACGGCATGGGCGATGGCATCTACTGGAACAATACCGGAGATCCTGCTGTGCTTGGATGCAGGCGTTACAATCGTCGACTCAGGTTCGGTCTGCTGCTTCGGCAGTGCCACGGAGTTCATGGCCTGCTGGTTTTTGCGTTCGGTCTCCTGCTCGGCATGCTGGGCCAACGCATCCGCGAACAGATCACGGGGTATGGCCGGCTCATCGTTTTTCGTCACTGGCTGCGTGATATTCAGCGAGCCAAGTTCAAGCTCGTCGACCTTGCGTCGAACATTATCCGCGCTGAAGATGGCGGTCGGCTCGCCGGCCCGCAAATCAAGAATATCGTCGACGGACATATCCGCCGCATCCGGCTCCTGCGGTGCTTCGTGAACCGCATAGCCAAACAAATCAGGCACCTTGAGGTCGAGCGGCTTTGCCACTGGATCGTCGACACGAATGAAGTCCGCAGGCACATCGCCGAACTGCATGCGCATGGGAGACGTCGGCAACAGGAACTCGGCATTGGCCGGCAAGCGCAACAAATCGCCATTTTCCCGCACCACATACGATCCATTGGTCGATCCAAGATCACGGACCGAGGCCGTGCCATTGCTTTTTACCGTGAACATGGCGTGCCGTTTGGACATCGATTTGGTTTGATCGGCGACGTCAAGGCGGGTGTTGCCATCATCGGCAAGGGGGCGTAACGGCTTACGGCCGATTTCCACGCACTCCCCCGGCTTGACGCTGATCCGGTCGACACCGTTGATCTTCACCGTCCACTCGCTCACCGTGACCGCCTTCCTGGACACACTATTTGACCACACTACGTGCCATTGTGTCATCTTTTACCGGCTTTTGGCGGATTACTGGGCACAGAATTGACAACTTTCGCTCATTGCCAGCTTTGTGTTTCCACGCCGGATCGCGTTCTCCGCCTCGTCCTCGTCAACTAGTCTACTCAGTATGCGGAAACCCCGCAGCCTGAAACACAGGTGCGGGGTTCCTCGAAAAGCTGTGATTGCGGCTTATGCCGCACAAATCACTTGAGCTCGACGCTGGCGCCAGCCTCTTCCAGCTGAGCCTTGGCCTTCTCGGCATCTTCCTTCTTGGCCTTCTCGAGGACGGCCTTCGGAGCGCCGTCGACAAGAGCCTTGGCCTCGGCCAGGCCGAGGTTGGTGATGGCGCGGACAGCCTTGATGACCTGGATCTTCTTGTCGCCGACGGCGGAGAGGATGACGTCGAACTCATCCTTCTCTTCCTCAGCCGGAGCAGCAGCGCCAGCAACAGCGGCAACAGCGGCAACCGGAGCGGCAGCCTCGACGTCGAACTTCTCCTCGAAGGCCTTCACGAACTCGGAGAGCTCGACCAGGGTCATCTCGCCGAAGGCTTCCAGCAGCTCATCGTTGGTGTACTTAGCCATTATGGCTTCCTTTCAATCTTGGCGGCGGACGAAGTGGTAGATCCGCTGCCTAATAAACCTTATTGTTTAAATTATCGAAGCGACTGATTCATGCCGTGAGGGCGTAAATCAGGCAGCCTTCTCCTGCTTTTCGCGCAGGGCGTCGATCGTGCGCACAGCCTTGGTAGGCAGAGCGTTGAACAGGTACGCGGCCTTGGCCATCGATGCCTTGATGTCGCCGGCGAATTCGGCAAGCAGCTGCGGGCGGGACTTGAGGTCTGCCAGCTTCTTGGCGCCCTCGGCATCGTAGACAGTGCCGTCAGCGGCGGCACCCTTGATGACAAGAGCCTTGTTGTCCTTGGCGAAGTCACGGATGACCTTCGCAGCCTCGATGAAGTCGCCCTTCACGAAGGTGATGGCGGTCGGGCCGGAGAGAATCTCGTCGAGACCCTCAATGCCCGCTTCCTTGGCGGCGATGCGTGCCAGCGTGTTCTTTGCCACGGTGTAGGAAGTATCGCGGCCTAGCTTTTCACGCAGATCGGAAATCTGCGGAACGGTAAGCCCGCGGTACTCGGTCAGGTAGACGGCGTCAGCGTTACGGAATTCTTCCGTAAGCTGAGCGTAAATATGATGCTT
>OKRV01002049.1_pt1 | contig 11105 bp, 9 predicted proteins | sample 1601201 | NCBI WGS metagenome assembly OKRV01 (sample SAMEA3541540, study PRJEB24748) | human gut metagenome | biome: human gut; feature: human-associated habitat; material: faeces | place: China | collected 2012 | reverse complement strand
TCTGGAAGAAGGTGCCGTGACGGGTGGTCTTGCCGACCTCGTCGATGTCGAGCGTACGCACGCACTTCTGGTTGGAGGCCATGCGGCGCTTCGGCGGGGTCTGCTCACCCATCAGGTACGGGATGAACGGCACCATGCCGGCGATGGTGAAAAGCGTGGTGGGGTTCGGGGAAATCAGGGATGCCGAGGGCACGATGAGATGGTCGTGCTTGGCAAAATAATCGAGGTATCGCTTTGCGATGTCCGCAGTGCGCATGAGCGGATGAACTCCTTGTTTGGGTAATGGGCGCAGTTGCGCCTGGTATTGGTGGAAAAGACTGGATTATGAGGATTAGTTTGTTCTAGCTGATTCAGTGACTAGATGGCAAGGCGGCATGCGCGTGTCAGTTGGCGCGCTCGATGTACTGACGGTTGAGCTCAGCCTCGCGGGCTCGACGGGTGGCATTGAACTCGTTGACCAACCCTTCGAGTGTTTTCATCGGCACATTGTCCTGATCGGGGCCAAGCAGGAACTGGCGTGCCGCATCAGGCGTATTGGCCTTGACATAGGCCTGTGCCTTGGTGACGGCAACGATTCCGATGGCCACGCCGACGCCGACCCAGAAGATGCGTTTGAACATCACTCCCCCTTCTCGGCGGTGTCGTTGACGGTGGTTTTCGCGGCGTTCTTCGCAAGGAAGGACTGACCCGTGGTTTTCAGCGCGTAGAAGGTGGAAGCGATCTTGATGATGGGCTTACCGAGGAAGGATCCATACAGATCGGTCAACGCACCAACGTTGTTGGCGGTGGTGGAAGCCGCGGCGGAAATCTTGTTCACGTCTTCGAGCGACTTGTTGACCTGCTTGACGGTGGTCACGCCTTCGTCCAGCGCGGGGATGGCGTGTTCACCGGACTCCCGGACCGTCTGCGATATCTGATCAAACATCTTGCCCAGCCTGATCAGCGGATAGATCATGAAACCGGCCAATACTGCGAACGCGATGGCCGCGATCAGGCCAGCGATCTCTCCGACTCCCATTGTTTCCTCCTTGCGGTCACACTTACTCGCCTAAGGGTAGCACTCCTTCCCTATTTCTTGGCATACCATTGCATGCGCAGGGCGAAAACCGTGCGCGTGGGCGTATGCGGCTATGGGCGAAAGGCTGTCCTGCTGACGCTTTCGTTTGCGGCGTGCCGCCGTGGACCGTACGTGCTATTCGATATGTATTGCTTGCTATTTGCTACTTGCCGTACGAAACGATGGTCACGGCTTCGCCGAACGGCTTGTCGGTGTCGAAGTCGATCACGGTTACCGAACCATTGGCCGGGCGTTCGTTCAGATCGAGGTCAGGGCCGCCGAACCGGTGACCGAGGCTAAGCAGTGTGTTGCCATGCGAAATCTGCAGCACATCGTCGCCGTCCTTGAGATTCGGGTTGTCGGCGATAAGACGGAACGCGCCTTCGACGCGCGTCCAATATTCCTCATCGGATTCCGCATCGTGGAAGGGATCGGCTTCCTTGAGAAAATCACGCGAGGCCCCCAACCCGAACTTCTCGACGATTTGGTTGTAGGTTTTGACGCCGTGGGGCGCTCCCGCGGCGTACCAGGCCATGGCCATGTCAAGTCCCTCGTAGTAGCCGTAGAACTGCTCGCGGAAGTGCATGTCCGTCACGAGTGCGGGGCGCGGGTTACCCGCGGCTTCGTTGATGTCGAGAATTTTCTCGGCCGTCTGCTGGGCACGCGTGGTGTCCGAACAGTAGGCGGCGGCGAACGTCAATCCTTTCAGTCGCTCACCGGCCTTGACGGCATCGGCGACGCCCGACTCGGTCAGCGGCGAATTCGACCATCCCTGCAGACGGTTGTATCGGTTGAAATAGGTCTGTCCGTGACGGACCAGATGCAGATGAAGAATCATGGTTCTGATTATGTCACCATTCCGGCGGTTTCGGTGCGGGTTGCCGGAAGTCATAAGTCATAACGGCATAGGTCACTACCTGAGATATGCGTAATCCGGGCAGTATACCTAACGATTCCTGAGAGTACACTTAGAATACTGTGAGCATAACCTTGAAACCTGCACCATCTCGATCGTCTGTGCCTGCCCATTTCAGGGGTATCGATGGACTGCGCGCTCTGGCGATTCTTGGAGTCATAGCATTCCACACCCGCCCGTCGCTATTGCAGGGCGGATTCATTGGCGTGACGATGTTTTTCGTTATCACCGGTTTTCTTGCCACACGTTCGGTACTGAACATGGTGGACCGCACCGGGTCCTTTGGATATGGCCGATATCTGATCCGCCGCATTACTCGTTTATGGCCGGTGATGCTGGCGACCATTGCCGTGGTGCCTTGGCTCACTTGGATGTTCGCTCCCAGCCTGTTGCAGAAAGTGGTTTCCGATTCGCTGCCGAGCGCCTTGTTCGCCAGCAATTGGGTGTACATCTTCCGCAAGGTGCCGTATTTCGAGGCGGCCGGATTGCCTTCTCCTCTGACCCATCTGTGGTTCTTGGGCGTGACGATGCAGTTCTATCTGGTTTGGCCGTTGCTGATGGTGGTGCTCGGCAAAATCACCAAGTCCAAATGGGTGCGCTCCATGGCGATTCTTGTCATCATGGCTGCTTCCACCGCCGACATGGTGCTGCTGTTTGACCCGGCCAATACCTCCCGCGTGTATTACGGTACCGATACTCGCCTCGCCGAGCTGGCCGCCGGCGCGCTGTTGGCTATCTGGATTGCGCCTTCCTCGCGAGGTACGGAAGCTGCGGAAGCTGGAGCGGCTTCGCAAACAGTGCAGATCGAACGTCAGGCCGGCGACAAGACGGGCGCCCGTCTCACTATCGTCTGCAATGTTCTTGGCACCGCGGCTTTGGCGGCACTGCTGACCGGATTCTGGTTCGCCAACGGGTATCTGTCGTACATGTACCAAGGCGAGTACCTGATTACCGCGTTCATATCGTTGTGCGCCTTGGCCTGTGCCGTGAACAATGACTCAATCTGGTCGCACGTGCTGGGTTGTGCTCCCCTACGCTATATCGGGTCGCGATCGTTCTCGCTGTACGTCATGCATTATCCGCTGCTGCAGTTCATGAACCCGGCGACACGAACGCAGGCGTTGCCGTGGTGGGGTTGGGTTCTTGAGGCCGTCGTGGTGTTGGCGGCGTCGGAAGCCTTCTACCAGCTGGTCGAGGCGGCCCGTAAATCGGTGCAGATGCCTCGTAGCCAACACGCCAAGCCGCTGCCGAAAGCCGGCTACCGGCTGCGCCCGGGCGCGTGGGTCATGTCGGTTATCGGATTGGTGACCGTTGTGGCGCTGACGTGGGCACCGGTGGACTGGAATGGCATCGCTCAAGCGCGAGCCATTCAGCTGCGCCCCGAACTCGCGGCACCCGCCAAGCCGGTCAAGAAACCGGCGAAGCCCGAGCCCGAGTCTTCTGCCATAAATGCCGCGAACGGCGAAACCAATACCGCTGACGCGAATAAGAACGGTTCGGATTCTCAGCCGCCCATCATCAAACCGATTGCGGAAAAGGTGCCAAACAATCTTGACATTTCGAAGTACGCCTATGATCCGGCAACGGAAAGCTGCAACGCGGATATGATGATGGTCGGCGATTCAGTGACGTCGGGTACTTCGGACGCCATCCAGGCCGCATTCCCGAACGCTTTTATCGATGGCCTGCCGAACCGTCAGCTGCCGCAGGCGGTGGATGTGTATCAGCAGGACACCGCTGCCGGCCACAGTGGCAGTGTGGTGGTGTTTGGCCTCGGCACGAACGGCGTGATTTCGAATGAGCAGGAAGTGCAACAGCTCATTGACCTGACCGGCGGCAAGCCGACATACTTCATCACCATCCGTATGCCATACCCGTGGCAGGAGAACAACAACAATACGATGCTGCGTGAGGCCGCCAAGAAGAACAAGAACGTGGGCATCATCGATTGGCATGGGTATAGCGAAGGTCATAGCGAATACCTCAACGATGACGGCATTCATCCGAATATGACCGGTGCCTATGCGTACGCGACGATGATTCGCCAGGCGGTGTGCGGCCAGTAATCGCCCTACAACGCAGGAACCCCGCGGCTTCTCGAAAGAAGCGCGGGGTTCGAGCGGTATGTCCTGGATTTGTTGACCAGAGGGCCCGGATCAGCGGGCGTAGAATTCGACCACGTACTGGATGTTGACCTGCACCGGGATCTCTTCGACCTCCGGCTTACGGGTCACAGTGGCCTTCAGGGACGGCAGGTTCACGTCGAGGTAGCCGGGGACCGCAGGCAGCACGTCACGGTGCACGCCTTCGGCGGCGATCTGGAACGGAACCATGGTCTGGCTCTTGGCCTTCACCTGAATGGTCTGGCCGGGCTTGACGCGGTAGGACGGGCGGTCCACGATGTTGCCGTCAACGAGGATGTGACGGTGCACCACGAACTGACGGGCCTGGGCGGTGGTGCGGGCGAAGCCGGCACGCAGCACCAGGTTGTCGAGACGGGTCTCGAGGTCGGTCAGCATGGCGTTACCGGTCTGGCCGGCAGTACGGGTGGCCTTCTCGTAAGCGGCGCGAAGCTGCTTCTCGGAGATGCCGTACTGAGCGCGCAGACGCTGCTTTTCGCGCATACGCACCGCGTAATCGGACTCGGTGCGGCGGCGGTCACGGCCGTGCTCGCCAGGAGCGTACGGACGCTTTTCGAAGATGCGCTGAGCCTTGGGGGTCAGTGCGATGCCGAGGGCGCGAGACAGACGCACCTGACGGCGAGAACGCTGAACGTTCGTCATTGGATTAATCCTTCTGTCGTTATCTGAACGGAACGCTTGCCTTGCATATGCCTAACAAGCGCTGAGTCGGGCCTCCCCAGCGCTTCGTCGTGAATAAACACGAACGGGTTGGTTTTCTTGCGATTACCTACCGCCGACCCGCTGATGGGCTATGACTCCAGACGGTATCTACCTGTTGGCAGACACCAGCAGACCATATTACACCGAGGCTATGGACAGCACTCCGGCGTCCATGCGATACACCCGATCTGCGTATTCGAGTGCATCGGGATCATGGGTGACCATGAGAATCGCCGTGCCGTTGTTGGCTTGGTCTCTGAGCAGACGCATTACGATGTCGGTGCTCTCTTGGTCGAGGTCGCCGGTCGGCTCGTCGGCGATGAGCAAGCTCGGCTGGTTCATCAGCGCGCGGGCGATGGAGACGCGCCGCATTTCACCGCCGGACAGCTCGCGCGGGTAGCTGTCTGCCAGATCGGCGACACCAAGCTGGGTGAGCAGCGTGCGAGCTCGGGTGGCGAACAGGTCCGAACGGCTCGCAGCCGTGTTTGACGGCGTGTTTTCCTGGTCTGTGATTGGCGCAATGACATCCGGCATGAACGGGTCGGCGGCTGAATCGGCGGCCGCTTCATCATTGGTGGCAGCGGCTTGTGCCACAGCATCGGTCGACGCAACAGCGTCCACCTGAGCAACGGCATCCGTTGCTTCTGCGTTTTGGGCGAACGGCAGCGGCTCCGGAAACATCGTTGCGGGCAGAATCACGTTGTCGAGCACGGTCAGGTTGCCGAGCAGGGTCTGGCTTTGAGTCACGAATCCGATGGTGCGATTCCTCAGCACGGACAGTGCTTTATCGCCCAAGTCGGCCACATTGCGTCCAGCCACGCTCACGGTTCCCGAGGTCGGGCGAATCAGCCCAGCGACCATGTTGATCAACGTACTTTTACCGTTGCCCGACCGGCCGACGATGGCGATGAATTCGCCGGCATCGACGGTGAGGTTCACGTGGCTGACGGCGTCGAACGGCGTGCCGCGGCGGACGAACTGGCGGGTCAGGTCCGTCAAGGTCAGCAGATGGTCCGGGGAGGGCGTCTCGGTTACGTGCGGCGAATCCGGCGCAGTCGGCGCGTTCGGCTGAGCTGGCGTGGTCGGCTGGAGCTTGGTCGGCTCAACCGTGGTCGGCTGAAGCGGCGTAGTTGTCTCAGTCATATCACTCCCCCTCTCGCAGGGTCAGGTAGGCTTCGGGCCGGCCGAGACGCCACATGGTGGCCAGCGAACCGATGATGCCGATGACCGTAGAGCACACAATGGTCACGGCAATGAATCCGATCACCGCAACCGGGCTGGCTTGCAGATACGGCAATTGAAGCTGTTTGCCGATCAGCGAACTGAATGGGAAAATCACCAGGCTGGCCGCGCCGACGCCGATTACGCCACCGATCAGACCGATGATGGCGGATTCCTTCAGAATGATGGCATTCAACATGCCGCGCGTGGCGCCCATGATGCGCAGGGACGCGAATTCGCGTTTGCGTTCGTTCACCGACGAGGCGAATACGGCGAGCAGCACAATCACGCCCATTACCCAGATCACCGCCACGAAAATCTTGAGGTAGGTGACAAGCGCGGTCAGCGAAGTTCTGGTGTTGGCGGTGATGCCGCCGGGGTATACGTACCCCAAATCGGCGAATCGGGAATCAAGACGCTTGATGTTCTCAGCTACGGTCTGCGCTTCGTACCCCTGCTGCGTCTTAATCATCACGGTGGAGACGGCTTTGCCGGCATATTCGGCGGACATGACCTGCTTGGAGACCTTGGCCGAGGCGGCGACCATGTCGGGCACGGTGTTTTGGTTGATGAACACCGAGTTGTCGAGGCTGGTGCCGGTGTTGGCGAGCTGGGCGACGACCGGCCATGAACGGCCGTAGAGTTCGATGGTGCCGTCGGTGGACACGTTGACGTTTGCGCCTGCAATCATCTGACCGTCTTCAAGGGGGCCTTCGAACTGGGAGGCGACCCATGGTTCGATGACGAAGTCAGTGTCCGGGTCGTAACCGATGATCTGCAGCTTTTCGGCACAGCAGGCGGCGGCCAGCGATGATATATAGGTCTGTTCGGTGGCCTGTGCGATGCCGTCGGCCTGCATGACCTCGTCGGCGATGTCTTTGGTGAAATAGAAAGTGCTGGGATTGCCGTTGGTGAGCAGCGCTTCGGCCTTCTGCACGGTGTTTTGCGGCACGACCATGAGGTCGGCGCCCAGGCGCTTTTCCATACTGGTCATGCCAGTGTTGAGGTTCATGGTCAGCATGGTGCCGCCGAAGAATGTCAGCGCGAGGATGGTGACGACGGCGAGCAGTGCGCCGGTGCGGAACGGCTTGCGTTTGAGGTTTTCAATCGGAAGGCCGCGCAATGCGATATGGGATGGCACGATGAATCCTTATGTTGCTTATAGTGCGGTTGCAATAAGCGAGGCCGGAGTCCAGCGTTCGCAATGGCTGGGCTCCGGCCGTCTGCTCGATCAGTTGCGCTTGGCGGCGCGAGAGTCGAGCCAGATGGCGATGGCCGCGAACACGATGGTGAGCACGCCGAGCACGATGAGCGTGGGCAGCATAACCATGCGACAGTGCATCATCGCGCCCTTGCAGATGCCGATCAGAAAGGTGGGTACGGCGAGTAGTAGCAGGGCGTCGGCTGCGGCGGCGATATTGAGGCCGATGCGAATCTGCGGGGCGACGAACAAAGCCACGACGCCGAACACGAGGATGACGACGCCGATGCCGGTGGCCGCCTGCTGCGAGTAGTGGCAGGCACCCGGCATGTCATGGCCGGTGCAGGCGTGCGCAAAGGTCTGGGGCGCGATGGTGATCAGCGCGCCGAACAGAATATTGGGCACGGATGCAAACAGCTTGTTCTTCATAACTACTTTTTCCTCTCCCCTGTTCCCAGGGCTCGTAGGCACAACCTCCGCATTATGCCCACACTGTGATGAAGAACACAAGTCTTGTTTTTTGCGAATTTATTTGGTATATAACTCAGCCCCTCGTCAGAGGGGCCAATTTATCTACAACTTCTCAATCGGCGCTACGCGGAGCATGAGGCGTTTGACGCCGGCGGAGCCGAAGTCCACGGTGATTACCGAATTGCGGCCCTTGTCTTGTGCGTCGGTGACCTTGCCGAGACCGTACTGGTCGTGGCTGATCATGTCGCCCACGGCGAAGTCGGCGATATTCAGGCCATTGTCCTTGGTGAGCTTCGAGCTAGGCACGGCAGAGCCGGTCGAATCGGATTTCGGTGCGGTACGACGCGTGGTGACTTTGCCGCCACGGGTGCCACCATATGAACCGGACGAAGAACCGGAACGGGAACGCGACCCGTAGGACGACCTCGAACCGGAGCCTGAAGAACCATAGGACGAACCCGAACGGGAGCGGGAACCATAGGAGGACGAGCCGGAGCGGGAACCATACGACGATGAACGGGAACCATACGACGAAGAGCCGGAACCCGAGCCATACGACGACCCATACCGCGACCGCGACCCATAGGACGAACCCGAACCGGACGAACCACGCGAGCCGAACGTCGACGACCCGCCAAACGCGGCGCCGCCAAAATCGTCATCATCCCAGCCGCCCAAATCGTCGGCGAATCCATCGGTCTCCCAGCTGGCGCGCATACGCTCCACGCCGGCTTCACGGCGTTTCCAATCAATCAGCGAATCCGGAATCTCGTCGAGGAACTGGCTGGGCATCATATCGGCGGCCTGGCCCCACTGGGAGCGGACGGCGGCGCGCGTGACATACAGTCGCTGCTTGGCGCGCGTGATGCCCACATAGGCGAGTCGGCGTTCCTCCTGCAGTTCAGTGGTGTCTTCCATCGAACGCGAATGCGGGAAGGTGCCCTGTTCCATGCCGGTCAGGAACACCACCGGGTATTCGAGGCCCTTGGCGGTGTGCAAGGTCATAAGCGTCACCTTGCCGGAGTCCTCCGCCTCGCCGGGTAGTTGGTCGGAGTCGGCCACAAGCGCGGTGGTCTCCAGGAATGCGGACAACGTGGCGTCAGGCGTGTTCTGTTCGAATTCGGCGGCAGTGGACTGCAGCTGGGAGAGGTTCTCCAGACGGGAGGCGTCCTGCGGGTCCACGGATTTCTCGAGTTCGGCCCTTAAGCCCGACTTCTCCAATACTTCGGCCACGATCTCGCTGGGCTTGGAGTCGTGCGCGCGCGTGAACTGCGAGAGCGCGCCCATCAGATCGCGGAATGCTCGTAGCGAGGTGGCGGTGCGTGTCGGCACCTCGATCTCATCCAAGTGCATGAGTGCGTAGAAGAAGCTGGTGCCATGCTCACGCGCGTAGGCGAGCAGCACGCCTTCGGCGCGGTCGCCAAGCCCACGCTTGGGCACGTTGAGAATACGGCGTAGATTCACATCGTCGTCCGGATTGACGAGCGCCTGCAAATAGGCCAGCGCATCCTTGATTTCGCGACGTTCGTAGAACTTGGTGCCGCCGACGAGCTGATACGGCTGATTCGTGTTGATCAGCGCCTCTTCGAGCGAGCGGGATTGGGCGTTGGCGCGGTACATGATCGCCATGTCGGAGTAGGCGATGCCCGCTTCGGCGTGCAGGCGCGCGATTTCGGTGGCCACCCACTGGGCCTCCTGCTGGGCGTTGTCCGCCGCGTAGCCGACGATCGGCTCGCCCTTGCCGAGCGCGGTCCACAGTTTCTTGGGCTTGCGGCCCTCGTTGTTGCTGATCACCGCGTTGGCCGCATCCAGAATGGTCTGCGTCGAACGATAGTTCTGTTCGAGCATGATGGTCTTGGCGTTCGGGAAGTCCTGCTCGAAGTCCTGAATGTTGCGGATGTCGGCACCACGGAACGCGTAGATGGACTGGTCGGAATCGCCCACCACGGTGATCCAGGCGGGGCCGGACTTGCCGGCGTTAGGCGCGCCCGGGATGGCCTTCTCCCCCGTGTCCACGCCGGCCAGCTCGCGCACGAGCACGTACTGGGCGTGGTTGGTGTCCTGATACTCGTCGACCAGAATGTAACGGAAGCGGTGATGGTAGTACTCGGCGACGGCCGGGTCAGTGCGCAGCAACTCGACCGTGCGGCCGATCAGATCGTCGAAGTCGACGGCGTTGGCCAGGGCCAAGCGATGCTCGTATTCGGCGTAGATCACCGCGTAGATGGCTTCAAGGTCGCCCACCGTGCCGAACTGGTAGCCGCGCTGGCCGGGCGTGAAGTCGGGCGCGTGAACGGCGAGGTTTTCCTTCCAACCGGTCAGATTGTTCTTGAGGTCGGAGATATGGCCGAGAATCGAGCGTGGAGTGTAGCGCTTGATGTCGAGGTTGAATTCGGTGGCGATGATTTTGACGAGTCGCTCGGAGTCGGCGGAATCGTAGATGGAGAAGCCGGACTTGAGTCCGATGGACTTGCCGTCGCGCCTCAGAATGCGCACGCAGGCGGAGTGGAAGGTGGAGACCCACATGCGCTGGGCCACCGGGCCGATCAGCGAGCCGAGTCTTTCGCGCATTTCGGCGGCGGCCTTGTTGGTGAAGGTGATGGCTAGAATCTGGCTCGGCCATGCGCCGAACTGGCTCAAGATCCAGGCGATGCGGCGGGTCAGCACGCGGGTTTTGCCGGAGCCTGCACCGGCTCCGATCAGCAGCGCCTGACCGCGGTATTGCACGGCTTCCGCCTGCTGCGGGTTCAGGTCGCCCACGAGTTCCTGTGCGCTGCGTGCGATGACTTCCGGCTCGTCGTACACTGTTGCCTCCCTTTGAATCGCGACATTCATGTTTACCACATGCACGGGTCAGCGCAGGACAACGTACACTTACGAGTATCCATATCATTCACTGACATACAACAATGGGAGGTTCAATGCAGGAACTTGAGGAGCGAATCCAAAGCGAGGGAACGGTGAAGGCGGGTAATGTGCTCAAGGTGGACGCGTTTCTGAACCACCAGTGCGACGTACGCCTGTTCGACCGCATGGGTTCGGCATGGGCCGCTCATTTCGCCGGCAAGCACATCACCAAGATTCTGACCATCGAGGCGTCCGGCATCGGCATTGCGTGTGTGGCGGCCCAGCATTTCGGCAATGTGCCGGTGGTGTTCGCCAAGAAGGCGCAGTCCATCAACCTTGACGGCGACCAGTACACCACCACGGTCTATTCCTTCACCAAGCAGAAGGAGTTCCCGGTGATCGTGGCCAAGAAGTATCTGAACGCCGGCGACCATGTGCTGCTTATTGACGATTTTCTGGCCAACGGCAAGGCGTTGCGCGGTCTGATCGATCTGTGCGAAGCAGCCGGCGCCACGGTCGAGGGCATTGGCATCGCCGTGGAGAAGGGCT
>OKRV01002048.1_pt1 | contig 11113 bp, 19 predicted proteins | sample 1601201 | NCBI WGS metagenome assembly OKRV01 (sample SAMEA3541540, study PRJEB24748) | human gut metagenome | biome: human gut; feature: human-associated habitat; material: faeces | place: China | collected 2012 | reverse complement strand
TCCCCATATACGAGCAGATTAAACAGCAGATCAAGGCGGCTATTTTATCTGGCGAGCTTCAAGCCGAAGAAACTTTGCCCTCCCTTAGAACACTTGCCAAAGACTTAAAGATCAGCGTCTTAACAGTGACAAAGGCATACACAGAATTAGAGCAAGAGGGCTTTGTTAAAAATGTGCAGGGGCGTGGATGTTTCGTAATGGGGTCTGGTTCAGAACTGATTAAGGAGCAGCTTATTTGCAAAGTAGAAAACAATCTCACCGAAGCAATAAAAGCTGCAAGAATGGCAAATCTATCCACAGAGGAATTACATCGCCTTTTGGACATTTTAACGGAGGTAAAAACAGATGACTAATTATTTAGAGGTAACGAATCTTTCAAAATCTTTTGATTCTTTTCAGCTTCACAATATCAGCTTTACTTTGCCAAAGGGATATATTATGGGCTTGATTGGCCCGAATGTTCCAAGATACATACTGAAAGTATGATCCACTACTTAGAGGATTATATGTACTGTACTAGAAAGCTGGGGCTTTATGTGCAGTTAGTAGCATAAATTATATAGGGGTTATCTAAATATATTTACCTCCTGTGATTAGGTTATATAAAGACTAAATCACAGGAGGTTTATTTTTATGATAACAGTAGAAAAACTGGAAAAGGGTACTTATTTTGATGATGCTTTTAAAATCTCATTTAGATACGATCCCACTACTGTAGCTAAGGTAAAAGAGCTGGCAGAGCGGAGATACTTACCAGAGGATAGAGCGTGGGAGATCCCAGCACATGAGCTACCAGCTCTCATAGAGAAAGTAGGACTTAACAATATCAAAAGTGAGGAAACTGTAGTACAAGCTCTCAATACTAAGGAGATCGAGGATAAAAGGGAGGCTACACAGGAGAGGCTAAAGGGTATTAAGCCTGTAAGAGATTTTGATTTTAAGACAGCTCCCCTCCCTCATCAGATCGAGGCTTTTAATTATGGAATGGAGAAAAACTCTTTACTTATCGGAGATGAGCAGGGCTTAGGCAAGACAAAGGAGAGTATTGATATTTGTGTAGCCAGAAAGAAAGAGCTCATTAAAACCCTTATTGTATGCGGAGTAAACTCTGTAAAATATAACTGGGAGAAAGAGATCCAGATCCACTCTAACGAGAGCTGTGTAATGGTAGACGGTAAGACAATGGATGTTAGAGTACAACAGCTAAATGACTGGTACAGAGGCTCCGCTTATTTTGGAGTTATTAACATTGAGAGCCTCAGAAATGAGAAAATACAGGATGCTCTCTATCTGGGGATTAAGGATGGCTATATAGGGGCTATCATTGTAGATGAGATCCATAAGGCTAAAAACGGAGGCTCTCAACAGGGAAAAGCTCTTAGATTTTTGAAAGCTCCAGTTAAAATAGGATTATCTGGTACTCCGATGAATAAAGCGGAGGATCTGTGGAATATCCTTACATGGCTGGGAGTAGAGAGGAGATCCTTTTATAGTTTTAAAAATGCCTATTGTACTATGGGAGGTTTCGGAGGCTATAAAGTAATCGGATATAAAAACTTAAATGACCTCAATGCTGAGTTAAATACTGTAATGCTTAGAAGAAAGAAAGAGGAGGTACTAGATCTCCCTCCTAAGCTGTACAGTACTGAGTATGTAGAACTTACCACAGCCCAGAAAAAACAGTACAGGGATATTAAAAATGGCATTGTAGCTGATATGGAGAATATCTTAGCCTCTGTTAATCCGCTTAACTGTACTCTCCGCCTCAGACAGCTTACCAGTGGTAATCCTAACTTAACAGATGATAGCCCTAAGCTGGATCGTATTAAGGAGATGTTGGAGGAGGAAATTATCCCTAACGGTCACAAAGCTATTATATTTTCTCAGTGGAGCACGATAGCTAAGGATCTGGGGATAGAGCTTAGTGAATATGATCCGATTGTAATTACAGGAGAGGTACCTCCAGAGCAGAGGCAGAGATTAGTAGACAATTTCCAGACTAACCCACACTGTAAAGTAGCTATAGGAACTATCGGAGCTATGGGTACTGGATTAACTCTAAATAAAGCCTCTTATGTATTCTTTATGGATAAAGCATGGAATAGCGGAGATAATGCACAGGCTGAGGATAGAGCCCACAGAATAGGTACCGTAGGGGCTGTAAATGTAATCTCTATGGTGGCTAAGGGTACCATAGATGAGGCGGTAGAGGATTACCTGTTAGAAAATAAAGATCTCATTGATCGAGTAGTAGACGGTAAGGGATCTAAGCAGGATATTAAAACCATCCTTAACAAATTACTTAGCATTTAATATACAGGTGTGGTATAATAACTCAAAACGGAGGTACATAATGAGAACGATAACAATAGATGCAGATACAGGAAAAAGAGTATATACAAGGAAAGAGGTAGCGGATCTGGTAGGAGCCTCTACTCAATCTATCCGCCTCTGGGAAGATGCTGGAGCTATTCCAGCAAGTGTAAGAGATGAGGGAGGCTATAGATACTGGTATGAGGAGGATCTGGAGGCTATAAAGGCTTATGCCTCATTACCAAGAAAAGCAAAACTTAAAAAGTAGCCCTAAGTGTGAGGAGAGTGTAACAGCTCTCCTCTTTTTTTTTGTCCTTAATTTTGAGGGCTATCTAAAAAATTACCGTTTGTGTGATTAGGTTAAGTATCAAAAGAAAAGGAGGTAAGCAGGATGCTTAAAATCAGTTTTACAAATGCTGAGGTATCAGATCACGGATACGGTTTAGAGGTAAATGGTAAATCCTTAGAGGATATTATCTCTACCGCCTTAGGAACTAAGGTAAAAGGTAATGGCGGTTATGGATCTGGATTACCTAGCTTTACTTCTAATAGCTGTGATGTTACGGTTACTATCAATCCACACGATAAAAAGTGTGAGATTGAAACAGAGGATAACGTGTGGCACAGCGTAGAGGAAATGGAGGCAGAAAAGAGTGAGCAGTTTCAAGCGGAAAATGCAGAGGCAGATCCAGAAGAATAACGGTACCCTCCTCCACAAAAAGGTAGTAGCTAGAAAGATGGGCTGTAAATCCGTGGAGGAGTATAACCGTAGAATGGCACGCAGAGAAAAAAATTTAAAAGAGATGGAGGATAACAAAGATGGCAAATGAGTTTACAGCAAGGGTAGCAGGTATCAGCGTAGAGCTGGGTATGAGTGTACAGAATAAGAGTGGTATCTGGTGTAAGCCTACAGTTAGAATGGAGCTTATGATTGATGGAGGTACGAACCCTCAGCAGAGAGAGGCTATTATTAAACAGGCTTTTGATGAGGTTTGTGATAACATTGAGAAAACCATCTCAGAGATGGAGTAATACTTACAGGGGGGGGGAGAGTATCTCTCCTCTCTCCTTAACTGGAGGTAATTATGGCAAAACAGATAAAAGTAAGAGAGGATAATTACTTTGCTGTACAGGGCTGGATGGTAACAGAACTAAAACTAAAGGGCAATGCTCTTATGCTCTATGCGATCATCTACGGATTTTCTCAGACTACTAACACAGCTTTTACAGGGAGTGTAGACTACCTCTGTGAGTGGCTGGGTGGTGTATCAAGACCTACAGTAATTAACACTTTAGATAACCTAGTTAAGCAGGGGCTCCTCACTAAGAGTAGTACCACTAAAGGGGCTCTCATTTACAACAGCTATACAGCTTTAAGACCGAGTAAAAAAATTTTATCCGATGAAGATCCAACGAGTAAAAAAACTTTACCCGATACGAGTAAAAATTTTTTACTCAATAAAGATAGTAAAGATAATATAGAAAAATCCATCTCTAAAGAGATGGAGGGCAAAGCCCCTAAAAAGAAATCTTACAGTACTATCTTAGAGGATCCTGTTAATAAGTTTGTGAAAGAGGCTCTTAGTAAATTTATCCAGTATTGCAGGGGTAAAAACTATACTCCTAAAGTAACTACGGTAGAAAAGTTTGCTAGTACCCTTAGAGATAATGCTGGAGAGGATCCTGTAGTAGCTCTGGCTATTGTGGATCAGAGTATAGATAAGGGATGGAAAGATCTCTATCCACTTAAGAACTATGGTAGACAGGGAAAGCCTACAGCGGTTAGTAAAAAGTTTAGCGGTAATACCCTTAAAGATGCTGAGGGTAAGGATATTGTATTTTAGCAGTCTGGAGGAGAGTGTAACAGCTCTCCTTTTTTTTTGTCTAAAAAATTTTCTCCTCCGTGATTAGGTTAATCATAGATATAAGGGCACTTAGATCTAACAAAAGGAGGTAATAGGCAAAATGAAATGTTATGCAAGTGATTATTGCCAGAAAGATAAAAGCTCCTGTAGTGATGTATGCGGAGGCTACAGAGTACTTAGAGCTTTATATAATTTAAGCAGGATCCCAGAGAGATACCGTTACACTATCGCTCTTAAGCCAGAGAATGGAGAGGATCTGGAGGCGTTTACAGTGCTGGATAACTATAAAAATGATGTGCTCAATATGGTAGATGAGGGCAGAGGCTTATATATCTGGGGAAAGAGTACAGGGAATGGTAAAACCTCATGGGCTTGTAAGATTATGAGTTACTTTTTCAGAAAAATAGCGTTTAATACAGGGCTGGAAAATGAGGGGCTATATATTTTTCTCCCCACTTTCTTAGAAGATCTCAGAGATAACTATGATAACAAAGATCCAGAGTTTGATGAGATCTTAAGAATGATAAAAACCTGTAGGCTCCTCATCATAGACGATATAGGAGCAGAGAGGGTAACAGATTGGGTAAGGGAGAGGATGGTAAGTATTATAAATACCAGAGTATCTAATAACCTCACTACGATTTATACCAGTAATCTCTCTCCAGAGGAGCTTAGGGGCGAGTTAGGGGATCGGATAGCCAGTAGAGTATTGGGATCCTCACAGGTAGTAGAAATTACAAGCGGAGATAGGAGGGGATTATAAATGGCTAATATGATTGAGCAGAGCTTACTCTGTAAAGTATTAGATGCTCCAGATCTGGAGATCCTCCACTCTAACGGAGTAATAGAGGAGATGTTTCTTACCTGTAAGGATGAGATCCATTTTATCATAGAGCATTACAACAGCTATAAGCAGATGCCAGATAAATTAACCTTTTTAGGCAGGTTCAAAGATTTTCAAATGCTGGAGGTTACAGAGAGTACAGATTACTTAGTATATAAGCTCAAAGAGGCTTATACATATACTAAGCTGGTGCCTCTGATTGAGGATACAGCAAAGGTAGTAAAAGAGGATAGTATTAAGGCTATTCAGTACCTCAAAGAGGAGATAGAAAAGCTGGAGAAATCCGTACCAGTGAGCAGGAATAAAGATGGCTATGATATTATCTCTAACGCTGGAGATCGTCTTACAGAGTATAAAAAGCGTTGTGAGGTAAAGGGGCTTATAGGTATTCCTACAGGTATCCCTAAGCTGGATGAGATCACTAATGGCTGGCTCTGGGGAGAGGATCTGGTAGTACTCACAGGGCGTACTAATGTGGGTAAAACATGGATCGGAGAGTACTTTGCTACTATGGCGTGGAATATGGGTTATAAAATCCTTATGTACTCTGGAGAGATGAGTACCGCTATGGTTGGTTTTCGTTTCGATACTCTAAATAAGCATTTTAGTAACATGGGGCTCCTTAACGGATCTGGCACTCTGGGAAAGAAACCAGATACAGACGGAGCAAAGTACTTACAGGAGGACTATGAGAAGTACATAACACAGCTCCAGCAAAAGAGCGGATTTATCGTAGTTACTCCAGATGATTTTGAGGGGCGTAAGCCTAATGTGGATGAGATTAAGAGCTTAGCTATTAAGCATGGGGCGGATATGATTGTAATAGATCAGCTCTCTCTTATGAGTGATAAGCGTAGGGCGGATATACCTAGAATAGCTTATAACAATATTTCAGAGGATCTCTTTTTGATGAGTAAGGAGCTTAAAAAGCCTGTACTCCTTATGGCACAGGCTAACCGTGAGGCGGTAAAGAACCGTAAAAAAGGAGAGAGCCCAGAGCTCCACGATCTGGCAGAGAGTGACGGCGTAGGGCAGAACGCCACAAGAGTATTATCTCTATCCGTGATAGATGGCACTCTTAAGATCAGCATTAAGAAAAACAGATATGGTATCAATAACAAAGAGGTACTTATGATCTGGGAAGTAAACACAGGATACCTTAAGCCTCTCCTTAGTGAAAATCCAGAGGAGAGCACAGAGGATAAAAAGGATAAACCAGATGGAGAAAAGGATAAAGGAGGAGAGAAAGATTATGGTTTCTAAAGGCGGAGTACCTAAGGGGAGGATCATCCCTGTATATCTTACAGATGAGGGAGATGTGTACCCTATTTATTTACATGAGATGGGAGAGCTAGAGCTTATCCAGAGGCTTGTAGCAGGTATCTTAGATAATAAGATTGTGGTAGATACTAATACCAGAATTAACTCAGAGAATGATAAAATCTCTATTTTTGATTTAAGTAAGAAAAAATAATAAAAATCTCTCTAAATGTTACCTCTTTTTCTGATTAGGTTAAGTAAATCGGAAAAGGAGGTACTTTTTTATATGACGATTACAAGTAAGGAAGTAGCGGAGATGCTGGGAAAGAGGCACGATAACCTTTTAAGAGCGATCCGCAAATATATTACACAGTTAGGAGATGAGGCTCCTAAGTATTTCTCAGAGGATCCAGATAAGGGCGGTAGATTATACCACATTACTAAGGCTGGCTGTGATCTTATGGCAGGGCGTATTATCGGAGCTCAGAGTGAGGTTTTCAAAGCTAAGTATGCTCCAGTGTTTGGAGAGGAGGCTCCTGTAGAGGCGGTAGAGGAAAAGCAGGAGGATCCACAGGAGAAAGCCTACACGGTAGAGGAGGTAGCCCAGATTTTAGGCTGTAGTGAGAGAAATGTTTACAGAAACATCCAGAGCGGAAAGCTGGAGGCTGTAGAGCGTGAGGTAATGATCCTTACTCTTAAGAAGTTTGTAACAGAGGAGGCTCTGGAAAAATATAAAGCAGGGAGGGCTAGTTAATGAATTACTTTGAAATGAAATGGAGGCTCTCCGCTTGCAGAATACAGGCAGGATACTCACAGGCAGAGGTAGCAGAGAAATTAGGCTGTAGTGACAAGACTATTGTTAGTTGGGAAACAGGTAAGACAGCTCCTAAGATGGAGAAAGCACAGGAGCTTAGTGATCTGTACGGTATCCCTCTGGCTTATATGGATTTTTCAAAGGTTGGAAACTCCACACCTCTTAGAGAGCGTGAGAGTGAGCCACAGATCCCAGCCTTTTAACAGATATTACCAGTAGCTTTAGGAAAATACTGGTAGCAGAATAAAAAGAAAGAGCCAGCCTATATAAGACTGGCTCCCCAGAGGATTACTCCTCTGTGTGTTGGAGTTTGTAGATCCTAAGAGCTACATCCCTCACTAAGAGCTTATCCTCAGTAGATAACTCAGAAAAAATATCTGTGAGCTCTGTAAGTAGCGGATCTGGAGTAGAAGTGTTAGCGGTAAAATCGAAAAACTCACTAACAGGGGCTCCTAAGTATGTAGCTAGGTTTTGGAGCCTATCCATATCTGGTAAGTGTTTACCATTACTCCAAGAGGAGAAAGTAGTAGGCGGTATTCCAATACCATCCGCTACCTCTTTCTTACTCTTGCCAGATAGTGCTAAGTAGTAACTCAGAGCTTTTACAAAGTTATCCGTGAGAGAGGAATTGTTAGCCATTGTATCACCTCCTCTCTTTGATGGATGATTAAATAATACACCTAAACAGTAGAAAAGTAAAGTAAAACATACAAAAACTACTGTTAAACAGAATTTTTTATTGACAAGTGGTAAATACTCCATTATACTACTAAACAGTAGGAGAAAGCTACTAAAGCTCCTCTCCCTATATTTTTTTACCTATCCACTACTGTTTAACAGTAGTTTTAGGAATATATTTTAATTTTTAAAGGAGGTACAAGCTAATGAATTTAGCAGAGTTAAAGGAGGCTTATAAAGCCAAAAAGTTAGCCTTTGATACGGCAAAGAAAGAGGAGGAGAAATATAAGGCACTCCTTAAGGATGCGATGTTAGAGGCTGGAGAAAGTGATTACACGGATGAGGCTGGATACCGCTTTGAGCGAATTGTGCAGGAGCGTAAGAGCATGGATGAGGAAAAGCTCTTAGCAGAGCTCCGTGAGAGAAACCTTACAAGCTGTATCAAAACGGTTGAGGCAGTAGATGAGGATGCAACTCTTAAGGCTGTAGAGGCTGGAGAGTTGCCACAGGAAGTATTAGCAGATGCCTTAACAGTAACAGAGGTAGTAATGCTTAAGCTCACAGCTCCTAAAAAGAAAAAGGCTAAAAAGTGATAACGATCTGGAAAACTCCAATAGTAGCCACAGTAGAGCAGGTACTTAAGGATCTTAAGCTCCAGCTCTACGGAGCAGGGCTACTTAAGGAGATTAAAAACACAGGATCGGATCTTATGTGTACTTGCCCTTTTCACGCAAACGGTAAGGAGCATAACCCATCTTGCGGAGTGCTCCTACAGCAAAAGGTAACAAAGGATAAGACCTATGAGGCTGGTACGGTGCATTGCTACACCTGTGGATACACAGCGGATTTACCTCAGTTTGTAGCGGATCTGTTAGGGCTAAGTAGCCCAGTAGAGGGCTTTAAGTGGTTGGTAAATCAGTACAACTACCAGACTGAGGAGAGAGATCTCCCAGATCTGGATATGTACAGAGGATCCACAGCTAAATCCTCAGTACTGGAGGAGAGCTTAGTTAAGCAGTACACACAGAACCTCCTACAGAGTGAGGAGGCGTGTAGGTACCTACATAAAAGGCGGATAGCTAACTGGGTGCTAGAGGCTTATGAGCTGGGGTTTGATCCAGAGGATAAAACAGTACTTTTCCCTGTAAGGGGCATGGATGGGAAAGTGATTTTTTACAAAGGCAGGAGCATAGCTGGAAAGCATTTTTATAACGCCAAAGAGGTAGATAAAACCTCCGTAGTGTTTGGGCTCTGGGAGATCCTTAACGGATCTTTTAGCTGGGGTACATCGGATCAGATAGAGGAGGTTTGGATTACAGAGAGTGAGATAGATGCTCTCAGCCTTATCTCTTACGGAGTACCAGCGGTAGCCATCATGGGATCACATATCTCAGAGGAGCAGTGTAAAGAGCTGGAGCGTACACCTTTTAGGCGGTTCGTACTTGCCACAGATAACGATGATGCAGGGAGAAAAGGAGCCTCCCAGATCAAGAGGTTACTGATACCTAAAGGTTTTCGGTTTATCAACCTCAAATGGCATACGAGCCTAAAGGATATTAACGATCTTGTAAAAGAGTACGGAGATGGCTGGAAAGACCATCTCACAGGATATTAAAGGAGGAAAACAGGATGAGTAAAGGATTTATTACAGGAACAAATGAGGAACTTATTAAAGCGTACAAAGAGAGTAGAGATGAGAGCTATCTTAAAGATCTCATAGAGGCTAACAAGGGGCTTATTAACCTTTTGGTATCCCCTTATTTAACCTCTATCCCTAATTCTGAGTTAGAGGATCTTACAAGTGAGAGTTACATACCGATGCTTAGAGCTATAGAGGATTACGATCCAGAGCAGGGAGTAGCTTTTTCTACTCTACTTAAGGTTTATGTACGCCAGCACCTTAACCGTTTATACAACGAGGCTACACGCCAGAAAAGATTTACAGGTACCACTCCAGATAGCTTAGATCGGTTATCTGAGATCAATAAAGAGGGCGGTACAGAAACAGATAGCACCTTTGAGGTGGAGTGTAAGGATTTTAGCTCTGTAGAGTTTATGGATCTCTTAGACAGTTTACAGCTCAATGATAAGGAGCAGGTAGCGGTAAATATCCTCATGGCTGGAGGAGCTAAGGGAGAGATCGCTAAGGCTCTTAATATTACTAATGCTACCGTAAGCTGGCACATCAAAAACCTCAAAAAGAAATTTATTTTAGCTGGTTATCAATATGCTGTCTAAATAATTTTGGTGGATGTGATTAAGTTATTTATCACGAAAAGCAAGGAGGTAAGCGGTATGAGTAGTTTAAGAACCCTGTTAGCCATCTTAAAAGGAGAGGCTGTAGTGCTTACTAAAAAGAGTGAGCATAAGGCGGATGTGCTGGTAGGAAAGAATGTGGATAAGCGTTTTGCTATCAACAGCATGGTAGGAGCTGTAAAGGCTTTGATGCTGTAGAAATAAAAAAATCAAGGAAAAACAGGAGGATACAGAAATGGGATTACAGGATCTTATTAACAAGTATGACAATGGAGGATTTTCTAAAACAGGCTGGTTTCAGTTAAAGGATGATGGAGATACAGCTACAGTACGCCTCCTCCATAAGGGAGAGGTAGGAGTAAAGGATGGAGAAACAGATTATGATTTTCCCATCTACGAGGTACACAAATTAGATGTAGACGGTAGCGGTAGAGATCGTACTTGCCTCTGTAAGGGAGAGGGCTGTGAGTTTTGCAAGAGCGGTAATAAGCCTCAGCTTAGAATGTTCTTACAGATGGTTAATAAGGATGAGAAAGATAAGGATAAGCAGGTACAGCTCTGGGAGAGAGGCTTAACAGATATTAAGAACCTTATCGGCTTAGCTGGGGAGTACGGAGATCTCACTAAGAGAGATATTAAGATTAAGAGATCTGGAGCAAAGGGTAGCCTTAAGACTACATACCAGTATTTCCCTAAGGATCCTAGTGAGATGGAGATCCCAGAGCCTCAGAACTTAGTAGGCTCACTTATCTTAGATCTGGATCGTGAGGATCAGATTAAGGCTATCGAGGGTAGATTACAGCTTAACAAGGGTAACAATAACGATAGTAACAATGACAGCGGAGCAGGAGCTACCAGAGTATTTTAAGGCAGGGAGGGAGGCTAAAAACCTCCCTCTTTTATTAAACAGGAGGATACAGGATGGCAAGAGAGATACAGGTAGATATGAGTAGAGAGAGCGTGGATCTGGAGGATCTTAGTAGCCGATTAGCTCATAAAAAGGTATGTAATATAAATTTGAAAAGAAACCAGAATATGAGAATGCAGCCAAGGCAGGACTCATAGACAAGAAGGTATACGCCT
>OKRV01002047.1_pt1 | contig 11114 bp, 9 predicted proteins | sample 1601201 | NCBI WGS metagenome assembly OKRV01 (sample SAMEA3541540, study PRJEB24748) | human gut metagenome | biome: human gut; feature: human-associated habitat; material: faeces | place: China | collected 2012 | reverse complement strand
GTGCCGACGGCCTGATGATCGAGGTGCACAACAACCCCGCCAAGGCCAAGTGCGATGGTGCCCAGAGCCTGACCCCCGACCAGTTCGATGAACTGATGGGCTTTATCACCAAGGAAGTCGAGTTCTTTGGCAAGAAGATGAACTGAGAATGGAACGACCCTCTCCGGCATGCGGCAGCGTGACTGAGGGGGTTGTTTTCTTTTGTCATCAAATATGGTATACTATGGTGTATTTTGAATTCACCCTTGAAACGAGGTATTTCTATGAAAGCTCATATTGCACGCAACCAGAATGCCGGCATCCCGCTGGCATTGGGCTGGAACCTTTCTGCCGCTGACCGGGGCATTCTGGAGGGAATGGCCCCCGCTTTCGGGATGAAGCTGCAGCTGGTCTCCCCTGCCGATGCAGGCAGGACCGTGGCCCAGCTGCTGGGCGAGGTGGAGGTCAAGACCACCCGCACTCTGGTGCTGGAGCCGGGTGCTTATCCCCCGGCGCTGGTGCTGGCCAACTTCAAGGATAAGGATGTGGACACCCTGCTCGACCTGATGAAGCAGGCACAGGTAAACATTCCCCTCAAGGCCGTTGTGACCCCCACCAGCAAAAGCTGGGTGTTCGGTGACCTGCTGGCACATCTGCAGGAAGAGCACACCGCCTTTACCGCCGCAAAGGAGACCGCCAAAGCATGATGACCAAGCGTATTTTTTCCGTCCTGCTGGCGGCTGCGCTCAGCCTGAGCCTGCTGGCTGGCTGCGGCAGCACCTCCGGCTCCACCGCCTCCAGCGCAGCCGATGGCCCGCAGCGCTACTCCACCGTGTTCTATGATGTGTTCGACACCGTGACGCAGGTCATCGCCTACTGCGACAGCGAGGAAGAGTTCACCGCCCAGATGGACGCGCTCCACGCCGACCTTGTGGAGTACAACCAGCTCTACGACATTTATAATGATTACGATGGCGTGACCAACATCAAGACCATCAACGACAATGCGGGCATTGCCCCGATGACGGTGGATGACAAGATCCTCGGGATGCTGGAACTGGCCCAGACCATGTACGACACCACCGGCGGCAAGCTGAACATTGCGCTGGGCAGTGTGCTGAACATCTGGCACAACTACCGCGAGGCTGCACTGGCCGATGACAACGACAGCAACAACCAGCTGCCCACGCAGGAAGAGCTGGATGCTGCCGCACAGCACTGCGATATCGCCAACCTCATCATTGATGAAGATGCCAAAACGGTCTATCTGACTGACCCGGCCATGTCGCTGGACGTAGGCAGCGTGGGCAAGGGTTACGCCGTGGAGCAGGCCGCACAGGCCGCCGAAGCCCGGGGCCTGACCAGTGCCCTCATCAGCGTGGGCGGCAACCTGCGGGCCATCGGCACCAAGCCGGACGGCTCCCAGTGGGTAGGCGGCGTGGAAAACCCGTGGAACTCCTCCGAGGTCTACACCAACGGCAGCTCCACCGTGGCTGCCGTCAAGATGAGCGACCTCTCCCTTGTGACCAGCGGCGACTACCAGCGCTACTACGTTGTGGACGGTGTGCGCTACCACCACCTCATCGACCCGGCCACCCTCTGGCCCGCCGCCTACTTTGACGGCGTGAGCGTGCTGGCTCCGGACTCCGGTGTGGCCGACTGCCTGACCACCGGCCTGTTCTGCCTGCCTCTGGAAGAGGGCAGGCAGCTCGTGGAATCGCTGGACGGCGTGGAAGCTCTCTGGTGCACCACCGATGGCGAAGTGATCACTTCCAGCGGGTGGAGCGAGCATACGAATTAAATAAGGAACGACCCTCTCCGTCATTGCTGCGCAATGCCACCTCTCCCGAAGGGCGAGGCTATGCTGCCTTTATCCCAGGCCAGCGATAGGCTCCCCCTTCGGGGGAGCTGGCAAAGCCAACAGGCTTTGACTGAGAGGGTCGTTCTTTTACTTGATATCCAGTTCGGGCGGCACGTCGATCTGGTCAGAGACGTACTTGCCGTTCTTTTTGCGCTGACGCACACACTCGGTGAGCAGATACTCGATCTGCCCGTTCACCGAGCGGAAGTCATCCTCAGCCCACGCGGCAAGGGCATCGTAGAGCTTCGCATTCAGGCGCAGGGGGATCTGCTTTTTCGGCTCTGCCATCAGTACAGGCTGCCGCTGTTCACAATGGGCTGCGCATCACGGTTGCCGCAGAGCACCACCAGCAGGTTGGAGACCATTGCCGCTTTGCGCTCATCGTCCAGTTCCACCACTTTGTTCTCACTCAGGCGATCCAGCGCCATCTCCACCATACCCACGGCACCGTCCACGATCATCTTACGGGCATCAATGATGGCGCTTGCCTGCTGGCGCTGCAGCATGACCGCTGCGATCTCGGGGGCGTAGGCCAGATAAGTGATGCGGGCTTCCACCACCTCGATACCGGCCTCGGCCACGTTCTTTTGGATCTCGTCCCGGATGCGGGCAGCCACTACCTCGGAGGAGCCGCGCAGGCTGCCCTCGTCGGCTACGCCGTCGCCGGTGGTATCCACGTTGGGAGAAACATCATAGGGGTACACCCGCACCACGTTGCGCAGGGCGCTGTCGCACTGCAGGGAGAGATATTCCTTGTAGTTGTCCACGTTGAACACAGCCTTGGCGGTATCGGTCACGCGCCAGATGACTGCAATGCCGATCTCCACCGGGTTGCCCAGACAATCGTTGATCTTCTGGCGGGAGTTATTCAGGGTCATCATCTTGAGGGAGATCTTTTTGCTCATGGACTCGACGCTCATCTGAGCATTCTGGCCGTTATTGCCAAACAGCGCAGCCACGCTGTTTTCCTTGCTGTTCACGTCTCCGCTCTGGCTCAGGCGGGTGCCGGCGGCGGGGTTGACGGCGGTGCAGAAGGGGTTTACCCAGTAAAAGCCCTGTCCCTTCAGGGTGCCGATGTAATCGCCAAACAGGGTGAGCACCAGCGCCTCCTGCGGCTTTAGCACTTTAAGGCCGCAGAACAGGAAAATACCTGTGATCCAATACGCAATGGACAAAATCAGCAGCGGCACGCCCAGAAGCATCCGGTCTGCATCCAGCAGGGTGATGCTGCAAATGAACAGAGCAATGGATGCTACATAGCCCAGCAGGGTCAGCAGAAGCATGGTCATGCCGTTCTTCTTGGTCTGTAAGATCTTCTCTTCCATAAAATGTCCCTCCTTTACAGGGTTCGGAAGTTTCTTTCTGATATCAAAATCATATCATATTGTATTTTAATTGTCAAGAACTTCCGATAAACACAAAAACCTCCCACTCGAATGAGCGGGAGGTTTTATTACGTACAGTTATACTTACCAGAACCAATACCGTTTCTTGACGGCGATATACACGATCAGGCAGACCACGGTCAGCGCACCGGCGGCGATGAAGAAGGTCCAGTTGATATTGGTGAAGCGCAGATTCTGGTTGGTCAGCAGGTAGCTGCCAGCCGTATCGGCGGTGATGGTGCCATCCTTGTAGCTGTTCAGGAACTGCCACTTTTCACTGGCATTGTTGTGCAGATACAGGCGGCTGTAAGCGGCATTCTCACCGGTCAGGGTGATCTGCACCACGCAGGGCAGCGCACCGCTTTCGCCCAGCTGAAAGCTCAGGCCGTTTTCACCGGGGGCAAAGGTCAGGGCGGTGCTGAACCCGCCCTGGGTGCTCTTGATGCTGGTGCCATCGATCCGCAGGGTATAATCCTCGCCCAGCACGATCAGGCTGCGGCCCGTGGTGCGTAGGGCGCTCAGGATCTCGCCGGTGATGGCGGGCACGTCGCTCTGATAGAGGGACACTTCCTCCCCTGCGGCGTTCTGGATGGCGGCCACGGTGGCATCGGTGGTGACGTTGTCCTCGGTGCCCTCACCGCTGGTATCGCTGCTGCTGCCGGAGGTGGAGGCGGTGCGGTTGACGATGACCGTGACCGAGGTGGAGGCGGTGCCATTGGAGACCACCACGGAGGTGGCACCCGTGGCAACGCCGGTGATGACACCGGAACCGCTGACGGTGGCGATGCTCTTGTCCTGGCTCTTGAAGGTCAGGCTCTGGCTGGCCGAGGCCGGCGACACCTTGCCGGTGATGGTTTTGGAGGAGCCCGGCTTGAGCACCACATAGTTGGTGTTCAGGGAGATGGACTGGCTGGAGACGGTGCTGGTGTTGGCCGCAACCACCGTAACGGTGGCCGTGCAGCTCACGTTGCCGTCCGTGGCGGTGATGGTGGCCTTGCCGGGGGCAACACCGGTCACCTTGCCAAAGTTGTTGACGGTGGCCACCTTCTCATTGGAAGAGCTCAGGCTGACGTTGATATAGTTGGCTGCCGAGGTGGGCAGCACCGCCAGCGAAAGGCTGGTGGTCTCGCCCACGGCAATGGTGCTGGATGCAAGGGTGATGTCCATTTCGGTGGCGATCATGCTGGCATCCGGCTGGGGGGTGATGGTATAGGTGCAGCTCACCCCGCCGCAGGTGGCGGTGATGTTGGCCGTGCCCAGGCCCACAGCCTGCGCCACGCCCTCACTGTCCACCGAGACAACATTGGGGTTATCAGAGACATAGGTCACGCCGTTCTTGCTGGCGGCATTGGCGGGGGTGGTCACCGGGGAGAGCTGCTGGGCCGTGCCCGCCAGTGGGGCGGCATCGTAGCTGCCGGTCTCGATGCTCTCGGCGGTAACTTTATCCCAGGGAAAGCTCACCTTGGGCAGCGTGAGGGCCAGCGGCGTGGTAACAGGGCCGGCAGCCGACGCAGGCAGGGCGGCGGCACAGGCCAGCACACCCAGCAAAGCTGCGCTGGCGGCCAGCTGTTTCGGGTTCAGTTTCATTCTTTCGTACCTCTTGGGCGTGGAATCGGCGGGCGCTTAGCGGAACAGCACGCCCAGGGCCTCCATCACATAGTCAAAGTAAGTCAGTTCATCGTACTCCACACGGGCGGTGACGCTCATGCCGTTGGAAAGATCCACCTTGTCGCCGCTGGTGCTCACGACATAGGTGTTGTCCGGCTTGATGGTCATCTTGTAGTAGGACCCGCTGGTGTTGGTGGTCACGTCACTGTCGATGGAGGTAACAGTGCCGGTCAGGGTGCCGTAGGAATACTCCGACAGGCCGGTGATGGCGATCTTGCAGGGGTCGCCCACGTTGATCAGCGGCCGGTCGTTGACGGTGACAGCCGCCACGATCTCAAGGTCGCTGTTCTCGCTGGCAACGGTGGCCAGAGCGGAGCCTGCGCTGAGCACCATACCCACCTTGTAGGGGGTGTCCATGTGGATGACACCGGAGGTGGGAGCGTAGATGTAGTAATCGTTCGCGCCGGTGTTCAGGGCATCCAGCTGGGCCTCGATGTTGTCAATGTTGGCCTGCACGCTGGTCAGGTTGGCAGAAATGGACTGCAGGGTGGAGTAATACAGGCTCTCCACCTCGCTCTGGTTCTGCTCCATCATGGTCTTGATCTGCTCGTCGGTGTAACCGGCGGCCTGATAGGGCGAAGCATCGAACGCCTTCTGGCTGACCTGACTCTTGTAGCTCTCGTACTGATAGTAATAGGGCTGATCGTCGATGTCGGTCTCGCTGAAGTAGTTCTTGTCGTCCTGAATGGACTTGAGCAGCTTCTCGTACTGGCTCTTCTGCTTTTTGTAGATGTCCAGCTGCTTCTGGTAGCTGTCCTGCTGGATGTCCAGATCGGTGCTCTTGATGTGGGCGATGAGGTCGCCCTCGGTGACATAGCTGCCCTCCGAGATGTTCAGCTCGGTGATGGAGCCGGAGTAACTGGACATGATATAGGTCTTGTTGGCCGCCTGCACTGAGCCAGTGGACTGGCTGACGTAGGTGCGCTTGTTCTGGGTGCTCCAGATCACCAGAAACACCATGAGGAAAGCCACCAGAAGAATGAGCGCGTAGCCAAAGGCCGGCAGCTTCTTCTCCATCATAATGCGGCGGTCCTGCAGGTCGGAAAGATTCTGAATGCGAGTGGTCATATTACTTCGTCTCCATAAAAACGTCCATGACACCGTTTTCGCTGTCCTGATTGACGTAGATGCTGTAGGTGGTGCCGGTCAGCTCGATCTCGTGCTCGTAGGCATAGATGTTCAGCTTCTGGCTGGCAAGGCTGCTGTGGTCCATGGGGCCGGTGAAGTGGGCGTACAGGCAGCCCTTCACCCGCAGCACAGCGTCCTGCTCGTAGCCCGGCTCCAGGCGGGGGATGAGCTGGTTGACCTGCATCATAAAATAGATCTGCGGCTCCGGGTTGGGGCCGGAGGTAAACTTGACGCACTGGATCACAGGGCCAACCGGCATGGCGCTGTGGCTCTTGATAAAGTTCTGCATCTGGGTCAGGATCACGCCCAGGTTGCCCAGCTCGCTGGCATCGATCTTGCGTGCCAGAACGTTGGTCAGCTTCAGGGTCTTGTTTTCTGCAACTTGGATCTCTCTCATAATAATGTCCACCTGTTTCTTTTTTGTTTGCAATAAGCAATTGTCTGGGGTCAAAGATTCTTTTTTACCGTTTTGCCAAAGACTCTCCTCAAAGCGGCCTCACCCTCTCAGTCAAAGCCTAACGGCTTTGCCAGCTCCCCCAAAGTGGGAGCTCTTGACAAAAAGGGTCACAGCTGCTTTTATATCCGAATTTGTACTTCCCTGTCAATGGTCTCGCATACAGCATCAAAATGATTGTTAACATCCCGATTAGAGAACCGTAAAACTTTCAAGCCATAGCCATGCAGGATAGCACTTCGTTCCTCATCGTAAGCTTTCCCCTGTTCAGTATAATGCTGTGAGCCGTCAAGTTCAATAACCAATCTTGCATCCGCGCAATAAAAATCCACAATAAATGATTCAATGATCCGCTGTTTGTAGAATTTTACCGGATATTTCCGCAAGAAAACATACCAAAGCCGTTGCTCCTGTGGTGTCATTTCCCTCCGAAGTCTTCGGGCTACATCCAGCATGTCGTTATTCTTGACAACTGTCGTCTTTTTCATCAGCTTATACCTCTACCGGGCTCGCCCTCTCCGTCAGCGCACACGCGCTGCCACCTCCCCCAAAGTGGGAGGTTTTGACAGAATGATTCACTCCCTGCACTGTGGGCAAGTCTGCGTTCACACTACGCAAAGGGAAACCCGCCGTACACTGCGCTATGCCAAGGGCTCTCCCTTCGGGAGAGCTGGCGCAAAGCGCCTGAGAGGGTGAGGATGCTCACGGTAAGCCACTCACACAGCGATAAAGTGTCACTATAGCTTATACCTCTACCGGGCTCGCCCTCTCCGTCAGCGCACACGCGCTGCCACCTCCCCCAAAGTGGGAGGTTTTGACAGAATGATTCACTCCCTGCACTGTGGGCAAGTCTGCGTTCACACTACGCAAAGGGAAACCCGCCGTACACTGCGCTATGCCAAGGGCTCTCCCTTCGGGAGAGCTGGCGCAAAGCGCCTGAGAGGGTGAGGATGCTCACGGTAAGCCACTCACACAGCGATAAAGTGTCACTATGTAAAGAGCATTCCTGTAAGGATAAACATAATCTTCTACCACACACAATTGCCTACCGCAACGCGATAAGCAACATAAAAATAAGATGTGCCAGGAGGCACACGCCTCCTGGCACACCATAACGAGGCATTGTTGTCTGCCCCGCGCTAACAAGTAGGGCGGTGCAGTTTCCTCAACGCTTCATAATTTTAGACTAACTAGATTAGCCCCAGATCTCCAGAGAGTTGCCATTCTTCTTGATGGTGTACTTGGGAGTGGGCTCAGTCTTGAACAGCTTCACATCGCCAGCGGTGTTCTTGACCTCGGTGCGGCCCAGGTTGTAGATAGCAGCAGCGGAGCCCAGGATCTGAGCAATGCCGTCGCCGATCTGACCAGCCTTGAACTTGTCAGCGCCGACAACCTTGCCGAACATGGTGCCCAGGTCAGCCTTGGTAGCGTGGCCGCTGAAGACGTAGCCCAGAGTGTTCTGGATAGTGTCAGTGATGAAGTTGTTGCCGATCAGGGTAACAATGTTGGTGGAGAAAGCCTTAACGTTGTCCAGGTTCCAGATAGGAGCGGTAACAGCGCCGATAGCGTCGATAAAGCTAGCGCCACCGTTGACGTAGGTCATCTCGTTCTCTGCGATAACAGAGTAGTTTGCAGGCATCATCATAATGAATTACTCCCTTCAAATGAATGAAAAACTTATTTTGGCGATCTTTTTCCGGCTGCGCATCCATCCAAAGATCATTTATGTAACCGAGTGCGCACTCGGCTGCAACTTAATAGGTCATTGCCTCGCCATCGTCGTCGTCTTCAACGACAGCCGCGGGGGCAACGGGTGCAGGCTCTTCCTTCTTGCGGCGGAAGATGCCCTGCTGCAGGTTCCAGAGCTCGTAATACTTGCCCTGCTTTGCCAGCAGCTCGTCATGGGTGCCGCGCTCCACGATCTGGCCGTGATCCATGACCAGGATCAGGTCGCAGTCACGGATGGTGGAAAGGCGGTGTGCCACGATCAGCATCGAACGGTCAGCCAGCTGGTTATAGATCATATCAAAGATGGTATTCTCTGTACCAAAGTCCAGGCTGGAGGTCGATTCATCAAAGATGTAAAGGCTCGAATCCTTCAGGAACGCACGGGCCAGTGCAATGCGCTGCTTCTCACCACCGGACAGGCCGTTGCCGGCTTCCTCCAGATAGGTGTTGTACTGCAGCGGCAGCCTGCGGATGAACTCGTGTGCGTCGGCCTTCTTGGCCGCCTCCCGTACCTGATCGAGGGTAGCCTCGGGGCGGGAGATACGGATATTCTCGAAGATCGTCTTGCTGAACAGCTCAACGTTCTGCGGGACATAGGAAATACAGCGGCGGACGGATGTATTGCTGTACTCGTCCAGATCAACGCCATCCACACTGATGGTACCGCTCTCCGGCTCGTAATACTTGAGCAGGAGCTTGGTGATGGTGGACTTGCCGGAACCCGAGGAACCAACCAGCGCCACCTTCTTGCCCTGCGGGATGGTGAAGGAGATGTGATCCAGTGCCGGGGTGCGGTTGCCATACCGGAAGGTGACATCCTTGAACTCAATGTCGCCTTCCATGCTCTCCATCTCGGTGTACTCTCTGGTATCGTCCTGCTCGGATTCGTAATCCATGATTTCCGTCAGGCGCTTCATGGAGATGGAAGCTTCCTGAATGGACATCTGCATGCCGATCAGGTCGCTCACCGGAGAAGTAAAGTAACCAGCCAAAGTGCTGTAAGCCATATAACCACCCAGCGTCAGCTGGCCATTCAGCACCTGTGTGATGCCCACATAAGTGGTGACCATGCTTAACACGGTCATGATCACGCTGGAGATCAGGCTCTGACCGGTACTGATCTTGCTGGAACGCAGGCTGATCTTCAGGCTCTTGATGTATTCACGCTCAAGGGCCTCCAGCTCGCGATCCTCGCAGGCGTTGCACTTGATGGTCTCGATGCCGCGCAGGCTCTCGATCATCTGGCTGTTCAGAACCGCCGACTGCACCATCGTCTCTTCATTGATCCGCTTGTAGGGCTGTTTGAAGATGATGACGAGCAGCAAGCTCAGAATGGTGGTAAACAGGGTAATAGCGAACAGCGAGGAGTTCATCCGGAACAGGACAAAACCTGTACCCACGGCCATCACAATGTCCATGACCACGCTCATTGCAATGCTGGTCAGCACCGATTTGATGGTGCCTGCATCGGAATAGCGGGTGGTGATCTCGCCGGTCTTACGGGATGCAAAGAACTTCATCGGCAGTTTGTACACATGCTCGAAGTAGCCCAGCATCAACGGGATGTCGATTTTAATGGAAAGGAAGATCAGGATCCATTCTCTCACAGTCGAGATCAGCGTACTGGTCAGGTTGACCACACTGAACACGATAATGAGCGATACGAGCAGGTTCTTCAACCCGTAAGGCAGCACCTCGTCCATGATCGCCTTGTTGAAAACGGTGGACACGATGCCGATCAGTGTCAGGATCACTGAACTGAGAATAGCGTAAGCAAACAGCTTTTTCTGGGGAAGCAGCAGATCCATGTACCGCTTCAACATGTTGTTGCGGGCTGCTTTGGCTTCCTCTTTACCCTCCACCTTATGCTTGCCGGTGCCGCCCTTGAACTCCGCTGTGGGGTTCAGCAGCAGCAGCACGCCGGTGAAGTTTTTATAGAACTCATCCAGGCTGATTTTTTTCAGTTCATTTGCAGGGTCGCCGATGACGACGTAATCCTTGCATTTGTACTTTTTGCTTGCATCAGCCTTGCGTTCTTCTTCCTGCGCCACATGCTTGCGGCGGGCATCGTCCTCCTTGATGGTCGTCTTTTTGAAGATGACCACAAAGTGGGTCATGCCCTGGTCGGTAATGACCTGCGCAATTGCGGGCAGTGTGAAATCGCTTAAAAAGTTTTCGCGGTCAACACGGACAGCCGCCGTGCTGAAGCCCAGCTCATTGGCTGCTTTCTGCAGGCCAACGAGGTTCGTGCCTTTCATGTCGGTTCCCATCATATCCCGTAGGCGGGTGATGGTGATTTCCTTTTTGTAATGGAGGCACACCATTGCGAGCGAAGCGGCCGCGCAGTCCGTAGAATCGTGCTGCCGCACATAGGTATAACGCATACGATGTTTCCTTTACAAGAGACCGACAACCAAAAGCAAACGATCTCTTTTTCAATGTACTGTGTCTATTTCAAAACTACGGCTTTTATTCTAGCACACCCGGCCTGTTTGCACAAGCCCCAGTTTGCTGTTGTTTTGACCGTAGGTCTGACAAATGAAAAAGGTTTTCTTTTTGCACTCCGGTTTAACAGCGCATAGCCTTCTGCTTTGCCCTGCCCTGCGGAGAACCAGGGCAAAGCAGAAGTCCGCTGCTATCAAAAGAAGGGAGCGCCTACCCTTTGATCTGAGTCAATCACCACAGAACGTTTAAAAACTGTTCCAAGGTTTGGGTGTAGTATACCACAATCTGACAGCATCTTCAAGAGGACATTTTTTAAGAAATCATTAATTTTGAAGATTTTGTGAAAAAAGTCTCAGATTGGTTACAACACCCGGTTAAAAAACAAGCGGCGAAGTTGCCCTCGCCGCCTAATGGCGCCTCTTGCCTGACTCGAACAGGCGACACCCTGATTAACAGTCAGGTGCTC
>OKRV01002046.1_pt1 | contig 11115 bp, 8 predicted proteins | sample 1601201 | NCBI WGS metagenome assembly OKRV01 (sample SAMEA3541540, study PRJEB24748) | human gut metagenome | biome: human gut; feature: human-associated habitat; material: faeces | place: China | collected 2012 | reverse complement strand
ATAGTTACGTCCCACCAGACCATATAAATCAAACCAGCCCAGCTTAACGGAGAACAGCAGCTTTAACAGCGTTGCGAAAAAGAAGGTCGGCAGCGAAATACCCATCAATGCACCTGCTGTGATCAGGTAGTCTGCTTTGGAATACTGCTTGGTTGCTGCGATAACGCCCAGCGGGATCGCAATAATCAGCTCCAGCACGAAAGAAATCGCGCCCATTACAAAGGAAAGCCAGATAACTTCCTTAAATTTGTCCAGTACCGGTACCGTATATTTCCAGCTGTCTCCGAAATTGCCCTTCAGCGCATCCCCTACCCAGGTCACAAAACCGAGTACGATGGGTTTGTCCAGACCGTAGGATGCATTTAACTGTTCCATCCATTCATCATAGGACTTTGCACCCGCTCCCTGCGAAAGCTGCATGGCTCTCGTTTCCACAAAAGAGCCGGGAAGACATCTCATCAGGGTGTAAATGATGAAGGATACGCAAAATAAAATCATGACTGACAAAAGCAGTCTCTTGACGATATATTTCCGCATAAAAAAACTCTCCCTTTGTTCTTATCGATTCCCTTCTTCCGCTGTATATCAAGCGGCCGCCTGCCCCAGGCAGCTCCTTGATATACAGCATCGCCCCTGATCTCCTTCTTAGAGGAAGATCAGGGGCATAAGCCTGCAGTCTGTGCGTTTTAAGCTGCACAGGAATCGCCGTCGTTTAGTTTAACTCCAGCTTTTCAACTTCATTTCTCCAGCTCCAGTAAGGAGTCATATCAGGAGTCAGAGTGCTGATGTTGATACGTTCGCTAGAGAAGATGTAGCATTCGCTTCTCTGGTAAACAGGAACTTCAACGCCCCAGTCCATGATAATATCCATGGCTGCTTTATACAGGCTCTTTCTATATGTCTGGTCAACGGACTGACGTGCTGCAACGATCATTTCATCCAGCTCAGAATCATTGATCTTGTAGTAGTTGGTCGCGCCCTTGCTGTGATACAGCTGATACATATCAGGGTCAGGAGTTGCGCCCCAGGCTGCTACCCACATTTCTGCCACGCCGGACTGATAGGTCTGATACAGTTCAGATGCAACTGCGATATCGTTTACAGTCAGAGTAAAGCCGATCTTTGCAAAAGCGTCTGCCGCATTCTTTAACAGCAGGAAGGAAGGATGATCACCGGAGCCGCCTGCACCGATGTTTACCTGATAGCCAAGCTTAGCGCCTTCGGGAGCTGCTGTCAGCTTGCCGTTTTCTACGGTGTAGCCCGCTGCTTCAAAGAAGCCAAGTGCTGCCTGTGCTGCTGCTTCATATTTCTCTTCTGTGCTCATACCGTCGGTGTAGATCGGATTGCCGTCTACATCCGTAGAGTAAGCGATCTGATAACCGTCGTCTGTTACCTGAGGTGCTGCCCAGGAGGTATTGGAGATCGGGTAGTTGATGACGGTGGCGGTGTCGCCGTAGTAGGAGTCGATGCCCTCATCGCGGTAAGCGGCGATGACGGTCATGATGGCCTTGCGCAGGTCCTTGGAGGCCTGGGAGGAGGGGTCGCCGCCGACGTTGACGTTCTTGGCGCTCAGGGCGATGTAGCCGTAGCCGCGGTAATCCTTCAGGCGGGTGGTGATGACGGGGCCGTCCTCACCCTCGACGCCGTTGATGTCGGCGATCTGGTCAGCAACCTCCAGAGAGTAGGAAGGATCGGAGATGTCGATGGTGCCGGCCTGAACGCCGGTGATCTTATCGGCCTCCTGGGTCTCCTTCATGTTGACGTGGGCAACCTTCGGTGCGCCGTTGAAGTAGTCGGGGTTGGCATCCAGGTAGACAACGCCGTCGCTGTACTTGGAGAAGGTGAACATACCGCCGCCCAGAGGAGCGCTGGTCTTGGAGCGGACGCCGCTCAGATCGCCCTTGACAAAGCCAAAGGAGTTGTTGTCGTAGTCGTACAGGCTCTCATCGCCGTAGTAGTGCAGGGGGGCAATGGGCATCTGCAGCTGGTAGATCATGGTGGTGGACAGCTCGCTGGTGGTCAGCGTCATGCTGTAATCACCGGTCTTGACGATACCGGCAACATTGGCAACTGCATTGCCGACATTGACACCGGTGGTGGAGTATGCGTAGACATCCTCGGGGATCAGCTCAGACAGGGCAGAACCGGCGGACTCAGCCTCCATAGCGGAGAAGCTCCAGTCGTACTGCTCGCCGATAGCCAGGAAGAAGGCCTTCGCATCAGCGCCGTTGGGCAGGTCAAAGCCCCAGCCGGCAGCGGCGGAGGTGACATCGGTAGCACCGTTGGCCATCATATAGTCAACGATCTCCTGGGCAAACTTCACGCCGCCGTCATTGACAGCATCCCAGAAAGCCTTCTGCTGTTCTTCGGTGAAGTTGGTGTAGTCGGTGTTGTCCTCGCCGGCCTCAGCGATCAGCTTGGACAGGGTGGACATAGAATTGCGGTACTCCTCCAGACCAACGATGGGGGTGGAGTACATGGTTACAGAGCCGTCATACGTAGGATCAAGGAAAACATACATCGAGAAGATGACGTCGTCGATGGTGACAGGCTCGCCGTCAGAGAACTTCAGGTCGTCGCGCAGCTTGATGTCATAGGTGACGGTGCCGTCGTCATTCTCGGTGACAACGCAGTCAGAGGTGCCGTAGTAGGTGTAGTCGGTGCCGTTGTACTCGCGGGTCTCACCCTCGATGCCGTTCAGGATCATTTCACCCTTACGGTCAGCGCCCAGCAGGCCCAGCTGGGTCAGGTCAATGACATCCTGGTCGGAAGCAGAGGAAGCAAAGAAGGGGCTGAACTTGCCCTCAAAGCCGGTCTCTGCCAGAACGAGGGTGCCATCAGAAGCGGCCGTGTTGGATGCTTCGGCAGTAGCAGTACTGGTGCTCTCGCTGGTCGCGTCGGACGCAGCACCGCCGCAGCCAGCCAGCACGCTGACGCTGAGTGCGGCAGCAGATGCCAGTGCAATGACTTGCTTGGTGTTTTTCATGTGTAAAACCTCCTATATTTTGCCCTCATCCACAAATCGCCCCTCTGCTCCCCAAGAGCGTAAGGCGAGAAAGGCGAAAACCCTTCTGTGCTGCCTGTTCCTTTACAGCGCACACTTGTCGACAGTGACTTAGTCTTTAGAATACCCCAAAATTGACAAAAAGTCAACAGTAAATTACACTTTTGTACCTTTTGACGAAATTCAGAAATAAATTTTAGGCACTCTCCCGCCGGGGCACGGCCCTGCCGCAAAAGGTGCTTTTTTTGCTCTGTCCAAACGCCGTATTTGCCCGCCGCTGCAGGTTAAGGCAAGAAAAAATGCGTCCCACCGCCAAGTGGGGCGCATTTCAAATCGCGCATATACAGTTGTATAAATATTACTCTTTTTCCCAACGCATCCGCCGGGAAAACGCAGCAGCGGCAGCAAAAGCGGCAGCTGAAAAAATTTCAAGCAGTATAAAAATGCCATGCACACCAAAAAGCATTTGTGCGCCATTTGCAAACACAGCACTCCCCTGCCCTGCCGCAGCCAGCACGGCGAACAGCGCGCACACCCGCGTGAGAGTGGGCAATTTCTGTGCGGTCTGCTCATGGATATAGGCACGCATCGGGTCGCCGCCGCGCGTCAGGCGCGCCAGCACGACCACTGCATACAGCGCCGTTATAAGCGCCGCCATATAGGGCAGCAGCAGCCAGACCGGGGCATGGGCCGTAGCACCGGGCAGCACGCCCGCGCCCACCGCAAGCGCCGCACCGCCGCCGCAGCACAGCCACAGCACGGCCAGCGCCCTGCCGCGGGAGGGTGTCCCCGCATAGCGGTAAAGTGCGCCGCGGTACTGGTAGTTGCCGTTCAGATCCTTTTCAAAATCATCGAGGTAGGCGTGCTTATTTTTGCGCCCCGCCATCAGACAAGCCCCGTCAGGTCATAGCCGTCCAGCCACTGCTTGGCGGCCTCGCAGACGCCGCGCAGGCAGCTCTCCTCAAAGGGGGTGGTCAGCCCGGCATGGTTCAGCAGCTCGGTAAAGGTGCGGCTGCCGCCCTGCTTTGTGTAGGCCATATAGTGCGCCCACGCATCGGCGCAGTCCTTCTGCAGCATTGCCCAGAACTGCAGGCTGACGGTCTGCGCCAGACAGTAGTCGATATAGTAGAAGGGGCTCTGGTAGATATGCATCTGGCGCTGCCAGTACTCACCTGCACCGTAGAACGGGATCTCGCCGTCTAGACGCATCCACGGCTGGTAAATGGCAGCCAGCTTTTTCCACTCAGCATGGCGCTCCTCCGGTGTCATGTCGGGCTTCTCATAGACAATGTGCTGGAAGTGATCGACCATCGTGCCGTAGGGAATGAAGGTCAGCGCCCCGGCCAGATGGCTGTAGCGGAACTTGCGGGCATCCGCGCCGAAGAAGCCATCGGCCCACGGCCAGGCGAAGAACTCCATCGACATCGAGTGGACCTCGCAGGCCTCCATGCTGGGCCATACATAGGAGTACGGGATGCGGTCGCGGTTCATATAGGCGGCAAAGGCATGGCCGGCCTCATGGGTCACGACCTCCACATCGTGCTGGGTGCCGTTGAAGTTGGCAAAGATGAAGGGCATCTCATAATCGCCCAGACCGGTGCAGTAGCCGCCGCCCGCCTTGCCGGGGGTGGACAGCACATCCATCAGCTCATCGTCCAGCATTTTGTTGAAGAACTCGCCGGTTTCGGGGGAAAGCTCCTCATAGAATTTTTTGCCCTGCCGCAGGATCGCATCGGCATCGCCCGCCGGCTTGGGGTTGCCGCTGCGGAACATCAGGGCGTTGTCCGCCATGTTCATCGGGTACTGCTTGCCAAGGCGGCGGGCCTGCTCCCGGTAGATGCTGTCCGCCAGCGGCACCAGATACTTGACAACGGCTGCACGGAACTTTTCAATATCTGCCTTAGTGTAGCAGTTGCGGCCCATGCGGTAGTAGCCCAGCGTGGTGTAGCCCTCGTACCCAAGCTTCTTGCCCATCGTATCGCGCAGGTGGACGAGCTTGTCATAAATGCCGTCAAACTCGGCCTGATGCTCCTTATACCATGCGCCCTCTGCCTTCCATGCAGCCAGACGGCGGGCATCATCGGGGTCGTTCTTGAACGGGGAAAGCTGGCTCAGCGTGTAGACACCGCCCTCAAAAGGGATCTGGGCGCTGGCGATCAGCTTGCCGTAGTCGGTGCAGAGCTTGTTCTCCTGCGCCATCTCGTCAAGGATCGCGGGCGAAAAGGCCTTGTCGGCAATCTCGGCGTTGACAAACATCAGGTCACCGTACTCAGCGGCAAAATCCGCGCGGAACGGCGAATCGAGCATGGCGCGGCTCCATGCGTTCTGGCACTCCTGCAGCTGAGGCGTTGCCTCGTTCCAGAAATTCATTTCCTCATCGTAGAAGGTGTCGCGGGTGTCGATCGTGTTGCGCACACTCGCAAGCTGGGCCTGCGTGTCGACATGCTTGTTGAGCTTTTCCTCCTCGAGGAATACCGCGCGCGCCTCGGCGTAGCTTTCGGCGGCCTTGAGCCGCGCGCAGAGGTCGGCGAACTGCTGCTTTACCGCGTCCAGATCGGGGCGCTGATAGGGCATCTCGGAAAACTTCATGGCTGTATCTCCTTTACGGACATTTTGTGAGTATTATAGCACATTCTGCTGCAAAATGCAAAAGTCTGTCCGCGCAGACAGCCCACATCTCTTGGATTTCTGTATAAAATTTCTCGGTTTCCGTATTGCAAATTTGACGCATATTGAGTATAATAAAGCTAGTAATATCTTACAAGGGGGAGTTTTGACATGCCGATCTCTGAGCCTACCGCTGTATTTTCCATCCGTGATGACCGTGATATGGAGATCAAGCAGGCGGTGCTGCAGGTGTACCGTGCGCTGGAGGAGAAGGGCTACAACCCCATCAATCAGCTTGTCGGCTACATTCTGTCGGAGGATCCGACCTACATCACGACCTACAAGAACGCCCGCGCCATCATCCGCCGCATCGACCGTGATGACCTGCTGCAGGCGCTTGTGCGTGACTTTGTGAAGCACTAAAAATCAGGATTTTAAAAAATCTCCCGCGTATCGTTGGATACGCGGGAGCTTTTTTATTTAGGCTTGCAGGTTCAGGCAGCATGGCAGAGCCCCTCAGGCCTCGTAAACTCGGCCAGCTCCCCACTTCGTGGGGCGCCTTTCTCGCGGGCAAAGCCCGCGCAAAAGCCTCCCCTTACAGGGGAGGTGGTCGAGCGCCAGCGATGACCGGAGGGGCTCTGCCGCCTCACCTTACTCCGCGAAAAACGCGTTCTGCACGGCGTTGAGGACGGCGGCGCGGCCGGCGGTAAAGTTGACGCCGCCCTGCAGATAGCAGGTGTAGGGCGCGCGCAGCGGACCGTCGCAGGAGATCTCGATCGTGCTGCCCTCGGTAAAGCTGCCGCTGGCCATGACGACCTTGTCGGTGTAGCCCGGCTCATCGGCAGGCTCGGGGCTGGCAAAGCTGTCCACCGGGCTGTTGTGTTGGATGCCCGCGCAGAAGCCGGTCAGCGCGGCAGCACTGCCCGAGTCAAAGCAGGTGACAATGTCATTGTGGTCGGCCGTGTAGCGCGGCACAGGGTTGACGCCCGCCAGCTCCAGCAGACACTGGGCGTAGATCGCCGTTTTCAGTGCCTCGCAGACAACGCCCGGGGCGTAGTAGAAGCCGAGGAAGGTATCCCGCAGGCTGTCCTGCGTGCAGCCCAGATCGCCGCCGATGCCGGGCGCGGTGAAGCGGTGACTGCACTTTTCCACCAAATCGCGGCGGCCTGCAATGTAGCCGCCGGTCGGGGTGATGCCGCCGCCCGGATTTTTGATGAAGCTGCCCGCCATAATATCTGCGCCGAAGGCGACCGGCTCCGCAGTCTGGGTGAACTCACCATAGCAGTTGTCCACAAAGATGACTGCTTTGGGGTTGGCCTTGCGGGCGATGTCGGCTACCTTTCGGATGGTGTCCAGATCAAACGCATTGCGCTGGGTGTAGCCGCGGCTGCGCTGGATATGCACCACCGTGGCGGTCTTGGCCTTCTCGGCAATCAGGTCGTAGTCGGGGGTAAAGTCCGGCAGCAGCGGGCACTCGTCATACCTGACGCCGTACTCCCGCAGGGTGCCGCAGCCCTTGCCCGCCTCGCCGATGCCGATCACGCCCTCCAGTGTGTCGTAGGGGCGGCCGGTCGCAGCCAGCAGGGTGTCCCCCGTGCGCAGCAGGCCGAAAAGTGCGACCGTCAAGGTGTGGGTGCCGCTCATGAACTGCGGGCGCACCAGCGCTGCCTCCGCCCCCATGCAGCGGGCAAAGACCTCCTCCAGCTTATTGCGGCTGTCGTCCCAGACGCCGTAGCCGCTCGACCCCCAGAAGTGCCGTGCCTCAACGCCGCTGTCGGTAAAGGCACGCAGCATCTTGAGCTGGTTGTAGTCGCGGATCTCCTCCACATGGGCAAACTGCTCACGGCAGAGGGAAAGGGCCTTGCGGTCCAGCGCCAGCACCTCGGGGCGCAGGTCGTAGAATTGTTCGATCATTGCATATTCCAATCTGTAGTATAATAGTTTATTTTGCCGTTTTGTACAAATCCAAGTCGCTCATAAAAACCGCACAGCGCCTGCTCACAGGCAAAGCGCACCGTGCGGTCGGCGGCCAGCGCGTTCGCCATCTCAACGATCAGCCGCCGGGCCAGTCCCCTGCCCCGCCAGGCCGGGTCGGTCACGCCTGCCGCCATATAGCTTTCGGTGCTGCTCTGCTCATAGCAGCCGACTGTACAGACGGGGCGGCCGTCCTGCAGCAGGGCATGGCACACCCCCACGCCGTGGGCCAGCGCCGTGCAGGCCGTGGAGTAGAATTCGTCCGCCTCGGCGTCGTTCTCGGCAAAAACCAGACGGCTGACCGGCAGCATAGAGGGCGCTGTGTCCCGCACCAGCTCCGCCGGGTATGCGGGCGGCAGCGGCAATGCGCAGCCCTGCGGCAGCGCCCACAGGGTCAGCGGCGCGGCAGGCTGCCAGCCTGCCAACACAAGGGGCTGCTCTGTGCGCAGCCGGTCGGCGCAGAGAAACCGCAGAAAGCCGGCCAACTCCTCGCGGGCATCCTCCCCTGCACTGCCGCCGGGCAGCGCACCGCAGACCACGGCGCTGCCGCCGCGCAGTTCGAGCACCGCCGTGCCGGGCAGCAGATAGAAGGCCCACCCGCTGGCCGGGTGCTGGCCGAACAGCCGCAGATGCGTGCCGAGGACGGCTTCAAAGTAGGGCTTGCCGGACAGGCGGCGGAGGTATTCGGTTTTATGTTCCGCAGTGGAGACGGATTGAATCATGGAAGGACCTCTCTTACCTCCCTGCGAGGGGGCCGGGTCAGGTTGTAGTCATTATTTCAGGTTGTTGACGATATTCTTATAATCCCGTCCTCTGACCTCAAAATTCGGGTACAAATCAAAGGATGCGGATGCGGGCGAAAGGCTGACCACATCCCCGGGTTGGGCGGCACCGCGCGCCAGCTCGACTGCGTGCTGCATGCTGTCCGCGTGCAGGATGGTCAGCGCGCTCTCGTCAAAGCCCGCACATCCGCGGACAGCCGCCTCGATGCGGGGGCCGGTGGCACCCATCAGCACCAGTGTCTTGACATGGGCCAGGATCTCGGGCGCGAGCGGCTCATAGGGTATCTTCTTGTCATAGCCGCCTGCGATCAGAATGATTTTCTGGTTGAAGCTGCGCAGACCGGCGATTGTGCGCGTCGGGCTGGACGCGATGGAATCGTTGTAGTAGGTCACGCCGTCCAGCGTGCGAACCGGCTCAATGCGATGCTCTACACCGGTGAAGGTGGAGCCGACCTGACGCATGGCCTCGACCGGCACGCGGCCCCAGACGGCAGCGATGGCGGCCAGCAGGTTCTCGACATTGTGCAGGCCGCGCAGCTTGACCTCGGCCCGGGGCAGGATCGGCGTCACGACACCGTTCTCCGCATAGCAAAGGGTGTCATCGCTCTCCCGCAGGAAGGCGCCCTTGTCTGTGTCATGCAGGCGGGTAAACCAGACCTGCTCGCCCTTGCAGTCCTTCTGCATACCGCGCGAGATATCGTTTTCAAAGCCCAGCACGGCGCGGCAGGGCGGCACCTGCCACAGCAGGATGTTCCGTTTGGCGTCAATGTACTCCTGCATGTCCTTATGGTGATCCAGATGATTGGGGGTCACATTGGTGACAACCGCCACCTTGGGGCTGACGCGCATGCTGATCAGCTGGAAGCTCGACAGCTCGACAACGGCGACCGCCTCGGGGGTCACATCTGCCAGCTGGGGCAGCAGCGCAGCGCCAATGTTGCCGCCGAGAAACACCTTGCGGCCGGCAGCCTCAAACATCTTGGAGATCAGCGTTGTGGTCGTGGTCTTGCCGTCAGAGCCGGTCACGGCCACGATCTCGCAGGGGCAAAGCTCAAAGAAAAGCTCAACCTCGCTGGTGACCTTTGTGCCGGCCTGCAGGGCAGCCTGCAGCTCGGGCTTGTAATATTCGTAGCCCGGTGTGCGCATAATGATATCCTGCCCGGCAAAGCCGTCAGTATAATGCTCGCCCAGACTCAGGCGGACATGCAGGCGGCGCAGCGTGTCCGCATACGCGCCAAAATCCTCAAGGGACTTTTTCTGATCGCAGAGCGTGACCTGCGCGCCCAGCTCCACAAACTGTTCGATGCAGCGCTTGTGGCTGACACCCGCACCGATAAAGGCAACCTTTTTGCCCTGAATAAGATTCTGCAGCTGTTCGATCGGCAGCATAAATATCTCTCCCCTGCATTATATTCTGCAGCAATACTGCGGCGCTCCGCCCACCGGGCGGGGATCGCATGGTAATGCTCTATGTTATTATATACAAAACGCCGTAGTTCTGCAACAAAATTCGGCCCGCCAAGGCGGACCGAATCGGAGTTTATTTTGCGCTTACTGCTGGCCGCCCATGGGGATACCATGCTTGTCAAGCAGCGTGCGGATCTTGGTCATCGGGTCGATGATGGAGGAAACGCTCTTGTCATGGTTGATGGCGGCGATGAAGTAGGCGGTGTACTTGGAGACATCCACGTCGTAGTACCACTCGCGCTCCAGCAGTTCGGGCTTGCGGTAGGTCAGGTTCGTGCCCAGAACGGCCTTGATGATGCCGTCGTTGTAGGCCTTGTCGAACTTCTCCAGACCGGCGGTGAAGAGCGGGAAGGTGCAGCAGGTAAAGATGTTGCGGGCACCGCGCATCTTCAGCTCATAGCCGATGTCGAGCATCGACTCGCCGGAGGCGATGATGTCGTCAGCGATAAAGACATCCTTGCCCTCAACGCTCTCGCCCAGATACTCATGCGCCACGATGGGGTTGCGGCCGTTGACCACACGGCTGTAGTCGCGGCGCTTGTAGAACATGCCGAGGTTGCAGCCCAGCACGCTGGAGTAGTACATGTTGCGGTTCATGGCGCCCTCATCGGGAGAGACGATCATGAAGTTATCCTTGTGGAAGGAGACATCCGGCACATGATGCAGCAGGCACTTGAGCACCTGATAGGTGGGCATGACATTGTCGAAGCTCATGGTGGGCACGGCGTTCATGACGCGGGGGTCATGGGCGTCAAAGGTGATGATGTTCTTGACGCCGACCGCGCGCAGCTGCTGCAGGGAGAAGGCGCAGTCCAGACTCTCGCGGCTGACGCGGCGATGCTGGCGGCCGCCGTACAGGCTGGGCATGATAACGCTGATGCGGTGGGCACGGCCGGAGACAGCCTGAATAATGCGCATCAGGTTCTGGAAGTGGTCATCCGGGGAGAGGTGGTTCTCATACCCGAAGAGCTTGTAGGTGACGCTGTAGTTGCCCGGATCGACGAAGATGTACAGGTCGTCACCGCGGGTGGACGCCTTGACAAGGCCTTTTGCATCACCGGACTGGAAACGCGGGCAGTCGCAGGGGATGATGAAGGTATCGACCGCATCATTGCCGACCTCACGCGCCCAGCGCACAAGGTGACTGTCTACGAGTTTGCAAAGCTCCTCTGCACCGGGGCAGGCAATCAGACCGAGATCGGCGATCGCATCCTCCTTGGCAAAGAAATCACGCGGGCCAAGATTCTGTTCAGCCATTACAGGTACTCCTTACTTCCATCT